>Ga0182021_10011953_pt1 | contig 10314 bp, 5 predicted proteins | sample 612E3MmetaG_FD_120493 | JGI IMG/M metagenome (GOLD analysis project Ga0182021, IMG submission 120493) | Permafrost microbial communities from Stordalen Mire, Sweden - 612E3M metaG (Illumina Assembly) | ecosystem: Environmental > Terrestrial > Soil > Wetlands > Permafrost | place: Sweden... | reverse complement strand
TTTCCATGGGGAATAAATTATCTTGTTGTTATTGAATGATTTATGGCCCAAATATAGTATAGTATTCAGTACCGAATATTGTAAGTTAAATCGCAGTATACCATCAGGCATTTTGTTTGTCAATAGCCTGTGATGATGTCCCGGGGATAATTCATATGAATACAATAAATCCGAAATAATAACATACGGAGTTTGTGATTTCACCGTGTTTTGTTGAAATTCTGAATACCGGATGAATACTTCCCGCCGCTTCACCGAATCCGCTTCTGGACTTTTTGCCAGGCTTCGGTAATCAGGAAGCTTTCTTCCATGTTGTCAATCATTTTCACGAAATTCTTCATCGGCACTGCCAGTGTCAGCATATCTTTGGGTACACTCACCCGGGCGGAAGGGTCGAACATACCGAGGATGGAGTGGGGATTTTCGGAAAGCTGCTCCAGATAAGGGTTCTGCACAATCGCCGCGCAGCCGGAGCCGAATGGAGCCTGGATTGCGCCCCGGTCTGTTTCGTCAAACCGCGCTAAAGTAAATAATCCGGAAAGAACGTCGGGAATCGCAAAAAAAATCACAACTTGCGGGTTATCCTTTTCATCCAGCTTATCCCAGCGTTTAAAAACGATATATTTGGCCGGGGCGGTGATGGTCGGGGTATTGTCAAAAATCTCCTGCACCATTTCCGGCGTCTGGACATAACGTTCACCGCGGACTTTGTTCGGGATGCCGCAGGAAAGAAAATAATTAAAATTCGGCCGGACATCCCGGGTAAAGCCGAGGAATCTTTTCCCGCACTTTAGCGATTCCGCGTCAAAGTAGATTGATTTCCCTGCTCTGACGGTAGCCAAACCCCCGATCACGCAGCGGGGTAAAGGCTCTTTCCCGGCCGGCAGGGCGCGGGTTTCGTCATCGCTGAAATAGAAGGTGATGGGTAATTCGGCGTTGTTAAAATACTTTTTCCAGAGGTTCAGGAACTTGTCCCGTAATTCAATATCCATGATCGCCTCCTCAACTAAAATACCGGTTTATTGGATTTTAGCGGCATACGAAACAGCTTCATTTTATTGACTATCTTAGACCTTCACCGGAACCTTGTCCAGCAGATAATCTTTTAGAATTTTGACATTATGCTTCGTTTGCCCGAGGTACTCAGCTCCGTGAGCTGATGTAGATTTTGGAATTCCGAAGGTACTCACCCGTAGGCTGATGTATTGTAGTTGGAATTTTAAACGCCCTTGTCGTGGGTAATTTAATCGTGGTAAGATTATTCAGTAAGCCCGCTCCGCCTTGAATGGGGCGCTTGAAGGATTTAGTAATGAAAGTAACAACAAAGAAAATACGTTGTCCCAACTGTGAGAAACTGGTCATGGGCAGTGAAAAAAAAGTTGATGAAACTATCGATGTTACGTGCCCGGATTGTAACGAAGTTATCTGGCATTGGAACGGCGGCAACTGGCATCAGGTCAGAAAATAACCTGTCGCTAAATTAAAAAAGCAACATCATTATAATCGGCTGAAATTCTATCCGGATTCTTGCGGTAGTATTGCACGGCATACGGTAAAGTATTCAGGATATCCCCCGCTGTCATGCCGTCAGGTCCTTTCTTTTTAGCCGCTAAATCGCCGGCCAGACCGTGCATAAAAACACCCGTTCTGACGGCTGCTGTTATTTCTAACCCCAGGCAGAACATGGCCGCAATCGTACCGTTTAAAACATCGCCGCTGCCTGCGGTCGCCATACCGGCTTTGCCTTCGGTGTCCCCGGAATTGTTGATAAACACACGGCTGTCAGGACAACCGATAAGCGAATGCGGGCCTTTCAGCACGATATAAGCATTGAGCATCTGTGCAGTGGTCTGCAGGACACTGACCCGGTCTTTCTCGATTTCAGATTTATCCGTGCCGGTGAGCCGTGACATCTCGCCCATATGCGGCGTTATAATCGTTGCTGTTTTCCTGTCAGTGATTATTCCGGTATTTTCGGCAATGGCGGTGATGCCGTCGCCGTCAATCAACAGCGGTTTATCAATTTCTTGCACCAGCGTTCTTATGAGTTCCTGTGTCTCTTTGTTCAAAGATAATCCCGGCCCGATGATGACCATTTTCATCTTTTCGGCCAGCTTGAGGAGGGCGTCTTTATTCGATAATGCGATACTAGCGGAAGCTGTTTCTTCCTGGGGGACGATTACGATTTCCCGGCCTTTTCTCGCCACCGACGGCGCCAGGCTTTTCGGGCAGGCCAGGTAAACGTAGCCGCCGCCGGCTTTCAGAAAAGAATATGCCGAGGCATGCGGCGCCCAGTAATAATTCGCGGCGCCGGCAATCACCAGCACCGGCCCGTAGTCCATTTTATTGGAATCGGCCTTTCTTTCCGGTAAAGCAACTGCTTGGGCCAGTTCTACTTTGATTGTCTCGGATTCAAAAAGCGGGTGCGGGAACGAGATGTGCGAGACAAATAATTTACCCCCGCGGTTGTAGCCGGGGTAAAGCAGGTTGCCTAGTTTTGGCAAGCCGAATGTGATCGTGGCATCGGCCTTGATCGAGATGCCCATTTCTTTGCCGTTATCGCCGTTAATTCCGGAAGCGATATCTACCGCAAAGACTTTTTTCCCGCTCTCGTTGACCGCTTTGATGACCTCCGCTGCCAGGCCTTCAACGTTCCGGTCGAGTCCTGTCCCGAAAATCGCGTCCACCACAGCGTCCGACGCGGCAATCTCTTTTTTAAATCCACGGATTGATGCGACTTCTTTGATTGTAATTGGAAAACGCGTAACGATATCGAGATTCTGTCTGGCCGCGCCTTGATATTTCTCTTTATTCGCCGCCAGGAAGACCGTGACCTCGCCGCCGCACGAATGGAGTTTCCTGGCGATAACAAAACCGTCGCCGCCGTTGTTGCCTGGTCCGCAAAGTACGGCAAATTTCTTGCCCTCGATGCCGAACTCCCGCTCAATCACCGTATAAACAGCTTCGCCTGCATTTTCCATCAGGATTTCCGGCGGGATGCCGTATTCGGCGGTGGCCCGTTTGTCCATCCGGCGCATTTCTTCGACGCGGCATACTTTCATTTCTGCTACCCCCTTGGTATGGGAGGATTATTCCTCCCTCCTTTTTAAGGATGGATTGAGGGAGAATTAGTATACAATAATAAATTTAACCCTATTATAGCAAAACGGAACAATGCCTTTTGGAGTATAGAGTTATCCTCCCTGCTTAAAGGATGGACAAAAGGAGAATTTGGAACAGGATTTTATAAAGCAGCCCTGAGCTGTAGGGGCGAGTTTCTATAGTCCGAATCAGAAGGCTGGAGCCATGCGGAAAAACTCATGAAGTAATGTATGCTCAGCCTTTCGCCATAGCATCATAAAAAGCCCGCCAGAACGGATCCACGATGGGGTGCTTTAATTCCTTTTCTTTGCCGCCTTCCACCAGAACCATACCTTTCTTGGCGTCAATCAGTTCTCCGACGACAGAAGATTTAATGCCTTTCTTTGCCAATGCCTTCACCACCGCCTCGGCTTTGTGAGCGCGGCAGGAAGCAATCATTGTGCCCTCGCTGATCGAGGCATAAGGGTCGATTCCGAAATAATCGCAGATTTCCGGAACGCAGTCCTCGACGACGATTTTCTCTTTCTCAATCCTCACGCCGAGTCCGGCGGCCTGTGCGATTTCATAAAGCCCGCCCCAGATGCCGCATTCCGTGGCATCATGCATCGCGGTAATGCCGTTCTCCCTGACACCGACCTTGATCGCGGTCATGGCGTCTTCCACGATGGACATTTTGTAGAAGATGTCCTGCGCCTTTTTGCTGAAGTCTTTACCGAATTTCTTTTCCAGCAGCGCGGGGAACATCGTGGCAAAAATACCGGAAGCTTCGATCGCCGGGCCTTTGCTGATAATGATTTTATCGCCGGCTTTGGCCAACCGCGGGGTGACATATTCATCCATTTCCCCCACCCCCACAATTGTTGCGCCGCCGACCATCGGATAGTTGCAGTTCTCGTACCGGGCGGTATGCCCCGTAATCACCGTGATGCCCAATTTTTCGCATTCTTTGTGAATCGTATCCCAGACGATGAGCAGTTGTTCCTTGGTCATGTCCATCGGCAGGTTCAAGTCAATCGAGAGATACTTTGGTTTCAAACCGCTGGTTACCGAATCAGAAATGATGATGTGAATGGCAAACCAGGCTGCGCGTTCCCAGCCGTATTGGGGCACGATGAAAACCGGGTCGGTGGTAAAAGAAACCGCTTTGTCGCCGATGGTGACGATGCCGACGTCGACGCCGTGCTGCGGCCCGACGATGATATCCTTACTTTTTGCGCCCAAACGGGGGAAAATCACTTCGGTAAAGATTTCCGGCGAAATTTTTCCGATTTCGGGCATTTCCGCATTATTCGCGCTTTGTATGGTCTGTTTTTTCTGTTCTTTCAAGATACGCTCCTTTGATGCAGTTGCGAGTTGTCAGTATCAGGGTTCGGTTTGCACTTCCCATGTGTTTTCAACAACTGTGTCAACGCCGTCTACTGGTTCAATTTTACCGGTGAATTTTAGACCGTACATAAATTCATTTGACGGTTGACCGCCGGGTTTTGTCCAAAAGGCATAATTACCTTTCGAGTCTTTCACCGTAAACCACACAAAATAACCATCGGTCATCATCCCCGGCGTTCTCATTTCCTGAGGAGAAATTGTGATAGTGCTGTATTCAGGGCCTTCAACTAATAATTCCGGCGCGCGGGCGCCCATCCATGTGTAATAATACGGCGGACTTCCGCCTTCGACTGTAACGCTGAACTTATACTGCCCTGTAACATTAAGATTAGCGCCGAACTGGAATTCAGTGGGACCTCGAACGTCCGTGACAACAGGAACACCTTGCGAGGATGTTTTAGTCGTTGTTGTCGGTTCCGCTTTTATAATGTTGAAGTATTGAAAATCGACATATTTCCAATCGCTCTCGCCATTACCCTTATCTCCAACCACATAAATACCCAGTTGGTTATTGCCATCCAGCAGTGTATATTCCTTTCCGCCCTGCGTGGGATTTAGAGGTTCCCCATCCCGGTAAACATAAAAAGCCACCGGCGAATCGGAGGATATATTCAGATTAATAGTTTGATCCTTTGTGGTATATCCGTCTTTGAGTGCAACGTCGTCCCCATTGTCATTGGTGTACGTCATTGTATATGCAGGAAAACGGTTGTTGCCGATAGTTCCGTTCTCAAATTCGCTCCATCTCGTCGAGACGTTTTCAAAGTTAACTAAAGCTGACGTGCCGAAGTAGAGCATCAGGTCATAGGCTTCACCTTGTCCGTCTAAAATTGAGCGCGCATTAGCCCCGGAATTATAAGGCTCAAATTGCCCGTTTTCATACCAGATTTGGCGGTCGTTATTCCCTGGATAGTTCGGGTCGGCTATTTGGAGGGCGCCTCCTGAAACTCCGTACACTATCATGGCGTGAGCGCCGCCTCCCGGGGAAGTGTTCTGAATGTAAATGAATTGAGGTTGGCCTGTAACCTTCATCGAATAGACAAATTGGTTCCAAACCATACTGTTAGCAGTCTGGGCCTGGGGTTTAAGTTTCTCGTACCGGGGTTCCCAGGCATTCCAGTTTATATCCTCTTGAATAGTCGATGCGAACCGGTAGGCACGGGCGTCATCGTACCAGAAATCGGGAGTGCTTTCATCATAGCGATTGTATAAAGACGGCTCCCCGTTGGCTTTCATCTGTGAGTAGTACCACAGGGCAGTTATTGATTGACCCGCACAATGTCCGCCGGGTGAAATGTAAGAGCCGTAGTTAGTGAACTGCCAATCATCCACACCCGGTTCGAAACCGGTATTTATCTCTGTGTCGCTGCTCAAAGCAGACTCAACGATGGAACTGACCACTATCTTCGAAAAGTGTCTGGTTGCGATGGTTATCGAATTAGCAGTTGATGCCGTCGTGGGAATTCCTTCCAGCGTTCCCAATTTATCATCGTAATAAAAGGCCATCGCAAAATTTCCGGCAGGTACTTGAACCGGAATTTGAAGAGAGATTATTTCATTCGAATAACCGCCGCCGTTATCAACGGATATTAGCGGCGTGACCGGACTGAAACTCGAACCGAAAGTCTGGCTCTCCACCGGTGCCGATGATATCTTAAATTGACGTGTATTGGGATAAGAATTTGCCGGTACAGTCATCTGCAGCCCGTTCAAAACGCTGTTTGCCTGGCTGACTGCAATGGTTGCTCCGGCAGTACTGACCGTTCCGGTAGCCGCAACAGTTGATGTTCCCAGTTTGAGGGTGCCCGCAGGAGTCCTCTTTGGTTTGGAAGACTTCGAACACCCGCTTAATCCTAGAATTATAACAAGAACGATTGTTAAAACGATAAATGGGATTTTCCTGAACATGCCGTGTCTCCTGCTCGTTTATCACGATTGAAAGTATTGATATTACCATCATATCAACTTATCCGTTGAATCGGCAAATGGAATATTTATTGTGGTTAATATCGCCTGAATTTTAAAAAAGACTGGTTGTTTTTGTTTTGACTGTGCCGATTCCGGAAGAACGGCCACTGGGGTTGCGCGGGAGTAACAGGGAGGGCTTTTTACCCCTTCCCCGCCAATCCTTTTCCCTGACTCAGCCACACCGCTGTTTTAATCGCCTCTTCGATGCTTTCGGAGTTGGCGATCCCTTTACCGGCAATATCGAAAGCCGTGCCGTGGTCGACGGATGTCCGCAGGAATGGCAGGCCCAGCGCTACGCTGACGCTCTTCTCAAAACCGTGCACCTTGACGGCAATGTGTCCCTGGTCGTGGTACATTACCAGCACCACATCAAATTCCCCGCTGATGGCGCGGTTGAAGATGGAATCGGCGGGGAAAGGCCCGCGGGCATCAATGCCTAGTCTTACAGCTTCTTTGACAGCCGGGGTAATTTCTTCTATTTCTTCCCGGCCGAACATTCCGTTTTCCCCGGCGTGCGGGTTCAGCGCCGCCACCCCGATTATAGGCTTGCCGAAACCCCATTGTCGGAAAGATTCATCGGTCAATATCAGCCGGCTGAGGATAAAATCTTTTTTTACGCGGTCGCAGGCTTCTTTCAACGAATAGTGGGTTGTCAGGTGAACGCACCGCAGATTGCCTGTAGCAAGCATGGTGGCATATGTTTTGGTCTTGGTGGCCTCTGCCATATATTCCAGGTGACCGAGGCCGGTATAGCCCGCCAGCATTGTGGCTTCTTTATTTATCGGGGCGTTGACCATGGCTGTGATTTCATGGGTCAGCGCCAGTTGCATCGCCATTTCCAGAAATTCCATCGATGCCCGGCCGCATTCGGCTGCAATTTGACCCATTTTTACTTTATTCCAATCCAGATTATGCATGTCCAGGATATCGATTGTGCCGGATTTTCCGGTGCTCTCGGAGGCGTGTTCGATGGGATGAAGTGTGAGTTTATTTTGGGTGATCGCTATCGCCGCGCGCACGGCAGCGCTTTCCCCGATTACAAAAGGACGGCATATATCGTAAAGCGTTTTGTCGGCAAGGGCTTTGACTACAACCTCCGGCCCGATGCCGGCCGGGTCCCCGATGGTAATGGCGATAATCGGTCTTTTTTCAGCTGTCATGTTCCGCCTCTCTCAATAGCTTGGTTCTGTCGACTTTGGTGGCGATCAGGTTTTGGATAACAATAAGTCCGTTCGGTTAGTTTTTGGTTGGATATTGCACGGGGAGAACAGAATAAGGTAGGGACTAAGTACAAACTCCAGAAGAAGAAGGGCGATATCCCTCCTTCTTGTATACCTTCCTCTCCTTTTTAGGCTATAGTACTTTGCGCAGCAAATGTAGAGAGATAGGTGAGGGTCGTTGGGTCATAATTAGATTGGATTAACATAATTTCAAACTTGTTATTGCAACAAAATTAGAAACTAAACATTAAATACCAAAGCCAATCTGTCTAAACTTAAGAATTTATAACTCTAACGAAGCCTTGTATTCGTCAGCGTCCACCGATTCGATGGAGAACCCGAGGCTCCTCGCCAATCCGACCATCTTGTTATTATCTTTCAGTATCACGCCGTACATCCCGGTCAGGCCTTTTTCTTGCGCGATTCCGATCAGGATATCCGTGAGTTTATGCCCTAGCCCAACATCCTGGAAATCATCGGTAACGAGGGTGGCGAACTCTCCGTTTTGCGTTCCCGGTTGGATGACCAGCCTGCCCACGCCGACGATTCTTCTTTTACCGTTGGTATTGGCTTCGGCCACGATAGCGATCTCACGCCCGTAGTCGATGTTGCAGAAACGGCTGAGCATGTCGTGCGAGATATCTTTGATTATATAGAAGAAACGGAACCTGGATGACTCCGGTGACAGCCCGGCGATCAGTTCGTGTTCCATCGGTTCGTCTTCCGGCCTGATCGGGCGCAGTAAAACCGACCGTCCGTCACGGCACAACCAGGGCTGAATATATCTCGTGGGGTAAGGAGAAATAATCAGGTGCGAAAATTCGCTCAACTGTGTTTTCAGGACATTCTCATCGATGATGATACGCGCATCCAGCGCGATAACCTTATCGCCGCTTACCACCAGCGGATTAATGTCCAGTTCTTTGATTTCAGGGAAATCCACAATCATGTTAGAGAGACGGATGAGCGTTTCATCGAGCAATCTTAAATTCACCGCGGGCTTTTTCCGGAAGCCCTTGGAGAGCATGTTGTAAACATTCGTCTTCTCAATCAGCAGACGTGCCAGTCTCTGGTTTAAAGGAGGCAGTCCTACGGCTACGTCTTTATAAAACTCCGTTTCCGTGCCGCCTTGGCCGAAGATTATCACCGGGCCCAGCGTCGGGTCTTTCTTGCTGCCGATTATCAGTTCATAATCGTAAGCCGTTATCATTTTCTGCACGGTGACCCCATCGATGCGGGCTTGCGGGAATTGGCTGGTGACGTTTTCCAGCATTTCCTTGTAAGCCTTGCGAACTTCATCGGCTGATTTAAGATTAAGCACTACGCCGCCGACATCGGATTTATGCGAAATGTCGGGCGATTGTATTTTCATCACGATCGGATAACCCAGCCCGGAGGCGGAACTGGCGGCCGATTCGGCATCACCTGCGAAATGCGGCAATGTCACATTGATGCGGTAGGTATTCAGGAATTTTTTGGAATCATCTTCGCTTAATACCAGTTTGCCGGAACGCGCGGCGTTGCGGATCATCAGTTTGAGGTGATTTTTCGGAGTGCCCACATCGAGCGGCACATCTTCCGGTGTTTCGTAAAGGTTTTCCAGGTTCCGGGCATAATGGTACATGTACATGTAGGTTTTAATCGCTTCTTCCGGGAACTCGTAAGTCGGTACTTTATTATCGTAAAATACCTGGCGTGCTTTCTCCACTTCTCTGCTGCCCATTAATGCGGTTAAGATTGGCTTGGTGCTCTTCTTGGCTGTTTTGGAAATAGCTTTGGCTAAATCAACGGCAGTCGCAACTCCCTGGGGCGTGTATATCACGACCACCCCGTGCACTGCCGGGTCTTTCAATGCGATATCGATTGCGCTGATATAACGCTCGACGCTGGCGTCTCCCAATATGTCCACCGGATTGGATTTGCTCCAGTAGGGGGGCAAGACCTGGTTCAGGCTTTCCATAGTGGCATCACTGAGGGGAGCGAGTTTGCCTCCGCGGCCGATCAGGGCATCGGTGGTGAGGACGGCCGGACCGCCGGCATTGGTGATGATTGCCAGGTTCTGGCCTTTGGGTAATATTGCCGTATCCAGGATGGAAGCGCAATCGAATAAATCCCCGATTTCTTCGACGCGTACCACGCCGGCCCGGTCGAAAACAGCGTCATAATACGAATCTTCCCCGACCATTGCGCCGGTGTGTGATTTGGCAGCTTGGCGGCTTTCCTGAAATTTACCGGCTTTAATTACGATAATCGGTTTATTACGGGCAAAACCTCTGACCGCGCTCATGAATTTTCTGGCATTCTCCAGGCTGTTGCCCAGCGATTCCAGATAAATAATGATACTTTTGGTTTGGGGGTCAACCCCGAAATAGTCGATCAAATCGCCGAAATCGATATCCAGCATCGAGCCTAGTGAGACAAAGGCGCTGAAGCCGATATCTCTGCTTACTGCCCAATCCAGCACGGAAGTCCCGAGCGCGCCGCTTTGAGAAAGGAATGCGATTTTACCCGGTTTTGTACCTTTACGGGCAAAAGTGGCATTCAGTCCGGAACTGGGACGTATCGCGCCGAGACAATTCGGCCCGATAATGCGGATGCCGTAATGCTTGGCCGAAACTTTTATCTGCGCTTCCCGTTC
>Ga0182021_10011950_pt1 | contig 10315 bp, 6 predicted proteins | sample 612E3MmetaG_FD_120493 | JGI IMG/M metagenome (GOLD analysis project Ga0182021, IMG submission 120493) | Permafrost microbial communities from Stordalen Mire, Sweden - 612E3M metaG (Illumina Assembly) | ecosystem: Environmental > Terrestrial > Soil > Wetlands > Permafrost | place: Sweden... | reverse complement strand
TAAAGCGTCAATTGAATATTTCTTTACATTTTATGGGAAGCTTTAATTGAACCCATCAAGGCTTTAGCTATAGTGCACGACCAAAATGCAGTGCAAATCCCCAAGACATGAGAGGTTCAGGTAGTGCTTCAAAGAGTTCTTTCTGTCATCGGCGCCTACAAGATTTACGAGAAATGGCTATGGCTCCAAGTTAAAAACGGAATTAAACCCGAACACATAGCTATCATTCTTGACGGAAACAGACGATGGGCAAACGACCAGGAAAGTAACCCTTGGCTCGTCGATAAGTGGGGTCACAACCAGGGCGCTGACACGGTTGAGCAACTTCTAGATTGGTGCCAAATGTTCGGGCTCAAATACGTAACATTATACACGTTTTCAACAGAGAATTTTAGTCGTAACCCAGAAGAAATAGCGAAGATAATGCAGATTGCAGAAGAAAGATTCCGTAAATTGTTAACAGATGAGCGGGTGCACAGAAATAAGGTTCATGTTAAGATTATCGGCAGAGCCAATCTTTTACCAACCAGCTTACAGAATGCAATAACAGATGTTGAAAAAGCTACGGAGAATTATGATTGTTATTTTTGGAATTTTGCTTTTGCATACGGCGGAAGAGCAGAAATTGTGGATGCAGCTAAAACTATTGCAATGAAAGTGAAGAGCGGCGAATTGAACGTCGATGAAGTAAACGAAACCTCATTTGAAAAATATCTCTATACGTCACACATGACCAAACAAGACCCTGACATGATTATTCGAACTTCTGGCGAAGAACGATTAAGCGGGTTCCTGCTTTGGCAAGCTGCATATAGCGAACTTCTTTTCTTGGATGTTTACTGGCCCGACTTCCGGTTAATTGACCTTTTAAGGGCAATCAGAGTATTTCAACATCGCAAACGACGATTTGGATCATAATAAAAGGGTTAAGCGCGTTTTTGTGCGCTGACTATGCTGATGACGTCGCGGTCTTTTAGGATAGCGTCTTCGCCGATTCTGCGTTTGTCGCGTGCGTTTATTGCGTAGAGGAAGCTTTCGCCAAGTTCGCTGTGGATTATGTAGGCGAATAGGCGTGCGGTGGTGCCTCTGGGAATGAGGTATGCGTCTGTTAGGATGCGTCCGTTGTGGTCAGTCAAGTGTTCTAAGTCTTCAACAGGGTAAACGGTTATCATATCGAGGAGTTTCAAGTATGCGGTGTTTATGGCTTCTTGAACGCCTGTTGAACCGTTTGTGGACAAGATCTTTTCTTTTATTGCTTCAAGCCCGTTGATCTGCCCAGCCGACAACTTCTCAGGCTGCGTTATTTTGAATGTACCATCGCCTGGTTTATAATCGATCAACTGTTTCTCTGCAGCCCGTCTTAGCCCCAATTCGGCTTCAGCGCTGCATGGAATTACAACGTAATCAAGTTTCCTTAGTCGCTCAATGTTTGCTTTGGCGGTTGGCAAATCAATTTTATTTGCAACAATTAGCATCGGTTTGGCTATGCGCCTTAAGTTGTCTATAAAGCGGTAAAAATCATCATCCGTCCATGATACAGGTCTATCCAGATTCAAGTTGGCTCTTCGAACTGCCTCAGCAACGCATTGACGCTTAATGCTTAAACCTGCTAAGCGGTCTTCCAGATGGTGGATGAGACCTTTTTTGTCAGTTTCTGCAGTTCTAGAGATTTTTGACCAGTCTTTTTTGAGGATGGTAAGCATCCACATGTTAATTTCTTTTTCCAGAAACTGTACGTCTTCGATTGGGTCATGTTCTCCTGGTTTGCAGCTTTTTCCTTCGCAATCGGTTCCGCCTGAAGCATCAACTACATGGATGAGGGCGTCTGCTCGACGGATTTCATCTAGGAACTGATTGCCTAAGCCACGTCCTTCCCAGGCGCCTGGCACAATCCCGGCGATATCAATTATTTCTGCTGGAACCAAACGAATACCGTTTAGGCAGAGCGAGTTTCGTGGATTATCTTGAACTTTGAACTCTTCGTGGACACATGGAGTTCGCACATAACCTACCCCCCGGTTTGGCTTGATCGTGGTAAATGGGTAATTGGCTATTTCGGCGGCAACTAATGTTGCAGCGCTAAAGAATGTTGATTTTCCAGTATTGGGTTTTCCAACTACGCCAAGTAAACGTGAGTAAGACCTTTGCATATGTATTCACTACTTACTGATGCAATGTAGTGCTATATTATTTGTGCTTGCGCACTCAAAAAAATTATTGGTAACGGGGGATTTTATCATTTACCAATATTTCATAAAACATAAAAGAAGGTTACACTCACATAAGCCACATGTAGGAAAAGGAACAGGGATTATGTGAATCGAATACTAGCTAGCCAAATTTTGGTGTTCGTTACATGTTCATTATTCATTGTTGCTTACTTTGTCCCATCAGAAATATTCTTAGTCGCGCAACCTGAAGATAAATGGGTAACTTACCCTATGCATATTTCCTATCTTGGAGGCTCTTCTACTCCTCAAGGCTATAACCCAAGCCAAATAAAAACCGCTTATGGTTTGCCTTCTTCAGGCGGCGCAGAGACCACGATTGCAATAATCGATGCCTACGACACCCCAAACATATTGACCGATTATTCGATTTTCTCTAATCAGTTCGGTCTTCCAGACAATAATACGGGTAACTTTATTGTCCATAAAATGTCAGAAACCATTGAAATAAATAGCGGGTGGGCAGAGGAAACTTGCCTAGATGTTCAGTGGGCACACGCCATTGCTCCCAATGCTAAGATACTGTTGGTGGAAGCAGTTGATAGTTATAGCAATAGCCTTCTTTCAGCCGTTGATTATGCAACGAGTTATCCAGGCGTAGTTGCCGTTTCTATGAGTTGGGGAAGCAATGAGACATCAAGTGAAGTCTATTCCGATTACCATTTCAATAAGCCTGGAATATCGTTTTTTGCTGCCTCTGGTGACGATGGTTCAGGAACAGGACCTTATTGGCCAGCAGTTTCGCCCTATGTCATTGCAGTGGGAGGAACTACACTTAATCTTAACCCAACAATTTCAGAGACTGCTTGGAGTAAAAGCGGCGGAGGAATTAGTCAATTTGAACTTAGACCCAGCTACCAAACCAGTTATGGTCTTAATACAGCCTACCGCACTATCCCTGACGTATCTTACAATGCTAATCCAGCAACAGGAGTTTCGGTAAGTAACAATTCCAAATGGATAACTATGGGAGGTACAAGTGCGGGAGCACCACAATGGGCAGCAATTCACGCACTTGGCCTGTCAGTAACAAACACCAACCTCTACCAAAGGGCAAAAGCAGCTTACATATCTTATTTCCGAGATATTACCTCAGGTTCAAATGGAGCTTACACTGCATCGATAGGTTATGACAACGTTACCGGATTAGGCAGCCCTTTAACTTTCAAATTCGGAACCTCACTTGAAGTCTCCCCCACATCAGGTCCAATCAACGGACCAATTACTCTTTATGGTTTAGGTTTCACCGCAAACAGTTCTGTAAACATTTCCTACCTAAACCCAGTGACTTCCAATTGGGTTTCAGTAATCAACAACTTCACGACCTCCACTGGAAATTTCACTTATCATATGATCGCACCTGATTTAGGTCAAAACATCACTCCAGGCGACCACCAAGCAACCTTTGACAACATTATTTTCAAAGCGCGAGACAACATGAACAATCGCTCATACAACATAACTGTTCCATATGCGGAAGGACGCAGAGGTTTAACTCAGATATCCGATAGTATTGCTGCATTAGGATTGTTTGGGAATAACACAGATTTTGTTTCAACTTTATTTGTACAAAATGGTCAATCTATTCAGGTTTCTGGAAGATGGTTTAGTCCGGGAACTGCATCCTTGCTATGGGACGACACAATTAGTTTAGGAACCGCAAATATCGACGAAACAGGTTTAATTAATGCAAACGTGCAGGTGCCTACCACAACTGCGGGAAAGCACAGACTTACATTAAACGATGGCAGCGGTCCTTTCTATGTTAATTTAACTCGTTTGCCAACAGTCGCCAACGATTACGTCGATGGATGGCACACATCAGATATCACAGTTAACCTGACACCTGACTATCTCATGAATGAAACCTTCTATCGAATAAACGGCGGTTCCATTAGCAATCTTACTAGCAACGGACAGCCCGCAATAACAACCGAAGGCAACAACAACTTCTTGGAGTACTGGAGTACATGGAACGTTTACGGAACCGGCATCAATGAGATTCCCCATGTTACTGTTCAAGGAATTAAATTAGACAAAACTGCTCCGACAGGCGATATTACTGCAAGTATAATCACTACGAATCCCCCAACAGTTACGCTGGCGTTATCCGCAACTGACCCCGTTTCAGAAAACATTCAGATGCATTTCTCAAACGACAACATCAGTTGGTCAAACTGGGAACTATTTTCACCAATAAAAACTTGGAACCTGCTAGGCGGCGATGGTCAAAAAACGGTGTTTGTTCAATTTATCAATGATGCCGGTTTATCATCAACATATAGTTACAAGTTGACACTTGAAACACTGCAATCAACAATAATCCCAACTCAAACCCCAACTCCCACTCAAGTACCTGCTCCAACCGCATCACCATCATCATCACCAACACTTACAACAATACCAACACTAAACCCAACACCTAAGTCCGACGCTTCCTCAACCCCAACTGAAACCCAAACACCTACATCAACGTCAATACCTGAAGCTCCAGAATGGGTTCTAATTCTAATTGTTCTATCAACCCTCATGTTGGTACTTTTTTTCAGAAAAAAAATTAAAATAAAGCGACTAAACCACGAAGATTAATTTTCCGTAAGGTTGCTTTGTTTTTCAAGGATTGTTTTCATTTAAGACGTATTTTTCGCCGCGCAAAGCTGAGAAGGCGGCTGCAATGAAGCAAAGTTGCTGCAAATATGAACGCGACTGTTAGAGCTGACATAAAAGGAGTGGAGATAGCATTTGGGAATAAGGTTTGGCTTGTGAGAATGTTTAGGGTGTTCTGAGGTAAACCTACGGTTATTGATCCCATGCCTGAAAGCAGAGTGCCGATTGGGTTGTAGCCTAGGAAAGCGGCGAAAAGTGCTCCTGAAGCAGGTGGTGACTGAAAGCAGTTGCTATTTGTGGTGTAGCACCAGTGTTTGCTACCTGAGGTCGCAAGCGCTATAGGTAAAGTGGCATTAAGCGAAATTATTATTATTATTGCAAAGAAGATGGCTTGGCTAATGGTTTGTCCGCAATTCTGTAGTGTTGAGCGTATACCTGATGCGGCGCCGGCGCCTTGGACGATTCTGAAGCTATTAGTTCCATAGCCCCCGCGTTGCCTGTGTTTGGAGTTAAAAACAGCAGAATTGAGCCGACTGTGAATATGGCGAAGCCTAAATTGTAGAGTTTTACTCTTCCGTAAATGTCTGATAATCGCCCAAAAGTAACGAGCAGGGTAGCGGTTACAATGCTATAACCAACCATAATCCAGAGCAGGTACTGAAAAGACGTGAAGGGGTCAATTTGTATGCCTCTAAAAATTGAAGGCATAGCAATTAACACGATGGTCATGTCGATAGAAGCCATAAGCATGCCAATTGTTGTGTTCGAAAGCTCACCCATTTGTATTGAACCATAAATTAGGACCAAATGATTATTTTTCGAAGCTAAAAGATTTGTGGATTATGAATAGTTTGTTGGGGATTCCAAACTTTTTGACCTGATTTATTGGTCGCTTACAGCTAACACTGGGCTATTAATTAAACCTGAATAATACTTGATGGCTCAAATTTTTAATCAATAAAATCTGGTTCAGGTTCTTTAGTTGAAGTTTCCTGCGAGTCTTTAGGTTGCACTAACTTCTTCAACGTTTTGTGGCATTTGCTGCATTCAAACATCGAAGTACCGCATGAGGGACAGAACAATTCTTGCTTTACCATCCGCTCCAAAAGCGCAAGCAATTCGGCTTTATTCTTCAACTCGCGTGGAGACTCTTCCCTGCCAAAAGCATCAACTTTTTTTTCCACCTGCGGATTTTCATTGGTTACAATTTCTTGATAAACTTTGGAAATACTGGTTTTGCCTTCCCTCAGCTTCTGTTTATCATCTTCACTGGCTTTCTCCATTATTTTTTTCCCGCGTTCAAGGGTTCGGGTGGACACACCTGCTTTTTTCGCCACAACATCGGTTGCTTTAGCCTTTATCTCGGGCGCCGCGTCATCTGACGCTATCCCTAACTGCATGTCTCGACCATTCTTGCCGCCTTTAGATTGTCTTGTTCTTGCAAGAGCCTTCTCAATTTCAAGCAGTGGCACAGCTAATTCTACAAGCTGGAAGTTGTTGAGGTGGCGGCGCCTCAGGTTTGCTTCTATAACGAATTTCTTTTCATGAAGTTTGTCATCGAATTTACGTACTTCAAAATCTGGTTCGATACCAAGTTCCATACAGGCACGGAAGCGGTGGTGTCCATCTAAAACTTCTAGGTCTTCGTTAACGATTATCGAGTAGTGCTGCCCCTCGCTTTCGATTGAGTCTTTGAGTTCTGAGAATTCTTCGTCGGACATTTTTGGAAGTAGTTTGTCGTATTCGGGGTTTAAACGTAAACTCATGGATACCACCTTCTTCTTTGTTTGTATTATTATTTAAGGTGAAGGGTTACAACCTCTTTTATTTAGTAATCAGACTTTTCAGACCGAATAGAGTTAGTGAGGTTGCTCCTTCAAACTCTATTTTTCTGCAACTAAATGGAAGCAGTACTCATGATTATTTATTTCTTTGAGGCTAACTAAACGACCATTATAATGCAAAAAAAATGGCATAAGTATAACCACAAGAATGAGTGGCTATAAGAAAAAACATAATTTAAAATTCATAAGTTATCGCTACTAAAATTAGGATTAACGGATCAGTCAGCTTCAGTAAAGTCGCGAGTAGAAAAGAAGACCTTCGGTTTCGGAAGGGTTGTTCGCGCTTCTTTTTAGCATTGACCCGTCAATCTTTTAGTAGGCAATCTTTAGTGATTAAGCTAAAAATAGAGCTTTAGGTTTAAATGGATATGTGACTGCATAAAGTTACTACAACTCGCCAGAGGTTAAATCGAAGATTATCTTGATTTCATGTTGGAAAAGGTATAATTAACTACTGAAGTAGAAAACCACAAGTATTATTAAACACAACGCATCTAAATTCTGAATTAGTAACAAATTAAAATCTCATCATTGTGAGAAAAGACTCGCAAAGTGCGATTAACATAATTAAATAAATTTAACTTACAAATAGGAAGTGCATACTTACGGGAACATCCCAAACATTTACGATAAAGTACGTTGTACATGCTAGATTTGAAATTGAAGGTGTAGTTGAAAAACCCGATGTGATTGGCGCAGTTTTCGGGCAAACAGAAGGACTATTCGGACCCGAACTTGACTTACGCGAACTCCAAAAAACAGGACGCATCGGCAGAATCGAAATTGACTTACACTCCAAAAATGACCGAACTACAGGTTCCATAACTATCCCAACCAGCTTAGACCGCGTTTCTACAGCCCTCATCGCCGCAAGCGTAGAGAGCATAAACCGCGTTGGACCATGTTCAGCTAAAGTAACCTTAGATAAAATCGAAGACATACGTGAAGCACGCCGAAAGATAATCATCGACCGAGCCAAAGAAATCCTACACAAATGGAACATTGAATCCATGCCAAGCGTTGACGAAGTCTACAAAGAAATCTCTGACACCATGAAAGTCGGCAAAGTAGAAAAGTATGGACCAGAAGATTTACCCGCTGGACCAGGACTTGAGGGTGCTAAAGAAATCTTCGTTGTCGAAGGTCGCGCAGACGTTATTAATTTGATGCGTTGCGGGATCTTCAACACTGTAGCTCTTGAAGGCGCAAAAGTTCCAGATTCAATAAAGAGGATTACTAAAGAAAGATTAGCAACAGCATTGCTTGATGGAGACCGAGGCGGCGACTTAATCCTAAAAGAACTCATGCAAGTAACGAACGTAAAGTTTGTTGGCCGTGCTCCAAGAGGTAAAGAAATTGAGGAATGCAACTGCAAAGAAATCTCTGAAGCCATAGAAAACAAGTTACCAATAGCAGAAGCAGCAGGAGTTAACGTTCCCAAGCCAGTCCCAATACCTAAAAAGGTGGTAGTGCCTGAACGCGTCAAAATTGAAGTTCCAGACACCATAAGTCAAGCGGCAAAAGCGTTGGTTGGCACACTCGAAGCAGTGCTTCTAAGCGACAAACTTGAATTAATAGAGCGTCTGCCAGTAAGCCAGCTGGCCGAGAAACTCTCGCATGTAACAGGTGTTGAAACAATAGTTTTCGATGGAATCATCACACAGAGAATAGTTGACATATCAGCCGACAAGAATATTAAGCGAATAGTTGCGTCACGCATCTCCGAAGCCGTTAAACCGGCCTTAAACGTTGAACTCATAACTTTCCAAGATGCCATCCCAACAGCCTAAACATAATCCATTAAGCTTCTAATTTCTTCTGTTTCTTTCGATTCTTTCAGTAGCTCAGCCTCGGTAACCTCGAAGCAAACAAGTATTCTTGAAGCTACAGGCAAAACCTGATTTGTTATGTAATAATCAACGTCAACTTCATTAGGTTTAGCGAAAACATAGGGTTTCACGCGACTATACAAACGCCCTTTTCCCTGAAGAATCACGTAGCCTACTTTGTCGCCGCCTGTCAATCGCCAGCCTTTTTCCTTGAGCATTTTTGCGGCTTCGACATGAGGCGCCTTAATCGCGTAATCGTCGGGAGCTTTTGTTAGGGTTTTCCAAATGATAAGGTCGTGCAAAGGAACTTTTCTGTTTTTTAAGTCAGCAATTACAGAACGTACGTACTCAACTGCTTTTTTAGGAGACTGCTCATTGAGGACAATTTCCAGGACATGCTCTTGCACTTTCTTTGCCACTTCAGCCCAGTCTCCACGAATAACCTCTAAACCCACTATGTCCAAACTTCCATCTTGACGCAATCCCGCATAACGTTTTTTGGCTTCCGTAAAGAAAATACGTTTGTAAACCTCACCGACTTCCACATTCAATTTTAGTTCCCGCTTTATTTCGTCTACCAACTGTGGAATCTTGGTTTCATCACAATTAAGGAATAAACTATCAGTGTCCCCATAAACCACTTGGATTCCAGCTTGTTCAGCCATCTTAGATGCCGTCAAAATAATATGTCTGCCCCATGCCGAAGCCGCTTCAGCAACAGGTTTAATGTACCATTTAGCGCCAACCCAGCCAGCGTAACCATAAGCAGCGTTAGTTATGATTTTAACAGCCTTTTGCCGAGCATCTAATATGTGGTATTCGACGATTTTTGGGTTCAGAATTTTCATTTTTTGGCGGATTGTGCTTCGTACATTGATTAAGTAAGTTAAGGCTTCTTTATAGAATCCTGGGGGTGTTTTGCGGAATTTGTGCCCTACTTCTGGCGCTATGTAAACGCCGCTTGCTGGTTCTGGTTCATCGGGCGGGATGTAGGTGTCTGGTGACAGGTTGTAGGTTATCATGATGTTGGGATACATCGATTTGAAATCTAAAACAGCGATGTTCTCATGCAAACCGGGTTTGGGGGAAAGAACCAAACCGCCTGCATAAGGAATATAGGGTTGCTCAATTCGTTTCGGGATGAGTTCACCAATTTTCTGTCCTTCCTTAATAAGGAACCATTCAACTCGAAAACCCACAGCTGCCGTCATTACGTGATCCAAAGGCAAGCTTGTTAGGCTTGCAAGCTCAATGGCAAAATCCAAAAGCAACTCTGTCGTACCCTGAACTTTACAAGCACTTTCAAATCCAAACCGCATTAATTTGTCACGTTTTTGTTTGTCATCCCAGTAATCCGCAAACTCCACATCCTCAACGATGTTCAATTTGTCTTTCATGATGCCAAGATGGTTCGAAAAGTTCCAAAGAGTTTTAACTTTAACCTCGGGAAAAACGCCCATGAAATCTACCAAGTCAATGTTCACGGTTCCCGTCGTTGAAACGTGACCGTAAACGCTATTGTGTGGTTCCATGTGAGCTCTATCAAATTCCAGTTTAATCTTTAACTTGTGGCTTCTGTCTTTAAGGTATGTCCAATCTACAGTGTTGGCGCCGTAGCTTGCAATGATATCGGGGTCAATCTTGCAAATGTAAGCGAGGAATTCTTCGATGACGGGTTTGTCGTTTTTGTCCTCGTCTGTAACAAACTGCGTTGTTTCGCCATTGTTGGTTGAAGTTGAAATTATTAGGACGGGATTTCGGTCGGGTTTAGGTGAGCCTTCACGGCTATAACAAATCATTGAAAAGC
>Ga0182021_10011948_pt1 | contig 10319 bp, 7 predicted proteins | sample 612E3MmetaG_FD_120493 | JGI IMG/M metagenome (GOLD analysis project Ga0182021, IMG submission 120493) | Permafrost microbial communities from Stordalen Mire, Sweden - 612E3M metaG (Illumina Assembly) | ecosystem: Environmental > Terrestrial > Soil > Wetlands > Permafrost | place: Sweden... | reverse complement strand
ATATATATGCGATCGCTTTCTGCGGAACGGTGATTGCTGCCTGTCTGCTGTGGGGGTTCGCTGTAGTCGTATACCGCAACGATCGCAAGGACTACATGCACCGCGTATTCGCGTTGGGCATCATATTTATGGGGTTGTGGTTTCTTGCAGGGTTTCCCGAGAGGATTCTATCCCAACCAAATAGCACCTTTGCTCTATGGACATTTCGCTGGGCTTACATAGCCGGTCTCGTTAGCATCACGTGTTTTCTTCTGTTCTCGATCAGCCTCTACCTCGGGCGCACCCCATCCAGGTTTACCCGAGGTGTGCTTATCTGTCTCGCTGCACTGAGCGTCGCGCTCAGCTTCTCGCCGCTTGCGATAGAACGGGCGACTTACAACAAAGATGTCATTAAGATCACAAACGGCGCATTATTTACGGTCGTAGCAGTCATGCTGTTCGGAGAAGTTACCGTGTGCATTTGCCTGGTTGTCGCGAGGTGGTCTCGATCTTATGGAGCTGAGCGCAACTGGACAAGTGTCATTTTGTATGGCATGGTTGGGTTTCTGACCGTCTCCTTGGTTTCGGTCCTTATAGCGCCCGCGATTTTCGGAAACGATTCTTCGGCCAGCTATGCTTTTCTTGGTGGATTTATTCCTCTTTCTTGCCTTACCTATTCCATAGTTCGTCTTCGCATCCTGGACACTCGCGTAATCGTGCATAGGACCGGCGTATTTGCAATATTGGCGGTGCTGATCGCGATACCCATTTTGCTCCTATTTTTGTTTTTCACGGCGGTTCATGCCAGCTTGTGGGCGCAGTACGTGATAATGTTCCTGGTCCTTATTTCCCTTGTCTTTATCGCTCCCGATGCATGGAAAAAGGTCAGGCAGTTGTCGTCTCGCCTGTTGTTCTCCGAATTGTATGATCAGCACGAATTGGTGAACGACATCACAACCAGGTTCATCTCTAATCCGAATCTCCCCGAGGGGATGGAGAACGTACTGTCAGTGATCGTCAATTCGCTCGGGCTTGAGGGTCTAGACGTGGTCATCAAACCGGGAGTGTTGAGCCAGAGGAGCTGGAAGTTCAGCTATTCTCAGGTTGCTGAAATCGGTAATAGCATGAGCGTCGATGATGATAATGATATGTTGCCATGGCTTAGCGACGTCGACAGTATGGTCATATCCAAGGAGTCGATCCGCCGACCATTGGACGCAGATGATGCCGCACTGGGCTCAGAAATGAGTCTCGACGGTGTCGCTGCATGTACTCGAATCCCCGTGGGAAGCGACTCGATCGGTTTCTTGCTGATCAAGAACAAAATCAGCGGTAGAAACCTGTCCGCGACGGATATCGCTTTCTTCGCGGAAGCTTCTTCGCGAATCGGCCTATTCATCAACAACCACAGTCTCTCCACCAGGCTCGCCGCTCAGGTTCGAGAACTCAAGAAAGCTCAAGAATTTGCATCGGAAATAGTCAAATTCACTTCTCACGAGTTTCGCACACCCGCAACGGTGATCAATGGCTTTGTGGACATGCTCTCGTCAAATTGGGAGGTGATGGACCGTGACGACAGGGAAGAGTGCATAGCATGCATTAGCGAAGCGAGCAAGCGCTTGACCAACCTGACCTTGAAGTTCCTGAGCGCTGATAAATTGGAGCAGGGTCAAAGATTTTATCACAAGGTTCCATTGGCATTAAATGACGTTATTGAAGCCATTGCCAGAGATCTTTCTGATGAGCAGCGGAGCCGGTTTGTGATCGAGAGTGACATGGAAATGACCATAAGCTCAGACCCACTCAACTTTCAGCTAATCTTAAGCAACCTGGTGGAGAATGCATTCAGATTCAGCCCGCCGGACCAGCCGGTCATCTTCCGCGCCTGGAAGGAGGGAGAGAACGCGCACGTCCAGGTGCGCGATTTCGGCGAGGGCATTCCGCAAGAGGAGAGGCAGAAGATATTCGAACCGTTCGTCAGGCTCGAGAACCCTTCACATGTGGGAGGTGTGGGACTCGGACTTTACATAGTCCGCCTTCTGACTGCCAGCCTGGGCATAGAGGTTGAGATCAGTTCCGGCCGGGAGGGTGGTACGGCTATGACCCTCAGTTTCTAACCTGGCTCAGATCCACTTCCACTATTGGATTCGCCTTGATCTCCGGTTCAGGGCTGGAGAAGGCGTAGTATGACTGGGTTCCCAGGAGGTGTTTTTCCAGTGGCAGGCCTTCTTCACCGCTGATCTTCTCGAGAATCTCCGGTATGAACCAACGGCTGTCACACACATCCATGGAAATGATCCAGTTCTTCTCTCTGACCGCGTCTACAAGCGCGGTGACCATCTGACGGACGAAGCCCGCATTCCTCAACTTCGGTGACATGAAGAGGCAAGGAATATAGACAAAGCGGCTCTCCCTGGAGGCTTCTGGAAAACGATTTCGCACGAACTCCGGATTGAGGTAGCCTATAGTCAGTTTCTCCACGTTGGTGATGCCCATGATGAAAGCGACAGGCACATCGTCGACCGCCAGAATACCCTTTACAAAATCAGTGTCCACCAACGCAGCCGCGAAGCTTTCCCGGTCGAAACACTTCTGCTCCTGGATCGACTCTTCCATTGCGAAGCTTTCCTCATAAAGCTCCCATAGTGGTGAAATCCATTTCTCTGGAACCTGCTTGATCCCGAAGTACACTTTTGCGACCTCGCCGTCTTGTTCGACCACGTAACGTTTTTCCTCGTCGTATTCGGGTACGAACTTGGGCTCGAGCGCTCGCTCGCCATACGTATGCTCCAGCGACTCGCCTGTTCCTATCATATGGATGTCGGGTGGCGCGAAGCCGTGGAAATTCGTTGCGTATACGAACGAATATGCACCTGTATGGAGTATGTAGATCTTGTCGCCGATCTTGACCTCGGGAAGCCACGCTTCAGCGAGGATGGTATCGTCCGGATCGCACGTCGGTCCTGAAAGCACGTATTTCTTTTTGTCGTGTCCGTTGTGGGAGATTCTCGTTGGGTACGGGAATTTCCCCCGGGCTTGCTGGGCCTCGAGCAGTCCGTGGAAAGCACTCGCGTCCAGGAAGACCCACTCTTCTTCGCCGCGGGTAGCGCGGCCGATCACGGTTGATACCAGGATCGCCGACTCGCCCACGACATACCTGCCAGGTTCTATCATGAGCTTCATATCGGACGGGAACCTGTCGTGGAATATTGTGTAGACCTCTTCGGCGATTTCCTCGATGGACGGAACGTCCTCGTTGTACTTGATGGGGAATCCACCCCCGATGTCCAATGCACGGCAGGATAACCCCTGGCCCTCAAGGGTTGCCATGACATCGGCCGACGATTCCATCGCCTCGCGCCACGTTTCCTTGCGCATGCATTGCGACCCCACGTGGAAGGCTATTCCGTGGGGCTGCAGGCCGAGTTCTCTGGCGTCGAGGAGAAGCGAGGCAGCCTGCGCGGGCGGCGCGCCGAACTTCATGCTGAGGGGGAAGAAGCTGCCCTCGTTGCTGACCGCGAGCCGCACCATGACCTTGCTTCCCGGTGCCAGTAATGCGAGCTTGGCGAGCTCCTCATCGGAGTCGAAAACAAAAAGATTGACACCCATGTCGTATGTATCGCGAATGTGTGACTGGACCTTCACTGGTGCGCTGAAGATGACGTCTTTCGGGTTTGCGCCCAGGTTGAGGACGGTCTGAGCTTCGTTGCGCGAGCCGATGTCGAACTTGGAGCCCAGAGATATAAGTGTCTTGAGGACTTCCTCGTGGTTGTTGGCTTTTTCCGCGTAATAGATCGATGCTCCCGGAAATGTTTCCGAGATTCGCCTGTACCTGCTCTGAACCTTTCCAAGGTCGAACAGGAAGAAAGGAGTCTGATAATCAGACATTGCCCCCACCCCCGCATCATGCGGCTTATGCTGTTGTGTCCTGCAAACCCACCGCTCTGGCTATCCCTGCCCGATTGGGTATTAACAGACAGGGGTCTAAATTCTAATAATATTGTTAACAAGAGTCAATAATGTTAATGGATGTAATATTCTTCGTGTTGTCGATGATTCAGTCTACTAATGTGGATAATGTTTATTTCCCAAATGCGTACAAACGGGATCGGAGCAACTTGCCGAATTTCCCCGAAGGCTTTCCCGGAAAGCCACGGAAACGTACCTCCCGTAGTGAAAACATGACGCCGAAGGAGGAAGTGAACAACTTCGTCTTTGAAGAGAAGGTCAAGACCAAGCGTTGCAGGAAGGCTCCGCGATAAAGGCGGTGCGCGGCCTATCCTACACCGGACCACGCACGGTCTACGCGGCCGTCCGGCCGACCGTGGGGATGGCCATGGGGTCCTCAATGGGTCGTCTCGCTCTGCAGGTTCAGTCCGACAACCCCGATGACTATCAGTCCGATAGCGATGATCTTCATGAGTGTTGCCGGGTCTTTGAACCAAAGGATGCCCACGAGAGTGATGAGGGTCTTGCCGATGCCGGCCCATACCGCATATGCGACGCTGACATCTATCTTGCGGATTGCCAGCGTCAGGCATCCAAAGCAGAGGATGTAAAAAGGAATCATAAGCGCCGCGGGCATTATATAGCGGAACCCCTCGGAAAGCTTCATGCAGGTCGTCCCGGCACAACCTCGAATAGTATCGCTGCGATCATGAGTGTCAAGTACAACCGCCCTCTCCTTCCCGGCGCTTGCCCTCTAACTCGAGACCCAACAGGCTTTCCACCTTATTAGTCTCAGTCACATCGTACGACCAAATGTACCATACATATGCGCCCGCGCCTTTACATCCCCCCACGGTAAAATTAGACTTTACGCTTGACGCTTTCAGCACATAAAGCACGGGCCCATAGCTCAGTTGGCAGAGCAGCGGACTCATAATCCGCGTGTCGCAGGTTCGAGTCCTGCTGGGCCCACCACTTATTTCCGCGTGGTTAAGGCATTTAAGCATAGTAAGCCAGTATTTGCTTGATGCACTTCGTTCCGAAATGTCGGGCACATGTCGGGCAATTCTAGCCGATGACCCCGATTTCGGGCACCCGGGAACATTGCGAACCCGAAGGCCCTTAGCTTGCGCCTGGGGAGTCTATGGAGCTTGCGGAGGGACCGGAAATTGCCCCGGCATTGGAGGAAGGGGAGCCCCGGAGGACCTGGAAATCATGCCCGCGCCACCAATGCCCGAGACAACACCGATAACGCCACCGATGATACAGAGCACCAGGCCAACGCCTATCGTGACGGTTGCGCCCGATTTGGCGCTAACCCCGACCCTCGTTATGTCAGTGGCATCGAAGATTGAGGCTGCTGATATAAGCACGCTGAGAGCGAGGCCGACGACGAATGGCCACCTCTTGTCTCTCGCGATTCCCACCACGAAGAACCCGAGACCCAGGAACGCCAAAACGATGGTAATAACCCCGTCACCACTGAGGCCGTTCTTGCTTGCGGAGAATATTGAAGCCGAGACGGTGGCCCACGGCAGGACAGAACCGAGGGCCACGAATATCATTGCAATGATGCCGACAGCGCCGAACACCATCGGTTTCGTGATTTGTAATTTGTCTTCTGAGTTGACCTGCGGCTCCGTTACCGTTCGGGCTGGAGTGCCACAGTTGGGGCAGAACTTCGCGGGGTCTAAGACCTGCGCCCCACAGTTAGTGCAATAAGACATCTTATGAGACGCCCCCGTAGATAAGTTGCCTGCTTATCCTAACACAGGCAAGCCACCGGGGAGTATCCTGGCAAAGACCCTGAAGATGTTAAGGAAAGCCTCCGGACTTACCCAGGATCAGGTTGTCAAGGCGATAGGAGCGAGTCCGATGGCGATATCGCACTGGGAGACGGGATTGAAGGTCCCCTGACCGGAATGGCTCACCGCGCTGGCGAAGCTCTACGAGGTAAAGGTCGCGAACCTTTTCGGAGAGATCACCGAGGACCCGAAAAAGAAAAAGCGGAAGTAACCGCGCGATCCTTTCCCTGTCGCAAGTTGTGTCGCTAATATGTCGCAAGTTGCGGTTAGTCCTTAAGACGTGGTCGTCAATGAAACAACGCGGGAGGTGCTCTATACACCTCCGCCACCGCATGACGACCCGATCTTGATGGCGGAGTTCGTTGACTGGCTCAATAGCACGGTGCTCGAGGTGTATGCAAAGGCGGCCCTTGAGCTTATGGTCCCGCGGGTCGTCGACCTCGGGCCTGTCTATGAGTATCACCAGGTCGGCGTTCTGCTCGATGGCGCCCGATTCGCGCAAGTCTTCCGACACCATCAATACCCCATGTAATTGGCTGACCTTCAAGAAGGAATGGGCGGTCACATCCCCGGAGAAATGCATCATCCCTTTTTAAAATCATATGTGGTCACAAGCGCGAACGGAAAAGCATCGAACCTTCGTAGTTATTCACTCCGTCACTACTTGTGGTACTTGCCAGAGTCGAAGGAGATTGACACACCGGTAGTAATACTAGCGAGTCTTGCAGATGCTCAGAGAAATACCTCCGAAATCGTTAGCCTCAAGCGGCCTCCCTTTCTTTTTGCTGTTCGTGGTTCACAGATGGCTCTTTCGTCTCCCCTTTGCTATATCGGTCCAGGAGTCGATAGGTAAGGAGCTTTGCTCCTTCTGCAACTTGCATCCAGGCAAGGCACCATACCCAGATCGCTAGCGTGACAATCGGGGGAATCGCCGGTAGGAAACTCCCCAGGCCTAAGGTGGATATCGTCGTCGACACTGCCATTGTCCCGAGTATGGCTGCGAGGAGACCCCGGCTGGGGTAGGGCTTCGTCCACCAATGGCCTCGTCTCCGTGCAACGAAAAACAGCAGGTGCCCGCTGATAGCGAACTTCAGGAACATGGCGGTCTGCAACTGGCCGAGGGTGATTGTGTGAGCCAGCACATAATGATGAAGGATGAAATACATGAGAAAGGAGGTGACAACCCCTGCCGCGCCCAGCACGGTCCCTATTGTGATGAGCTGAAACATACCCCAGCTGTCGGGTTCAACGGCGGGAGTCGCGCGGTCGCCCGCGATCATGAGGATGGGGATGTCGTTCAAGATCGCCAAAAGAATGATCTGGTGCGGGCCTATCGGTTTCACATTGAAGATAAGGATTATGAGAGTAATGAATACTACCAGTCGTAGCGTCTCAGAAATGCGGTAGATGACATAGTTCTTCATCCGGGCGAACACGGTCTTCCCTTCCCGCACCCCTTTGATGATGACACCCAGGCCGGGTAGGGTCAGCAGGACGTCGCCAGCGGCTCGCGCCACGTCGGTTGCTCCATCGACTGCAATGCCGACATCGGCCTTCTTCAGCGCGGGACTATCGTTGACGCCATCACCTGTCATCCCGACGATGTGACCTTCCCTCTGCAAGGCTTCGACGATGCGGTACTTACTCTCTGGCATTACCTGGGAGAATATGCTGTAACGCTCTGCCTTCGCGGCGAACTCGTCGTCGTTCCAGGAAGCGATCTGGTCCGCCGTGACCAGGTCGCCTTCGATACCTGTCTCCTCCCCTATTTGTTTTGCCGCCGCCGCGTGGTCACCGGTGATCATCTTTACCGTGATGCCGAGCTCACGAGCGGCATCGACCGTCTCCCTTGTGTCTTCACGAGGCGGGTCGCGCAACGGGAGCACGGCAACAAGTGTCATCCCGGCGTCTTCGCCGTAAGGCTCGGTATCCTTGTAAGCTATCCCGATAGCGCGATAGCCCTTGCCAGCGAGATCCTCGACATCTTTCAGATACCTGTCTGCCACATCGGCGCTCACGTCGCAGGCAGCGAGAACAACCTGCGGTGCTCCTTTGATGACGCGGCGCTTCTTTCCTTGAATTTCTACGACGGCTGCGGAACGCTTGCTGGTCGAGTCGGCCGGTGTATAGTCGCTTATGTTCCACTCCCCGATTTCTTTCACGTCGAATCCGATACTCTGCGACCCCAGCACGACCGCCTTATCGATAGGGTCCTCGGTCGCGGGGTAGTTGGAGCAGAGCACGGCCATCTGAAGTACTTCTGCACGCGTGAAGGAGCCGTAAAGGATAGGTTCTCCCATCTGGAGCTTGCCCGTGGTCAACGTTCCGGTCTTGTCGGAGCATATGATATCGGCGGATGCCAGTTCCTCGATTGCGGGCAGGCGTCTCACCAGAACGCCGTCGTCGGCAAGGTGGGAGGCTCCTACCGTCATGACAACCGTCAGGACTGCCGGGAGCGCCGCGGGGATCGAGGCGACGGCGAGAGTCAACGCGAGCAGAAGCACCTGTCCAATAGCCTCGTGCCTCACGGCGGATGAAACCACGATTATGGCGGCCATGCAGACGATTGCCAGGGCCACTATGTACTTGGCTACGTTGTTCACGCCTCGCTCGAAGTGGCTGACTCCGGGCTTCTCCTCGGCAAGCGAGGCCGTTCGGCCAAAGAATGTTCTGTCGCCGGTCTCCACCACTAGGGCTTTCATCTCACCCCTGCTCACGATGGAGGAAGAGTAGACGAGTTCATCTCTGCCCTTCTCCACGGGGAGGCTTTCGCCGGTAAGAGAGGATTCGTCCAGTTCGAGTGTCTTTCCATCGAACAGCTTCGCGTCGGCAGGGACTATGTCTCCGCCACGCAGAAGGACTACATCCCCGGGAACGAGGGTCGCCGAGTCCGCGGTCTTCCACTCTCCCGAACGCCTCACACGAGCACGCAGAGCCATCTTACCCCGCAGGCTGTCGAGCACGCCTTCAGATTTGCGTTCCTGGATGAAATCGACCGAGACGTTCAGCGCAAGCAGGCAGGTAATCAGTGCGACGTCGGGCCAATCCCGAAGGAAAACCGAGACGATGATCGCGAACTCGATCATCATCGTAAACGGATGAATGAAGCGTCTAAGAAGCGAGACGAAGGGGCTCTCGCGCTTTTCCGTTATTTCGTTGGGACCATATTTGTCGATGCGAGATGCCGCTTCGGTGTCACTGAGTCCGTTGGGCGTCGCGTCCAGAAGTTCGAACGCCTCGCCTGAAGTGATTTCTTTGTACTGGAGCTGATCAGCCACGCGACATCTCCATTAGTTTCATCAAAAATATCTTATCAAACATCCTTCAAAGCGAATTAGCTTGCCCGGAGTAATTTGATGAACGCTTCTTGCTCTGTAGCGGGAAACCTGCCGGTAAGTGTCTCGAGGTCTCTATGCCTGTTCGTTTCAGCAGGAACCGCGGTCCCGGGGCGAGAAGTTACAGCGGTACAACTTTGACAGTGGGAGTGCTGAGGTTGGCAGATAATTCCGAGAGGGCACTAGGCTACTGGACGGTCGTGTCGATAGGCATTGGTGGGATGGTCGGGGGAGGTATCTTTGCCGTCCTGGGCCTGGCCGTTGAGCTCGCCGGCGGCGCGACGCCCATCGCCTTCTTCGTTGCTGGAATGGTCGCGGCCATTACTTCTTATTCGTACGTCAAGCTGTCCGTAAGATACCCTTCACAGGGTGGGACGGTTGAGTTCCTGATCCAGGGTTTCGGCACAGACATGTTCACCGGCGGCCTTAACGTGCTCCTCTGGATAAGCTACCTGGTGATGCTTTCGCTCTATGCCTCCGCTTTCGGGAGTTACGGCGCGAGCTTCTTCCCAGCCTCGATGCAGGGCCTCATGAAGCACGTCCTGATGAGTGCCGTCATCATCGGCTTCACGGCCTTGAACTTGCTGGGCGCCGTCATAGTTGGAAGAGCCGAGGAAGCGGTCGTGGCCTTCAAGATCGCCATACTCCTCGTATTCGTGGGTGTCGGCATGTTCAGCATCAACTCTTCGCGGATGGCTCCGTCCACATGGCCATCTGGACTTACTCTTGTCGCGGGGGGCATGATCATCTTCGTGGCGTACGAGGGGTTCGAGCTAATCGCCAATACCGCAAAGGATGTGAAAGACCCGGCTAAAACCCTTCCGCTCGCCTACTACACGGCTGTCGGTTTTGTGATCGCGCTTTACGTCCTCGTGGCGTTTGTGACGGTGGGCAACCTCCCTGTGAAGCAGATCATCGGAGCGCAGGACTACGCGCTTGCCCAGGCGGCCAAAGCTTTCCTCGGCCAGGCCGGGTTCGCGATCATCGCGGTGGCTGCCATGCTGTCTACGGCGTCCGCGATAAATGCCACCCTGTACGGCACCGCCCGCGTGAGCTACTCAATCGCCAAAGATGGGGAACTACCGAGGGAGCTAGAGAGAAAAGTCTGGAAACGTCCGATAGAGGGCCTCTTGATAACCGCGGCTCTCACCCTGGTGATAGCCAACCTGTTCGACCTTTCCAGGATCGCGACCATGGGAAGCGCCGGGTTTCTGCTGATATTCGCGGCGGTCAACGCTTCGAACTACCGGCT
>Ga0182021_10011947_pt1 | contig 10319 bp, 7 predicted proteins | sample 612E3MmetaG_FD_120493 | JGI IMG/M metagenome (GOLD analysis project Ga0182021, IMG submission 120493) | Permafrost microbial communities from Stordalen Mire, Sweden - 612E3M metaG (Illumina Assembly) | ecosystem: Environmental > Terrestrial > Soil > Wetlands > Permafrost | place: Sweden... | reverse complement strand
TTTCATCCGTGCATATCCGTGTCCATCCGTGGCTAATTTGTTTTTCGGATAAAACTAGATGCTAGCCATTTCAATTCGCCAACTGCAAGTCTTCGAAAGCGTAGCCCGCCATCTTAACCATTCACGCGCGGCGGCGGAACTGTACCTGTCGCAACCCGCGGTATCCATGCAGATCAAGCAGGCGGAGAGTGCGGTGGGCTTGCCGCTGTTCGAGCAGACTGGAAAGAAGCTGCACCTCACCGCCGCCGGAAACGAACTGCTGCACTATGCACGCTCCATGTTGCAACTGATGCAGGAAATGGAATCGGTATTCGACGAGATGAAAGGGCTGGAGCGCGGCCACCTCAACATCTCAGTGGTCAGCACCGCCAATTATTTTATGCCGCAGCTGCTGGCCAAATTCATCCAGGCACATCCCAAGATACAAGTCAGCCTGTCTGTCGCCAACCGTGATGCCGTCATCAAGCAGCTCACCGAAAACATCGCCGACCTCGCCATCATGGGCCAGCCGCCCCAGGGCACCGAGATGCGCGCCGAAGCCTTCATGGAAAATCCGCTGGTGGTGATTGCTGCACCGTCGCATCCTCTTGCACGTGCCAAGAATATTCAACCGAAGCAATTGGCAAAGGAAACTTTCCTGCTGCGTGAACTAGGCTCCGGTACACGCGGCGTAGTCGAACGCTTCTTCGCCAGCCACAAGCTCGCACTGCCCGCACACATGGAAATGGACACCAACGAAGCCATCAAGCAATCGGTTCAAGCAGGAATTGGCATAGGCATCATCTCGCGCCACGGCATCGAACTGGAACTGGAAACCAAACGCCTCGTCGTGCTCGATGTCGATCACTTCCCCATCGTGCGCCACTGGTACATCGTACACCGCAAGGACAAACGGCCTTCTACTGCGGCGCAGGAATTTGAGCGTTTCCTGCTGGAAGAATCGCAAAATATGATGTCCCGTAATCCTTAGGCTCAAATACCTCACCAGTTTCGTTATTCGATGCAAGTTGAATTACAGAATGGCAGTACCGGGAATGAACGGTCATACGCCGCCTATCACCGCATTTCCTCCTTTTGTCGGCTAAAACTGGAAACTTTAGAACGCGCACTCTACTATCCTCACACACAAAGGAGACTGCAATGAAACTGCAAGATGGCTTTACATTGATAGAACTGATGATTACGGTCGTAGTCGTTAGCATTCTGGCAAGCATCGCTTTGCCGGCCTATCAGGACTATGTAACGCGCGGGAAGCTGACAGAAGCAATGACTGAGCTGTCCAGCATGAGTGTCAAACTGGAACAGTACTATCAGGACTACCGTGACTATACGAACTTTCCTTGTGCTGCTAGTTCCAATGCCAAATATTTTGCCTATGACTGCCCCACCCTGACAACTACTGCGTACACTGCAAGAGCCACTGGCGTTGCAGGTACGCCAGCCGCCGGTTTTGTTTATACGATCGACCAAACCGGCGCCAAGGCGACGACTGCTCCTGCTGACTGGGGTGGCTCGGCAACTTGCTGGATCACCAAGAAGGGAGGCGCATGCTGATCCTGCGAAAACAGGTTGGTGTCACGCTGATAGAGCTGATGATCGGCATTGTGATCGTTTCTTTGCTGAGTGTAATGGCTGCACCCTCTTTTAGTTCGTGGATACAGAATACGCAAGTTCGAACAGCAGCTGAATCCATACTCAATGGCATGCAGCTGGCACGAACAGAGGCGGTTCACCGTAATGCAAATATTCGCTTCAGTCTTGCGGCGAACGATGTTTCATGGACAGTCGCCTGCGTAACCGTCACCACAGACTGCCCCGCTAGCGCTCTCTATCAACGCTCCGGCGCCGAAGCGGGAGGCAATGCGCGTGCTGGAATTGCCCTTGCAACAGGCAATCTCGCAACTGTTCTCTCCGCAGGAACCGGACTGCCAGCCGGAGTTACCTTCGATGGCCTTGGCAGAGCTCCTGCAGTAAATGGCCTCGCCGATATTGCGCGCGTCGATATCACCCATGCAATCAGTGCCAGTGCGCGGCGCATGGTAATTCTGGTCAGTGCTGGCGGGCAAACCCGCATGTGCGATCCTGCATTCTCAGCGGCCAGTAGCCCACAAGGATGTTAGTCATGAAAGCCACGTATTCAAGCCAACGCGGATCCATGCTGCTGGAAGCACTGATTGCCATCCTGATTTTTTCTTTGGGAATACTCGCCATCGTTGGGTTACAGGCGGGAGCCGTCAAGTTGTCCAGCGATGCCAAATATCGTTCTGACGCCAATTTGCTGGCAAACCAAATAATCGGACAGATGTGGGTGTCTGATCGAACGGCAACTGCGTTGCAAACCAGTTTTCAGGGTAGCGCCGGCTCCGGTGGTCCTGCTTACAATACGTGGGCGGCCAGTGTGGCAAATGCATTGCCTGGCGTTTCGGGAATTGCGGCTATCGAACCTGTAATCTCGGTTGCTCCCAATACCAAGACGAATCCACCCAGCAGCACGGTTACTGTCACCATACAGTGGCAGGTCCCGGGCGATCAAACCCTGCATAAAGCCATAACCATCGCAGATATCATATAGGGAGCACACTTGTTACCGCTAACGTACTTTTCTCGCCATTGCGCTCAACAGAGCCGTTTGCCCTGTGGCACGACAAGGGCATGCCTGTCAGCAGGTTTCAGCCTGATTGAAATCATGGTAGGAATGGTGCTTGGAATTATTGGCATGATCGTCATTCTGCAGGTGTTTGGTCTCTTTGAAGGGCAAAAGCGCACCACTACCGGCGGCGACGATGCGCAGAATTCTGCTGCAATTGCAATAGATGGATTGCAGCACGATATACAGCAAGCCGGTTACGGTGTCAGCGATATCAGCGTGCTTGGCTGCCATACTACGATCACAGGCGTATCACTCTCTTTAGCGCCTGTCATCATCAATCCGGCCACGTCCATTATTCCCGCAGGAGACGCCGGTACTGACACCCTGCTGGTATTTTATGGAAATTCAGATGGTATGGGTCAGGGCACGGTCATCAACAGTTCAACGGGTGCGAATTACCAACTCAAGATACCGGGTGCGCAAGATTTCAAGAACGGCGATCGGGTCATTGCCGCACCCATAGTGCTCCCTCCGATTACGTCAGCAACAGCATGCGCGAGCACTCTTGCTATTCAAACGGCTTCGGGAATCGATACCACAACATCAATATTGACTGTCGCATCCGGGACTGCCGGTACTGGCGCTCTTTTCAATCTTGGCCCCAAACCGCAAATGCTGGCGTACGCCATTCGTGGCGGCAACCTTACGATGTGTGACTATGGCCTCAATAATTGTAGCGTCAATTCTGCGGCTATTTGGGTGCCCATCGCCGTAGGTGTCGTCAGCCTGAAGGCTCAATACGGACGCGACACGCTCTCGCCGGCGTTTACACAAGCTCAAATCGTTGCCGCCAATGCAGCAAACACTCTACTGAACTACAAAGTGGACACGTATGACCAAGCCACGCCAACCACTACTTGCGGTTGGGTAAGAACTGCTGCCGTGCGCCTCGCTTTGGTAGCACGAAATGGTCAGTTGGAGAAGAATGATGTCCCCATTAACGTCAGTAATCCACCAACTTGGGATGGGAATACTGGCGATCCAATCGACTTGACGGCGGACACGAGCTGGAAAAAATACCGCTACAAGGTTCTTCAAACGCTAGTGCCGATCAGAAATGTTGCATGGATGGGAGCGAAAGCAGGATGTTAACCAGACCTCATATTCGCATCGCGCAACGCACCAGGCAAAAGGGCGTGATACTTGTCATTTCATTAATTGTACTGGTAGCAATGACGCTGGCCGCCATAGCCCTGATACGCTCCGTGGGCACCTCCAACATCGTTGCCGGCAATCTCGCGTTTCAACAGTCGGCTGTACGTTCTGGCGACACTGCCATCGAAGAGGCAGTTTCATGGTTGGAGAGTTGCAACAAGGGCGGCGGCAGCTGTGCTGTTGGCACGCTGTACCTTGACGATAGCTCACACGGTTATTCCGCAAGCGGCAGCAGCACCGTGACCCCCCATAGTCCGGCCGCAAACCAGACTTGGGACGCTTACTGGAGAGCATCACTCGATGGCAGGAAGGCGACCTTAATCCCGGACACTGCCGGAAACCAGTCTTTCTATGTCATTGACCGTCTGTGTGCAAGTTCAGGCGCCGTGACTAGCATCGGCGTAAATTGTACCGCTTCTACCCTCATTAGCTCTGCACAGGGCAATGGGCAGGATGCCGGTGAAAAAAACCTTAACGGGACAGCTTTAGTTTATTACAGAATTACGGTTCGCACTCAAGGCCCCAGGAATAGCGTCAGTTATATACAAGTGATGGTTGCGCTATAAACGTATAGAAACTTTGCACCTGAAAATGCCTTGATCCAGGAATTGGATCTGCACTATTTAAGAGGAGATTGTCATGATCACCAATAGATCATTTTTTAAATTTAATCCCTTGCTTCTGGCTTTATTTTTTGGCGCACATGCGCAAGCCGCAGTGACCGACATCTCCACCTACCCGCTGAGCACTTATACAGCAACGTCCTCCACCGATGTAAAGCCCAATGTGCTTTTCGTTCTGGACGATTCAGGCAGTATGTCCGATGATTATTTGCCCGATTGGGCCACCGATAGCACCGACTATTACTATAAAAATACTGCGTATAACGGGATTGCCTACAATCCTTCCGTCCGGTATTACCCGCCAACCATGTACAATTCCGATGGCACCGTTAATGCATCGGCTTACCCGAGCATGGTTGGTACGTCCACCACAACGGGCGGCAACAGCTCAGCCACCTCACTCTCGCCCAACTGGCACAGCGTCCCGGATAACCCGTTCCTGAACACCAACAAATCTGACCTGGTTAATAATGCTTATTATTACACCATCATTCCCGGGGAATATTGCACTTTGCCCAGCATGCGAAGCTGTACCACGGCCACCGCGCCCACAGGCAGCAATACCGTTCCTGCGCCGATACGCTGGTGTGATAGCTCTGCATTGACCACTTGCCGGTCAAATAACGATTCAACGTTTAGCAATCTGCGCATGGCAACGCCACGTACTGCAACCCTTACGGTCAGCGGCGCATCAACTGGCAATAACGTCACGGGCATTACGGTCAGCGGGCAGCAAATTATGTCCGGCACGGCTACGGCCAGTACCACATCCAGCACTTTTGCCCAGAACATCGCCGCCCAGATCAATCTTTGCAGTAACAGCATCCCCACTAGCAGTAACTGCACCGTGGTCGGCTACGTCGCCTCCAGTTTCGGCAGCTCCATTACGATCCTGGCACCGGGTGCGATCACGGCTACGCCTGTGATATCCCAGGGTACCCATACGGTCACCGCTACGGCGTTTGCACCGGGCGCAATTCCCGGTGAGAATCTGCGCACCACCATCACTTCCACGGTTAACAGCTACGTCTATCCCGGCACCGCCGCCAAAGCTGTCAAGCGTACGGACTGTGTCGGCACTACCTGCACCTACGTCGAAGAAATGACCAATTACGCCAACTGGTGGGCGTATTACAGCAGCCGCATGCAAATGATGAAAACTGCGGCCAGCAATGCATTTGCATCGCTTGATACAGCTGCCGACTTGGCCAACAACGTTTCGCGTTTCCGCGTCGGTTACATGACTATCAACAATACTAACGGCGGTGACTTCCTCAACCTCGGCGAATTCAGCACGTCGCAGAAGCATAATTGGTACACCATACTCTTCGCTGCGACTCCGGGTCATACAACGCCCTTGCGCGGCGCTCTTGCTACCGCTGGCAAGCTCTATGCGGGAAAGGAGACGTCCATTAATGGGGTCACAGTCACTGACCCGCTGCAATATTCCTGCCAGCAGAATTACACCATTCTTTCCACAGATGGCTTCTGGAACGAAACTGCTACCCCCACAAAGCTGGATGGTACAGCTATCGGTAATCAGGATTCGGGCGAGCCGCGTCCGCTTAATGATGGTGGAACAGCGCAGATCCAGCAACGAACCGCCCATTTGCAATCTGCGACGATCACGCCTTTGCTGCAAAAGCAGATATCGCAGCTCCAGGCAACAATCGGGTATTTGCAACAATCGACCAAATCTGGAGGTAGTTGGAGCAGCTATTTAAATGTCAACAGTTGTACTTGGGGCAACAACACGAAATGTCGATACTTATCTTATTCATATCCGGGTGTCGCCACCTGCACGGTAGATGTGGACACCAACACTTCGAGTGGCCAGATATGGCACGGCCCCACCCGAACTAAAGCATGCAATACCGTGGTTACATCGGCTTGGGCAAATGCAGGCACCTGCGTGCAGACCACCACTCCTGATTCGAGTGGCTACACAACACAATGCCAGACGATAGCCTCGACAGGTACATGGGTAAACGCAACTTCCTGCGACACCACATCGGGCACACAAGCTTGTCAATACGCCAGTTGGGGCAGTTGGAGCAATGCAAGCAGTTGCACCCCGCTTGCACAGGACACCGGGCCTGTCTACACCGTGGCGCAGGCAGTTGGTTGCCAGTCTATTACAGCTTCCGGCGGCGTCTCGAACACACTGGCCGACGTAGCAGAGTATTACTACACCACCGATTTGCGCAGTTCCGTTGTGGCCGATGGAACCGGAACCTGTACCGGCCCGATCATTTCGCCCGCAACCACTGCAACAGATCTGTGCGAAAATAATGTGCCTGTATTTGGCAGGGATCAGGCTACATCGCAGCACATGACCACGTTTACTCTGGGGCTGGGCGCACAAGGTGAAATGGTTTATACGCCCGATTACTGGAATGCCACCAGCGGAGATTTTTATGACATCAAGGCTGGAACCACTGCAACTCCCACCAGCGGTATCTGCTCCTGGCAATCCAGCGGAGCTTGTAACTGGCCCACTCCCTCAAATAACTACCTGACGAACATTGACGACTTGTGGCATGCAGCGATAGACGGGCGAGGTACATATTACAGTGCGACTGATCCCGCTACCTTGTCCAGCGGCCTTGCCGCCACGTTGAACACAATTATCAATACACCCAAGCCCGGAACGGCTGCTGCGGCTGCAAGTAGCAACCCGAACGTCAGTTCCACCGACAACTTTGTCTTCAGTTCGTCCTATAAATCGGTGGAGTGGTATGGCGAACTTGTTCGCCAGCAAATCAATGCAACAACCGGCGTCATTAGTTCAGTACAATGGTCGGGCATGGCTTTGCTCGATTGCGCAACGACATCCTGGGCACAAAGTACTGCCTACGTTCCGGGCGCCATATACCAGTACGCAGGTACCTGTTATCAGGTGGCTGTTGCGTACACTTCAGGCACCTCGTTTGGATCGGCTGATACCACCAATTCAAACATTATTGTGGATGCCGGCGGAACAAATATCACGCCACTCGCCAGCCGCAACATTTACTTCAACGGTACCAGCGGACTGACTCAGTTCCTGTGGGCCAACCTGACCGGCCCCCAGCAAAGCTATTTCACGGAGCCTGCCATTACCTATGTCAATTCAACGACCGGTTTGTCGCAGTTCTGTACTGTCGGAGCGTGTTTGACGTCGGCCCAAAAAACCAGTGCTGCGGGTGCAAACTTGGTGAACTTCCTGCGGGGTGACCGCAGCAATGAAATCAGTTTTTACCGTCAGCGCACCCATGTCCTCGGCGATATCGTCTCCTCGGAGGGCAGGTACGTGAAACAACCGCTGTTCACTTATGGCGATGCGGGATATAGCGGATATGTATCGTTAAAAGCGGCGCGTCAGGGTGAAGTTTATGTCGCTGCCAACGATGGCATGTTGCATGCGTTTAATGCCGATACGGGGCAGGAATCATGGGCCTATATTCCTTCAATGGTGCTGCCTAATCTGTATTCGCTGGCTGACAAACTCTATAACGACAAGCACCAATATTTTGTTGATGGGACACCGGAGGTAGGGGATATGTGCCCGAACGCAACGACTCTTCCGACTGGTACTTGTACTGCGAGCCAGTGGAAGACCATTCTGGTAGGCGGATTAAATCGCGGCGGAAAGGGTTATTATGCTCTGGATATTACCGACCCTGCCAATCCTGCGGTGTTGTGGGAAATTTCCAGCGCAACGACGGGATTCAGTGATCTGGGTTATACCTATGGCAATCCCAAAATTACCAAGCTCAAGGACGGCAGATGGGTGGTCATATTTACCTCCGGCTACAACAATGCGACTGGCAATGGCGTGCTATATGTTGTAAATGCCGCTACCGGTGCGCTTATCAGAACCATCAGCACCAACGCCACCGGCTTCAGTGCGACCTCGCCCAGCGGCCTGGCACGCATCTCAGCCTATGCGCCCCAGTCGCAAACGGACAATACTACCTATGCCGTGTATGGCGGGGATCTGTTTGGCAACCTGTGGCGTTTCGATATCAATGGCGACATTGGAGCCACCGGCTATGACGCACAATTGCTGGTCACCCTCAAGGATGCTAGCTCAAATGTCCAGCCTATTACTGCCAAACCGACCGTCACCACGATCTCGACAACCGCTAACCCAGGCGGATTACCGGTTGTGTTCATAGGTACCGGTCAATACCTGGGTACCTCCGATATCGGCAGTACGAGTCAACAAAGCTTTTACGCTATCAAGGATAAGCTGAATTCAACAACTTACACGACTCCACATAGTGGCAGCAGCGGCTTTGTCCAGCAAACATTGGTCTCCGGTACCTGCCCGGCGAGTGCGCCAGCTACTCTTTGCACTTCCTTACAAGCGGTGCGTACCGTAGCCAGCAATACAGTTGACTGGAATACAAACAACGGCTGGTATATGGACTTTTTGGGTAGCGGAGAACGTTCCACTACGGACTCTTCTCTGGGTTTAGGCACCCTCGTGTTCACGACTATCGCTCCGCAAGCCTCCACCGCCAGCGTATGCGGCACGGTAGCCACCGGTTGTTCCGGCAGCTACTCTTATGCGCTGAATTACCTGACCGGTGGCGCTGTGGACGGTGCTTATAACGTGGCCGCCACAAGTTTAGGTTGTGTCATTGCCACTCGGCCCGTTCTGATCGAGCTGCCCAATGGCACGATCATAGAGTTGATACGTACGTCGGGAGGTGGTCCTATCTTAACCCCCGATGGGGGAGGCACGACAACAGGCGGTGGAGATTTGGGCAGTACCTCGACATTGGACCCGACTATTCACTCGAACGCTTCCGGTGCTACACGTCGAACGTCATGGCGCACGCTCCAATAAGCTGCAAGTGATACGGCGGAAAACAGCCGCCGTATCCCGGAAGATTTCAATTATTCCTGCTGCTGACTCTTTTCATTTCTGTAATAAAACAAAAAGCGACCAATGGTCGCTTTTTGTTTTTTCTGCTGTTGTCAGCAGTTAATTGATCGCTCCTCGCCCGCCTTTTTGCACCCACACGGGTACGCCGGTACTACGCAACGACCCTTCCGCAGTACAAAGGGGATGTACTGCTGCTCCAATCAACTACCCAGTGCAAAACCGCGACATAGATCAAACCTTCCTCCGGCATATCCCGGGGATTTATCTTTTAGAGTTACTTAACGATCGCGTTCAACTCACCCTTGGCATAGCGTGCTGCCATCGCATCCAGCGAGATCGGTTTGATCTTGGCGGCCTGGCCTGCACAACCGAAAGCTTCGTAACGCGCCTTGCAGATTTCCTTCATTGCCTTGGTGGTGGCGGCGAGGAATTTGCGTGGGTCGAAGTCCTTGGGGTTCTGCGCTAGGTAGCGGCGGGTGGCGCCGGTGGAGGCCATGCGCAGGTCGGTGTCGATGTTCACTTTGCGCACGCCGTTCTTGATACCTTCGACGATTTCTTCGACTGGTACGCCGTAGGTTTCGCCCATGGCGCCGCCGAATTCGTTGATGACCTTCAGCCATTCCTGCGGCACGCTCGAAGAGCCGTGCATCACGAGGTGGGTGTTGGGCAGGCGGGCATGGATTTCGCGGATGCGGTCAATACGCAGCACTGCGCCTGTGGGCGGACGGGTGAACTTGTACGCGCCGTGGCTGGTGCCGATGGCGATGGCCAATGCATCGACCTGGGTCAGCTTGACGAATTCTGCAGCTTCGTTCGGGTCGGTCAGCAGTTGGTCGTGGCTTAGCTTGCCTTCGGCGCCGTGGCCGTCTTCCTTTTCGCCGTGGCCGGATTCCAGGGAGCCCAAACAGCCCAGTTCGCCTTCGACAGAAACGCCGACCGCGTGAGACATTTCGGCCACACGGCGTGAAATGTTGACGTTGTATTCAAATGAGGAAGGGGTCTTGCCGTCGGTCAT
>Ga0182021_10011946_pt1 | contig 10320 bp, 6 predicted proteins | sample 612E3MmetaG_FD_120493 | JGI IMG/M metagenome (GOLD analysis project Ga0182021, IMG submission 120493) | Permafrost microbial communities from Stordalen Mire, Sweden - 612E3M metaG (Illumina Assembly) | ecosystem: Environmental > Terrestrial > Soil > Wetlands > Permafrost | place: Sweden... | reverse complement strand
GAGGACTGCTTGACTCATTATGCCGCCGGCGATAATGGCGAAGAAATATCCTCCGGCTTCTAGGAACATATGGGGCATGACTTTAAGGAATGTCGTGATAAAAGTGTCAAGCGCATTGGTATAATTTGCCGCCAAGAACCCGAACACTACACCCCAGACAGATGCATTCCATGCCAAAAATAGTATTGATCCCGCACCAAACACTAATGATAGTACTAGAAATATTAATATTATCTTCAAATTATTAGACAATATACTATAGAAATTTAGTCCTCCGACAGCTTGACCAAGATTGACTCCGATAATCCTTAGTTGACTGTCGAATACTCCCTGTACAAGCAACGTTTGGAATTTTATGCTGAATAATGCATATGTCAAAAATATACCCAAGAATAACATCAGATACACCTGTAAAATATCATTATGGTCCTGAAATATTTTTTTAAGACTGAATTTTCTAGATATTCTGTCCTGTTTTTCTTCTATGACAAACATCTTGCTTAGAGATGGGATGAGCAGCATAGACAAGAAAGCGATGCTTGCGATTCCTTGACTTTTAGGAAATACTATCAATGCAGCAACGATGCCGATTATAGAATATACTATTCCTATAAGGAATGCATATCTTGGCGTCTTCTCGAGCCAGTCAGGTTTAAGGATATTCTCAAGCATTAAATTATTCCACTAAAACTTGTTTATAAATATTGCTATTGGAAAATATTAAATATGAAAATAAAAATATTTCTTATGTTTTATTTCTCTAATCTCTTTAATTTAGCGCCTTTATATTATAAGCTAATTTTCCTTCTGGCGTGTTATAGAACGACAACATAGCAGTCTTACCTGCTAGCTGTTGCTCTTTTTGAGCATTATTTTCTGGAGATAAAGAGCACTCATCTACTACTTTTTCTAGAAGAGGATTATGCCAAAAACTAATTTTCCCTTTAAACCCGTGGAATCTTAATGTTTTACTCAATTTTCTTTGTTCTTCTTCGTTTATATTGCGATCTATCTCTGATACTGGCAAATTTTTATAATCTCCAATCATCTTATAATGTGATTGTACTACTATTCCTGGTATAACAGAATACTTTACATTTTTAGAACCATCATCAAATCTGCTTTGTGTTCTCATATTGCCTTGAAAAGCAATTATTTCCTTGCCCTTATAAGATATTACTTTCTCAAATTCCTTAGTTATATGCTGTTTTGAATCTAAACCAAAGTAAAATGTACTCTCTCTTCCTAATGCAGTATGAACGTAATCATTCTTTTTTAAATCAATGTCAGCTAGAATTTTGTCTACTTCTGCTTGCCTTCTTGCTTTCTCTTCTTCAGTATTTGAAGTTGGTTTGAAGAATATTATTTTATCAGAATTTACTTTATAATCTATAGTTGTATTATCTATAGCGCTAGTATCAATTTCTCTTTTTTTATCTTCACTAAATTTTTCTGAGACATATGTAAACATTCTTTTTACTAGATTATTTTTGTTCATTTTATACTCCCCCTCAATAAATATTGTTATAACTAATTAGTGACAACATATTTATAAAGTTTGTGGTCGAATTTTATAGACGAAGCTTATATCTATGGCGTAGCCTATACCATTATTGATTAATCCTAGAAATCCTACTCCAAGAAATCTTCACTTATCTCGAATTCGTCGTCGCCTTCAACTTTTGTCGCTTGTACTATCTGTTTTGCACGTTCTGCTGTATTTGCTAATGGATTAGGCTTTGGCACACTTGCAGCATTCTCATTCGATCCATTGCCCGTTAACGGACGAACTTCTAAAGTGACTTCACGCATGTGATCCAAAAGTTCAATCTCATGATCAGGATTCAAGTCTGTAAATACTATCTCGGCATTAAACTCTAATCTTCCCATTATATTATTTTTTGTAGTGCCGAGTATCTTTACTTGGACTCCTAGCATGTCTGTCTTATATTTTTCAAAAAGTTCAGGTTGCATCCTTATAGTATTAAATTCGTTATCAGTCAATTTTAATAATCTTTGAGACTGTTGCTTCCAGAATATAGTCCTGATGTTGCCTGTACCGTCGTCTAGATATACGTTCAAGACATAATTATATACCGGTGTCTGACTGCCATGTTCATCACATGCAAATTGGTCATCGCGCATCCTTAGACGCTTATTACATTTAGGACATACTTCAAAGAATTTTATGTCAAAGACCTGTAATATTGTACCCATTATTTCTGCACTTAGACCGTCTGTCAATTCAGCGATATGTTTCTTAGCATATTCTTTTCTTTCTCTAGTGTTTATTGTAATGTTTGCAGGATTGATTATTACATGAGAACTATCGCCTAGATGTAGTTCTTTACGTCCAGCATTATCCCTTACATACGCTCCCTTAATCTTAACAATATCTTCTTCTTTGATCTGCGTAAATTCGTTAGTCTTATCATTCCAGAATACGATTCTTATAGTGCCTGTTTCATCACCAAGCATTAGATTGGCAACTTTACCTTTGCGTTTTTCTGTGTTGAACTCCCTTAATTCATACTTCCTTAATACTTTACCTACAATGTCAACACTTTTCATACCCATCAGTATGTCTTTGATCTTTAATTCTCCAGAAACTTCAAATAATTTTATACCGTACTCGTTTGCGAGTATATGTGCGGCACCTTCTTCGCTTACTAGACCATATAATTGTTCAATCTTTGTCTTGATCTTTTGTTGAATTTCAGATTCAGAAAGACCGCTCTGTTTAGAGATTTTAGCAATAATATCTTTTAATGGCACACTAATCATCTTAAAGCCCCCACATGTATATGAAAGGGTTATTTTATCGTTTAAATACGTTACGGTTTGACGGTGTTTAAAAGAAGAATTTATGGCATAGGGATACCGATCTGGATATCTGCGGTATTTATTGCAAATCCTTTCATATACTTGTTAATATCAAGGCTTGTCAGGACATATACGCAATAATCTGCCGGTATTCCGGTGCTTGGCTGTGTTAGTGTTATCTCTGCATCTGTACTTGTCGTAGATTGTAATTGCGATGATTCAGGCACATCGGTCAATTGATCAGGATCGCAACTACCTTGTACTGCATAAGTATCATAATTTAGATTAGTCGTATCCGTCAATGGCGTTCCATCGATATATATTCCCATGTTTTGATAGGAGAGCAATAATCTGGTTTTGTCTAAATTTATATTTTGGCTTATTATCTGTATAAATCCTGGTTCCAGTTTATTCTCGGGAGCCACGGTTATGAGATTTGTTCCAGAAACTATCTTCTGATTAGTCTCAATATTATCAATCTCATTACCGTCAATATCTACTGCGGTCACTGCAACAAACTTATCATTACCGCTGACAAAACTATTATTTGTATCATTACCATTCAAGATGTATACAAACTTCTTCAGGCTTGTGATATAGTAAAGTCTTTCTTTTTCAAGTTGTATAGAGACTGCTTTTTTATCTTTATCGACGGCACTATAATTGAATGTGCAATATTTTGTTCCATCAATTATATCCTCTTTAAGGATGCATACAGGATTGTCGAAGTCTATACTATCATATTCCAGATATTCTCCTTTTCTGGCATTCGCAGACTTTTGCGTCATGACTTTTTTGAAGTCAACAGTAGGTTGACTAAAGTCTGATTCAGAATCAGACAGATAAATTTTATATCTAGAAATATCGCCTTCAACTCCGGCATTCCATTTTAATACGACAGAATTATTTGAATGAAGCATGGCACTAGATTCTAAGCCGCTTACGGGCTTAGGTGCGATGTTATCTCTTACCATTATGGCAAAAGGGATGCGAACATCTTTGCTTTGCATGCTTTTAGTGGACTCATCGTATATATTATATTGGTATCTGGTGTTTAAACATAACCTATATGCGCTCTTTACCTTTTCGCAATTTTTTCCTCCAGGATGATTGATGAGCAGCTGTGTATCATTCTTGTACAGGCTGATTGAATCAAGCAAAGCAGTCTTACTGCTCCAATACTTTGTGTCATTCAGTATGCTGTAATCAAAATATGCATCAACTATTTCATTACTGTTATATTTTGCATAATATGACACTTTAGTGGATCCTTCAATGCTCTCTATCGATTGTATCTCTGCATAAGGATTACTATTATTGAACACGCATTGACAATTATCATCAGGGCTTACCATGCAATCATTCACATCTTCTACAAATCTGTTGACATATACGGCGTTATCTGTATCACATGATGTTTTTAATATTATTCCTATATCCTTATATTGTTGTGGCAAATTATTGTTGAATGCATCAACACCATCTTTGATGCATTTGTCTCTATCTATGCCTTCTATACCGCAAGTCTTTGCTGTAATATTAGTGAATTGTTTCAATAAATCGAACAGGCTCACATCAAAATTCAGCAAAACACTAAATCTAGGATTGACACGATATGTTCCTAGTATCCCTGCATACATTTCATCCTTGACCTGTTTATCAGCAGTATCGATGTATCCCCATCCTGAAGAATATTTCATCACAGTATCAACAAAATTATAATCTGCCCATTTTTTACTGGACGGACTTGTACAATCTGCACTATTATACGCTCTTATGGCAGCATCCCAATCAACGTATCTTGCATCTATATCTTTGCAATTGTTAGTGCCTTGATTTCCGTCGCAACTACACTTAAAATCTATTCCCTTAGTTCCATACTGATCATGATATGCTTTCAATATTCCTATTCCTACACGGATTTGACATTCTGCATCGGTTTGGAATTTGTCCCAACTTCCGCATTCATCATTGACCCTTTTTTCATGGTATGATCTTATCACTTGGAATAGTCCATATGCTCCTGTTGGGCTGATTGCATCTTTTTCTCCTGATGATTCTACAGTTATCAATCCTAACACCAATTTTTCAGGTACACCTTCCTTTTGCGCTATTTGAGAAATATAATTCATGACTCCTAAAGTATTCAAGTTATCCTCGGTCTTCTTTAATTTAGTCTTCTCAGAATTTGATAATTGATCGACGGATGTCTGTAAATTATTGCTATTAACGTTATTGCTGTTGGAATTGACGGCATTATTTGCGGATGGATTATTGACGTTATTATTTGTATTTGCAGTATTGCTATTGCTTGCACTATTCGTCCCTGTTCCTTTCTTGACTTTGAACTTCATTTCTTTGGAATAGAATTTTTGGAGATTATTGTAATCAGTCATAGTTGTTGTTATGCTATATTCTCTGACAGTGCCATCATCAGGTGCATATAATACGCATTTTTTTTCATTGATAGCTTTCATAAACAGATTTTTATCCGTCGTGAAAGTACATGTCTGCTCAATTATGGTCTGCGGCGTCTTATCTGTTTTAGGATATACATTTGCACTCTCAATTTTGGGATTTGATATTTCTAACCGAGAATTATCCGAAGTTGGAACTATACTTAATTCTGGCTGAATAGCCACGCAAGTATCTCCATCATTCTCTATAATCATAGATACCTTCAATATCTGATCGCCTGTCAACTCTGCGGCTGAAAGCGATACATCCTTAATTTTCCAATCTGTCTTAGCACTTTTCAGGCAAGCAGCCTCTTTAGAAACAATGCCGCCGTATACGCCGCAAAATTTGTAAGGTGCACTGTTTGCTGCATCAGTAGACGGATCTGTACACTTATTTGAGTTGGCTCCGCCGCATGCACAATTACTTCCATCCAGATTACATGTGGAAGTACATGCTTTAGAATTTATGTTATAGCTCAATGTTCTTTGCGTCCCATCTGCATTGGTAAGGTCTATAAAACACAAAGGATTGACATAGATATTTTTGAAGACAGCATTTATACCATCATAAACCAGGTTAGGATTTACGGTCGTACTTATGACTTCAAAATGTAAATGATTCCCATAAAGATTTGTTCCATACTTATCTCTGCCTCCAACGTATCCTATCACTTGCCCTTGTGTAACCACGCTTCCTATGTCTAGTTCTCCACCAGTATTAGGATCTTTAGCTATAGTATTCATGTGTGTATAAGATGTCTGCAAGCCATTACCATGATCAATTGTTAGTTGGCCCCAAGCAGGATATATTTTTCCTACGATTTTTCCTGCGGCTGCTGCATGTACAGCAGTATCTCTTGGTGCAGGAATATCAAGTCCAGGATGATAAGGACTTCCTTTTATTCCATTCTCTGTAGTTATATCTCCCCTATATCCATAGCAACTTTCGATATAAGTCTGTTTATCCAACGGCCAAATCAGTGAACCTGAATATGCAGCTTTAGTTTGTAGATATGATTGGACGCTATCATTCAGGGCTGTATTTCTGCTTTTGAAAACATTGACAGTATACTGATTATCTGTTGTCATCGCTATTGTTGTGCCGTCGATTTTTGGTAAGTATGAATATCTGTAATTGACATCCTGCCTTATCATATTGTCGAAATATTGTTCTTCCTTAGGATAATCTTTTGAGGTTTTAGGATTTTTTGTCAATTCAGAAAGATGCTTATCTATGAGCCTATTCAATTCAAAGTCCGGAGAATTATAATCAGGATAACATGTATCACTCAGCGTATTCCATAGTCTATATACATAACTGCCGCAATATTTTCTTTCTACATCCCCTGCTTCAACATTGGTCAAAGGATTTGGATTTCCGTATAGATATTCATCAAAAGCTTTTGCAACAGACATTTTAGAAGCTTCATCAACATACAATAATATCTTATCTCCATCATTCATAGAATCAACGATTGCTGATTGATATCGACCTAAGAATTGATCTGGATTGGTTTCCTTATATAGCGAGTGAAGTATTACGGCTGCAGCTATAAGTGCGACAGTCACGGCTATTATTACCGATACGACAAATATCTGTCCTCTCCTGCTGTTTTTTAATTGTCTCATGTTTTGTGGATTCAGTTTTATATATTGGTTTTTATATTATTGACTTATCTTGTTTTATTGAATTATCTTTATTTTATTGTATAGGATTATCACTCGATCCAGGCATGTTTAACTGATTTGTATTTGGATTATTTGTTCCAGGCATACTAGTCGAAGGACTTGGTGTAGGTGTTTTTGCGTTTTCGTCTGCATCTTTGTATTTTGCTTCAGACACTCTTAATATCACGTGAATTTTGCTGTTGTAACCAGGTAAATATGTTTCAGCATAATTATCCTTCAGACTTCCTCCCATTATAATAACAGGAATTGCTCTTCCAAATCCTGAATTGCCTTCGGCAGTCGTTGTCATCTTAAAGCTTTTGGTGCCTGCCTGCGATTCGATATTCAATAAGATGTCATTAAGCGTATTGCTGTTTATCATTGTTGTACGCTTGAAATATTGTTCAAACAATTCTTGCGTCTTTGGAAATCTGCCCATTATACTCTCCTCAGCAATCACATCAGATACAGACCTGCCGGAATTATCTAGAAGAGGTGCCCTAAGGAATGAATCGAGCATGAATTCTGTATCCTTATTCGCGAATTCAGTCTCAATGTTTTTGGTAATATTTGATTTCTCTGCGGAAAATACTATGATGAAGCAGACTATGATTATCGCAAAGATTAGTATTGCCCAAAAATCTACTATCATATCTTCTCCGCGTCTATTTTTTACTAGTTTGTTTTTGAACATTTTGATATTTTATGTTTTTTTTAATTTTTTAACTATTCGTATTTTAGCTATTCGGAATTATTATTTTCATCCTTATCGTCCCATATTTGTAACTCGTGCCGTTTAAGTATGTGACAGGATACTGTTTAGTGTAAATGGTTGCGTCGCCTTTTCCTTGTGCACCGCTTTTTGCAACAGTATACAGTATATCATATTGCGCCTTATTGAGATACGTGGTGTATTTCACTTGTCCATCAACATTATCCACGAGCTCCAGCTTTGCTGCAGCATGTTTTTTAATAGGATAATTGACTTTTTTGTCGATATTGTCCTCATCGAATTTCTTCAAATCGACTATCCCTAAATATGTGCGAGTATTTTCCTCATACATTATCGTGTCAGAATACATTATCCTATCTGCGACCATTTCTGATTGCAGTCTATTTGTATCTATCCTATTGATGACATAAAAATTGACGAGCAAAAAGAAGGCTAATAGCGCAATCATGAGAAAACCTATCCTGAACGCACTCTCTAACATGTATTGTGCTTGTCCTCTTTTATTCTTCTTGTTTCTGATTATGTTTTTTATCGTCATATTATTTCTGAGTATTTTGTTTGCATCTTATCCATAATATTCTACTATCGCATTTTTTATGCTATCGCTTAAATCAGTTGTTGTTATCTGGGAAGTATTGACGCTGATAAGCACCCAATACATGTAATTATTCCTTTGATTTGCAAAAGGCTCTATTTCCGCTGACATATCATATGGTTTGGAGGTTATCTTCATATCGGGGAATTTTTGCAATAATTGCCTTTGGATAAGGCAGGCCATTTTCTCACTCCTAACTTGATTGAGCGGATTGAGAGAGTCATAAAATATTGTTGTTGAATCCGTCGTGGAAGTCGTCAAGGTAAAGAGTGCTTCATCATCATATCCTTTTCCGACAGTCTGAAGTCGATCAGTGATATATGAGCCGTATGTCTTCGTCTCGTCGGAAAGCGACATGACTTCAAATCGCTTGGTGCTAAGGTCGCCTTTCGTATCCTCTGAAGGGCAAGATATTATCGTAGATATGTAATTATCTTTCATCCCTACATTGTCTTCTTCTTTGTAAAGTACGATATAATCATTGGATGTATTAGACGTCGATACCGTCACGTCTTTATCTTTGGAGAATATGAAACTTTGTGGAAACCTGTCCTTATCAATAGATTGGTCATAGACAAAAAATGCATCTTCCTTCAAGAATATCTGAAATACCAAAGGATCGATACGCATAGCCCTCGTGACAAAGTTATGTCTTATATCTTTCATATCATAATTTATGCTGAAATCCCCTTGATTTGCTATTATCAAATCAGTCATCAATGCAAGATCAGCAGAATGATATCTCTTCCAATAAGAAGTGTTGTTTGCTATGCCTTTAACAGATATTGTAAGAACTATAATCACCATCAAAACGACTACCAATTCCCAAATGATAAACATCAGCTTATCATCCATACCTCTTTTATTCAGACGCCTCATCTGCTCTGAATTACAGGATAAAAGTTTAAATATGTATCGGTTTCAGGGGGTCGTAAGAAAATAGTTTTAGCGCCTAGCGAGCTTTGAAAACTTTAATTTATCTTATGGAGCAGTAGGTGTGCTTGGTATAATCGTTGCTGGAGCATATGTTGGTGCAGTATCTGTAATTGTTACTGATGCTGATGATGGCGCTTTTGCCGAGCAGAAATATACTTCACTGAATAATTCTTTTATCTTAGCATCGCAATCACTTATGGAAGGATCATAATATGTTATCCATGTATAATATGCATTGGCATAGTCTTTTATGGCGCATTCTGTTTTTCGTTTGCTGAGCAAGTCTGTACATACGGCATCATTGAATTTACATGTTAGTACCTTTTGTTTTTGTGGATAAAAATATTCTCCTATGATATCTACACAAGTCTGATTTGAGTCATCATATGATATCAAATACTTCAGTCCCATTGACAATCTATCAGACCATTTTACTTTGCAATCTTGTTGAATTTTATCAGTCAATAATGTATACGCTCCCTGAGTAGTATATCCGCCTTGATTAACAGGCGAAAGCATATCAGGATCTACCGCTCCATCATTGTTTGGAGATGTTTTAGTTACGTACACTTCAAATAGGTCCTGTTCACAGCCACGATTACAAAAATTTACATCATTTTTACACATATAATAATATCTAGGATCTTTATCCACACTCATATAAGGCAGTATTCCTTGTACTTTGTTGAAATCTTCACATTTTGTCAGCGTTTTACATTCATCGCTCACGTCACCTTGTGAACAATCTACAAAGCAGGATTTCCCTTCTCTATATATACATTTTGCACTCGTGGATTTATGAGAATTGCCTGCATCGTCTTTAGCGCAATATTCCTGAATCTTCTTTAATCCGGCTTCATCAGTAGGAATTATAATGCTGTTATTCTTCTTGCCATTGCAAAGATCGTTCACATCATTAGGACAAATAGGAACTTTCAGGTCTTCAACTATCTGGTTGTTGACATCGTTACTATTGAGTATAAATACATAATGCTTGCTCAAGTCTCCGTATCCGACTATCAGAAGAGGTATATACCGTTCGCCTGATGAAGAGCAGACCTTAGGGCTTATGTCAAAATATGTCGAGTTAGTATTCACTTTGCTTG
>Ga0182021_10011945_pt1 | contig 10320 bp, 11 predicted proteins | sample 612E3MmetaG_FD_120493 | JGI IMG/M metagenome (GOLD analysis project Ga0182021, IMG submission 120493) | Permafrost microbial communities from Stordalen Mire, Sweden - 612E3M metaG (Illumina Assembly) | ecosystem: Environmental > Terrestrial > Soil > Wetlands > Permafrost | place: Sweden... | reverse complement strand
GGGTGACGGCGACATCGGCGAGTGCGTTCGGATCCCTCCGAACCGGAGCATGGCTCGTGTGGGCGGGGAGTCCTGGCCGGCTCCGGGCGGTACGGGCTTCTGGATCGAGTACGACGGCCAGCAGCTCATCCGCCGCTGAGCGACGTTGTCTGGGTTGTCAGCGGACGATCGGGATGTTCAGCCCGCTCGACCGAAGTTGTCGAGGTTATGAGCCCATAAATGGGCGCTGTTTGCCCAACAACTTTGGTTCGGCGCCGTTGGGCGCCGGAGCCACCACTCGTATCACCAACAACTTCGGTCGAAGGGGTCACGTCAAGCGGCCAAGGCTCGTTCGATGCGTGCGATCACCACGTGTGGGGTGAAGTGGATCTCCTTGCCCAGCCACCGCACGAAGCGGTAGTCGTCGTCGCGCAGGACCTGCTCGCGCTCCTTCTCACGCACGTACGCGGTGGGGTCGCTGCCCTTCGTCGCGCCGTCGCACTCGCCGATCAGCCGGTTGCTCTCCCAGAAGAAGTCAGGGTAGACCGTTCCTAGCCGCGTCCGGATCGGCGGCTGGAACAGGGGGACCGGGAGTCGGGCGAGATGTAGGTGGCCAGCGGTCAGGGACTCTGCGGCCGACTCCCTTGCCGGCTCGACAAGGGGGATCACTGCCGCGAGGCGGCGCACCTTGCGACCCACCACCGCGGTCAGGGCCTCTCGGGCTGCGGCGATGAGGCGAGGGTTCAGGAAGTCCCGGCGCCGCTCCGTACCGACGAACGAGACCAGGATCTTCCGGGCCGCGCCGTCGAGGATCACCAGTGCCTCGGGCAGCGGGAGCCCTGTTGCCAGGTCGACGGCCGTACGCGCGATGGAGGTGACGGAGTATCCGCCCAGGTCCCGCGTGACCTCCGAGGCAGGGAGCAGCCCGATGTGCCGAATGGCCGTGCCTCCACGAGACCTGTAGGAACGGTCGTTGACGTACGTCGCCGAAGCAGGCCGCTCGTGCCAGTCGCGGAACGAGGGCGACGGCAGGCCCCAGACGACGGCCGCCGACTGGTGGCTGAGCACGGCATCTGGGTTGGCCACCTGCTCGGCGTGGGCCATCATCACGTGACGCGCGGCCGGGTCGTCCGGCCAGGCAGCCGCGGCGACGAACACGCCACGTCTCAGCCTCAGCAGCCGTCCGGAGGACAACGCCGTGTGGATCATCTCGTCGGTCACGCCGCCTGCGACGAGCAGACGTCGGGACACGGGCTGTGTGGGGAGCGCCCAGGGGTGGGGAGTTCGCATCGCACAAGCCTGCCCCGGCATCAGGACCTGGCGCCACCGACCCTGTGCATAACTCGGCATGGTGGGAACTCCGACCGATGGCGACGGTGCGATGGCGTCAGGACGCGCAGCTGAGTGGAGGCATCCCACGCTCCCGACCGAAGATGTTCGGCTCATGCAGGGCGGCCCGCCGAGTCTCCAGAGGGCAACCCACGTTGTTCGTGTGGTGAGGCTCGTCTGGGGCCCCATAGCCCGAACAACATCGCGGGGGGTGCTGCGATGGCTGACCGACCTCTCCATAACCCGGACACGTTCGGTGGGGCGACCACGTGCGGACGCGTCGCACAGCCGGTCGGCGATCGGCGACCTGTCGCCCGTCTCGCCTAGGCTGGTCGCATGATGCTGATGCGGAATCTGGGGAACAGCGACCTGAAGATTAGCGCCGTCGGGTTGGGGTGCAACAACTTCTCGCGGCCCGGCACTCCGACGGAGACTCTCGAGGGCACGAAGTCGGTGCTGGACGCCGCGATCGAGCACGGGATCACGCTGCTGGACACCGCGGAGCTGTACGGCGACCCGAAGGGCGGCAGCGAGGACCTCATCGGTCAGGCGCTCGTCGGTCGTCGCGACCACGTGGAGATCGCGACGAAGTTCGGCCACATGGCCGGCGGTCCGTCGGGCTCCGAGAGCTGGGGCGCCAACGGCTCCGCCACGTACATCGCACACGCCGTCGAGGGCTCCCTGACGCGACTGCGTACAGACCGCATCGACCTGTACCAGCTGCACACCCCCGACACGAAGACGCCCATCGGTGAGACGCTGGAAGCGCTCGCGGGGCTGGTCAAGGCGGGCAAGGTGCGTTTCATCGGCCACTCGAACCTCACCGCCGAGCAGATCCGCGAGGCCGCGACGGTCGCCGACGAGCTCGGGCTGCCCCCGTTCGTGTCGGCCCAGAACGAGTACAGCCTCATGGCCCGTGGCGTCGAGGCCGAGGTGCTGCCGGCTGTACGGGACCTCGGGCTCGGCTTCCTCCCGTACTTCCCGCTCTACAACGGGCTCCTCACCGGCAAGTACACGCGTCAGGGCGGTCAGGGTCGCCTGACGCGGCAGCGGCCGGAGGTGCTCGAGTCGGTCGACTGGGATCTCATGGAGCGCTACCAGGCGTTGTGCGACGAGGCGGGCGTGACGATGCTGCAAGCGACGTTCTCGTGGCTCCTCGCCCAGCCGGGCGTCAGCAGCGTCATCGCCGGCGCCACGCGGCCCGAGCAGGTCGAGGCGAACGCCAAGGCGGGTATGACCGTTCCCGACGAGGACGTGACCGCAGCGATCAGCGCGCTCTTCGCATGACGATCCGGCACCAGGTGCCGCGGCCTGAGCTCCCGCCGGTGACGGTACGGGGCGGGCTCGGCGACCTGGTGTCGCTCGTCTCCGGGCATTCCTGGGTCGCCCTCACAGGCGCCGGCATGTCGACCGACTCAGGCATCCCTGACTACCGCGGGCCGTCGGCGCCGCCGTCGAACCCGATGATGTACGACGAGTTCACCTCCGATGACGCGAACCGCCGCCGGTACTGGGCGCGATCGATGCTCGGCTGGCAGTCCTTCGGACGCGCCGAGCCCAACGCCGGCCACCTCGCGCTGGTCGGCGCACCGGGTCTGGCCGGCGTCGTGACGCAGAACGTCGACGGGCTCCACGAGGCGGCGGGCAGCTCGCCGGTCGTCGACCTGCACGGCCGGATCGACCGCGTCGTCTGCCTGTCCTGCCGTACGTACTCGCCGCGCGCCCTTCTCCAGCAGCGGCTCCAGGAGCTCAACCCCGACATCGACGGCTACCTGCCGGCGGGGGCCGCGGAGCTCGACTCGGCGCGCCTGCGTCCCGACGGTGATGCCGTCGTCGACCGCTGGCACGACTTCCGCGTCGCCCCCTGCGAGGTGTGCGGCGGGATCCTCAAGCCGGATGTGGTCTTCTTCGGTGAGTCAGCCGGCAGGGACGTGGTCGCGAGCGCGTACGAGCTCGTCGACGCGGCTGATGCCCTGGTCGTGCTCGGCTCGTCGCTGACGGTGATGAGCGGCCTCCGCTTCGTACGCCACGCATCACGCCTCGGCAAGCCCATCGCCATCATCAACCGTGGCCCGACAAGGGGTGACGACCTGGCAACGGTGAGAATCGACGCGGGGACGACGGAGACCTTGCTCGCGCTGCATGACGCCCGCCTTCCCGGTCAGTAGTGCGCCGGGACGATGTCCGTGTGGGTGAAGTCGCTCCCCACGAAGAGCAGTGGCCGTCCTTCGGTGACCGCGAGCGCGTATGAGAAGCAGTCACCCAGGTTCAGCTTCGCAGGCGAGCCGGACCCTTTGCCGTGTCGGAGATATGCCATCCGGGCGATCTGAGCGTGGTGCTGAGTGACCGGTACCTGTTCGATCGCGAAGAGCCCGACGATCTCGTCCAGGCGCGCGCCTGGGATCGCGCCCCGGCTGTCGGCGACGATCCCGACCTCGACCCAGGTGGCGACTGACATCTGGCAGCGCGAGACGGCCATCGCCTTCGCCAGCCTGAGGGCCTCGGGCTCGTCGAGAAGGACGGCCATGAGCGCGGATGAATCGACAACGATGTCGTCCGAGAACGTCATGCCGGGAGGCCCGTCTCCTCGTCGTAAAGATCCTCCACCGTCATGGGGACGCCACCGAAACGCTGCGACTCCGTTCGGTACTCCTCCGCCAGGCGCATCACCTTCTCCACGGTTCGAGCGATGCGCGCCTGCTCGGCGTCAGCCCCGTACTGGGCGAGCAGCAACTCGAGCGCCTCTTCGATGACGCTTGTCTGGGACTTCCCCGTGATGCGAGCGGCCTCACGCGCGAGTGCGTGGACCCTCTCGTTCTTGATGTTCAGACCCATGGTAGAAGTCTACCGTCGAGATGGTCTACCCTTCTACCGCGTCATCCCAGTGGGTTCTTGCGGAGCGTCACGAGCGCGGCCCCGAGAAGCAGGAGCGAGCCGAGGACGGCGGGGAACGCGGAGAGGTCCACCTCCTGCGTCACCGTACCGAGCCGCGACCGTACGCCGTCCAGCACCTTGTTGAGCTGGTCCGAGCTGGCGGCGCTGAAGTACTCGCCGCCGGTGATCTGCGCCACCGTCTTGAGCGCGCCCTCGTCGGCGACCAGGGCCCCGGCACCGCCGCCGCCGAAGCCACCGCCACCGCCACCGCCACCGCCGGGTCCGCCGCCGAAGCCGCCGCCGCCGAAGCCACCGTTGCTCACCTGTGAGGCCGTGCAGGCCATGCTCTTCGGGCTCGTCGTGCCGAAGCCGATCGGGTATACGCGAACGCCGCGCTCGGCGGCCTGTACCGCTGCCTGCTGCGGCGTGATGCCGCGGGTGTTGGCGCCGTCGGTGAGAAGGACGACGATCTCGGGTACGGGAGCAGCGGGGGTCACAGCCGTGGTCGGGGTGTCCGTGGCCGACGAGCTGTCGGTCGGCGTCACGTTCGGGTCGATCTCGGCGATGGCATCCACGGCGGTGAGGATCGCCGACCCGATGACGGTCCCGCGTCCGGTCGTGAGCCCGTCGATCGCCTTGAGCAGCACGTCGGTGTCGGTCGTGGGCGCCACGGCGAGCTGCGCCTGGCTCGAGAAGATGACCAGCCCGAACTTCGTACCGGACCCCTTCTGGGCCTTGAGGAAGTTCCGTACGGCCGTCTGCGCCGCCGCGAGCCTGTTCGGGTCGACGTCCGTGTTGCACATCGAGCCGGACACGTCGAGCGCGAGGATGACCGTCGCGTCGTTGGACGGCACCGTCATGACGACCGTGGGCCGCGCCGCTCCGACACCCAGGACGACGAGCGCGAGGCAGATGAGGAGGACGGGTACGTGGCGTCGCCAGGGCTTCTGCCCCGATGCGGCCTCACGCAGCAGCCCGAGCGAGGAGAACGTGGTCGTGCTGCGCCGACCGCGACGCAGCCACCACAGGTAGGCCGCGAGGAGCACGAGGCCGGCGAGCGACAGCGCCAACAGCCACGGGGAACCGAGCGTCATCAGATCACCCGACCCGTACGTACGATCGACCACGCGGCCCCGAAGAGGACGAGCACCGCGGCGGCCGCTACGACCAGCGACGTGATCTCGTGGGGGACCGCCTTCGCGGTCCACGACAGCTTGACCGCGCTGCCCATGCCCGCGATCGACTGAGCGTCGGACGCCGCCACGTATGTGCCGCCCGTCGTCGTGGCCAGCGTCTGGAGCGTGGACTCGTCGAGCGCCGTCGCGACCTGGAAGCCGCCGACCTTGATGGTGGTGCCGGCCGTGGTCCCGATCCCTACTGCCGAGACGTGCACGCCGGCAGTGGACGCGAGGTCCGCGAGGTCGGCCGGGTCAGGACCGCCCGTCTGCTCGCCGTCGGATAGTACGACGATGGCCGTGCCCCCGTACCAGCCGATCTGCGTGTCCGACGGTGTCTTGGCCAGCTGGATCGGCGCGCCCGCGATCGTGCTCAGCGCGGTCAGCACGCCCGACCCGATCGCTGTGGCCCCGCCGACCTTCAGCCGGTTGACAGCCGCAAGCACGTCCGCGTGGTTGGTCGTCGGCTGCTGGACCACGACCGATGCGTCGCCGAACGCGACGACACCGATCTGGATCTCCGGACCCTGCGCGTCCACGAGGGTCCTGGCGACCTGCTTCGCGACATCGAGCCTTGTCGGCGTGACATCGTCGGCACCCATCGAGTTCGACACGTCGACGACCATCATGATCGTCCCTTCGCGGCGCGGCTCGGGGACGTTCGCCACCGGCCGGGCCATCGCGGCCAGGCTGAGCGTCACGCCGAGCAGCATGAGCACCGGCGCGACGACCGCGAGCCTGGGCTTCGGTGCGACGAGTCCGAGCGTTGCGAGCTCGGCGCGGCGACGGCGCTGGGTGCGGCGCAGCCGCAGGTAGGCCAGGACCAGAACGGGAACGGCCAGGAGGCTCAGCAGCAGCCACGGCCACGTGAACTCCAGGCTCATCGCGGCCCTCCCATCGAGGCCACACGACCGCCACCACGGCGCGACCGCAGGGCGGCGATCTTCCCGAGCACCTTGACGAGGTCGTCGTCGGTGCTGACGTCGTGGAGCTCCGCGCCGGCGCGGGTGACGAGCAGCGACAGCTCCGCCCGCTGGGCGGTCGCTGTCTCGGCCAGTCGCCTACGGAACGTCGGGTCGTCGGTGTCGACGAACAGCTGCTCGCCGGTCTCGGCGTCCTGGACCCACATCAGCCCTGCTGCCGGCAGCTCGTGCTCGCGCGGATCGGTCACGCGCAGGCAGACGACCTCGTGTCGCATGGCAAGGATCCCCAGGGCCTTGTCCCACCCGGGCTCCGACAGGAAGTCCGAGATGACGATGATCAGGCCGCGGCGCTGTGCGACCCCGGCGGCGGACTTCAGCAGTATGGACAGGTCGGTCGGCGAGCCCGTACCCTTCCGTGGCCCGTCGAGCAGGGCCTGCGCGATCCGCAGCACGTGGCGCCGGCCGGAGCCGGGCGGAATCGTCACGCCTGCGGCGCCTGGGCCGCCGAAGAGCATCGCGCCGACGCGGTTCCCGCCGCGCACGAGCACGTACGCGATCGTCGTCGCCAGCTCCGTCAGTACATGGCCCTTGTGGCGTGCGAGCGGGCCGAAGCCCATCGAGGCGGTCGTGTCGAGGAGCAGCCACGCCGTGAGCTCTCGGTCCTCGAGGAACTCCCGCACGTACGGAGCGTCCATCCGGGCCGTCACGTTCCAGTCGATGTGGCGCAGGTCGTCGCCCGGCATGTACTCGCGAAGGTCGGCGACGTCGAGGCCCGTGCCGCGGAAGACGGTGCGGTAGTCGCCGGTCGAGCGCCCGTCCAGACGGCGCACGATGCGCCACTCCAGGCGTCGCAGCAGCCGGTCGGGGGTCAGCCCGGGCGTTCCCTTCGAGGGGGGCGCCGGCTCCGCCTCCGCACTTCGGCGAGGGTGACTCGTCATGTGATGGACGGTCTCTGGTAGGCGGCCTCGTCGATGTTGGCTTCCTCGGCACGGTCGCGCATGACGATCGGCGGCTGCTGCACAGCGGCGACGATCGGTTCGAGCAGGTCGTCGGCCGTGAGGTCCTCGGCCAGCGCCTCGTACGACAGCACCATCCGGTGACGCAGCACGTCCCCGCTGAGCTCGGCCACGTCGGTGGGCAGGACGAAGTCGCGACCGCGGAGGTAGGCGAGCGCTCGTCCGGCCAGAATGAGGTTGATCGAGGCGCGCGGGCTGGCTCCGTACGTGATGAAGCGGGACAGGTGACCCTGCCCGACCGTCTCGGGGTTGCGGGTGGCGCCGACGAGCGAGACCGCGTACGAGATGACGCCCGGGTCGACGTACACCGCGTCGGCCTGCTTCTGCATCCGCTTCAGCTCGTCGAGGTCCAGGACCTGCTCGGTCTTCACCGGCGCCGAGGTCATCCGCTCGACCACCGCGTACTCCTCGGAGACCGACGGGTACCCGATGAGCACCTTGAGCATGAACCGGTCGACCTGAGCCTCGGGCAGCGGATACGTGCCCTCCGACTCGATCGGGTTCTGCGTCGCCATGACGAGGAACGGGTCGGGCGCCGGGTACGTGGTCCGGCCGATCGTCACCTGCCGCTCCTGCATCACCTCGAGCAGCGCCGACTGCACCTTCGCGGGCGCGCGGTTGATCTCGTCGGCCAGCAGCAGGTTCGCGAACACCGGCCCGAGCGCCGTCTCGAACTCACCGGTCTTCTGGTTGTACAGACGAGTGCCGGTGACGTCGGCGGGTACGAGATCGGGGGTGAACTGGATCCGCTGGAACTGGCCGCCCATCGTGGCCGCGAGCGTCTTGATCGACATCGTCTTCGCCAGGCCGGGCACGCCCTCGACGAGCATGTGGCCGCGCGCGAGCAGGCAGACGGCCATGCGCTCCAGGAGCACGTCCTGGCCCACGATCGTACGCTTCACCTGGTACAGCGCCTGCTCGAGCGGGTTCGTTGTCATCAAAGTCCTCTACTTCGGTGGGGCGCCGGCGGCGCCGCCGGCAGTGGCGATGGGCACGGCGAAGCCGATACCCGCGAAGCTGTCCGCGCCGGAGGGGTTGGCGAGGGCCGTGACGACGCCCACGACCTGTCCGGCCTTGTTCACAAGCGGTCCGCCCGAGTTGCCTGGGTTGACCGCGGCGTCGGTCTGGATGAGGCCGCTGAGCGTGGTGCCCTGGATGGTGACCGTACGGTTCAGGGCCGACACGACCCCGCCGGACAGCGAGCCCGCGTAGCCGAGCGGGTTGCCGACCGCGAAGACCTCGTCGCCGACACCGACGCCACCGCCGAGGGTGGCCGCGACGACGACCTCAGGAAGGGTGGCCGGGGTGAGCACCGCGATGTCCTGGTCGGGGGTCGACGCGGTGACCGTCGCCGCCGACTGCGTCCCGTCGGCGAACCGTACGGTGATCGCCGTCGCCCCCTTCACGACGTGGAGCGCGGTGAGGATGGTGCCGTCGTCCTTGACCACCGTGCCCGCTCCGAGGCCGGTGCCCGTGGTGATGACGACGAGGGACAGCCGTACCGCGGCGTAGGCGGTGGTCCCGTCCGCGGGCAATGCGGCCTGCTGCTTGGCCTGGTCCTGGAGTGCTTTGGTGATCGAGGAGTTCACGTCGCTCTGCGTCAGGGGCACCGGGCCTTTCGGCCGTACGCCCCACCAGACGCCGAGGGCTGCCACGACGACGATGACGGCCGCGACAAGGACGACGCGTCGTACGTGCACCTTCGTCCAGGTACGGAACCGAGCCAGCCGCTCCCGTACCGGCACGCTCTCGCGCTCCGGGTAGCGGTCGCGCGCGAACTCGTCCTCGAGCGTCTCGTGCTGGTAGCCGGGATCAGTCTTCTTCAGGCGTTCGGGTCCCGGCACGGCGATCTGAGCCAGTGGCGCCAGAAGGCGCTTCTTCGCCTCCGCACGCTCCGCAGGCGTGGGCGAAGGGGCCTCACTCGACACCAGCGGAATCCGCCCCATTCCTGCAGCCTAGGTGCGCACTCCACGAATAGTTAGAGCCCCCAACCTCACCCACAGGCAAGTCATAGCCGCAGGACAGGCTCAGTTGGCCTGGTCCAGCCGACCCGGGCTGAAGCGTTGAGTGATCGTCGTGACCAGCGGGTCCATCGTCGACTTGTCGGCGGTCGGGTACCAGAAGACCAGATAGTTGCAGGAGCCCTTCCCACACCAGGCGCTCGAGTAGTAGACGGTGTCGCCCTTCGTACCGGAGACGACCGACCGGTTCGGCGTCGAGGTCTGGTAGGTCACGACCACGCCGAGGCCCTTGGCGCTGTTGATCGCCTGCTGATGAACGTTCGCGATGGTGTCGGTGGCATTCGTGCCGTACACGGTCAGCGTCACGGTCGGATCCCCGGTCAGAACCAGTCCATCGCTGTTGTCCGCCTCGGGGCCGGCCGTCCATCCCGCGGGATAGTAGACCGTGTAGCCGTAACGGGCGTTCGCGTACGACGACCAGCCGGCCAAGCTAGGGGATGGCAGCGCACTCGAAGGTGTTGTCGACGACGGCAACGCTGCGGTCGGCACCGGTGACGCTGAGACCGTCGCCGTGAGCGAGGGCGTCGGTTGCACCGTGTACGTCGAAACCCCCTGACACGCACCGAGTGTGAACATCACAAGGATCGCGATCACGCTGTTGAGTCGGGGTCGAGCTTTCACGAGATGTCTCCTCCCACTGGCAGTGACTCGGTGAGGTACCGGCCGGACGGGCTGATGTGGACGCGGAGGGACCGGTCCTTGCCGTGCGCGAGGTTCTCGAGCCGTGCCGCGGCCTCGTCGAGCGGGACCACCGCGCTGACAAGGCGCTCCACGCCGGGTACCCCCTCGGTCAGCTCGCGCGCCGCGCGCTCGAAGATGGTCCGGCTGTACGCGAAGGAGCCGAGCAGCGACCGCTGCTTCCCTACGAGCTGCTGCAGGGTGAGGGTGATGCTCGGGACGCCCAGTCCGATCTCGACGACGGCGCCGCCAGGACGCGTACAGGTCAGCGCCTCGGCGACCGACTCGTCCGTACCGACGGCATCCAGCGTCACGTCTACCTGCC
>Ga0182021_10011944_pt1 | contig 10320 bp, 11 predicted proteins | sample 612E3MmetaG_FD_120493 | JGI IMG/M metagenome (GOLD analysis project Ga0182021, IMG submission 120493) | Permafrost microbial communities from Stordalen Mire, Sweden - 612E3M metaG (Illumina Assembly) | ecosystem: Environmental > Terrestrial > Soil > Wetlands > Permafrost | place: Sweden... | reverse complement strand
TGCCGACGGCATCGTCGCCGTGCGCCTCACGCTGACCATCCACCAGTGGGGCTCGAACGTGATCGAGTTCCTCGCCATCGGCACCGCCGTGAAGAACGCCGCCGGCGAGGGCACGTGGCGCGCATCGAACGGCAAGCCGTTCCAGTCCGACCTCTCGGGTCAGGACTTCTGGACGCTCCTCCACGCCGGGTATCGACCCGTCGGCATGGTCATGGGCAACTGCGTGTACTTCGTCGCGCCGCAGATGCAGGGCCAGGCGCAAGGCCAGCAGGGTTGGGGTGGCTACAACCAGAACATGGAGCTCGCCGGACCGACGCAGGCGTTCTACGACGCGCGCGAGCTCGCGATGGAGCGCATGCAGGCCGAGGCCGAGGCGCTCGGTGCGGAGGGCATCGTCGGCGTCACCGTCGACGAGAGCAACCATACGTGGGGCGTGAACGTCCTCGAGTTCAGCGCCATCGGCACCGCGGTCGTTCCCATCCGTGCCGACCACCACATCGCCACCCCGTCGCTCGTGCTCTCGGTGAACGGCTGATGGCGGCGGGGGGATGGCAGGGAAACAGGCGGGGTCTCGATCTCGGCGCCAGCCTGCAGCACGTCGCGCAGGGCGGCATTCCGCTCCGCGCGCAAGAGCGTCTCGCCGAAGAAGCGGGGCCGAACCGCCGGCTCTTCACGAGCGATCTCTCGGTCAGCGAGTTCCTCCTCGCGCGCGACGTGAAGTGCGAGCCCATCTCGCAGGTGATGGGCAGCAGCATCTATCACGTCGGTCAGATCGCCGATTACAAGGGCGAGACCGGCGAGATCACCATCATCAGCGACGCGCATCGCGAGGCCCGTCGTCGCGCCGTATCGCGCCTCTTCCAGGAGGCGGCGTTCGTCCGCGCCGACGCGGTCATCGGCGCGCAGCTCCGCGAGCGCATGATCACGATGGGCTCGCGAGGCAAAGGCGGCGACGACGGCGGCGAGGTGCTCGAGTTCACCGTCGTCGGCACCGCCGTCCGCGCGCCGTGGATCACGCACCCGCCGGGACAGCCCATCATCACCGATCTCTCCGGTCAGGAGCTGTGGGCCCTCGCGCAGGACGGCTACGAGCCGACCTGTTTCTTGTTCGAGTTCTGCCGCTACCACGTGTGGCACGTCACGGCCGACTCGACGCGCAGCGGCGAGGTGTACTCCGCGACCAGCGCCATCGACGAGGCGCGCAACATCGCGTCCATGAAGCTGCAGCGCCAGGCCGCGGCCTTCGGCGCGGAGTTCGTGGTGGGGAGCGACATCAAGCTCGAGGCACGCGAGGTCCCGTGCGGCTTCGCCGAGTGCGAGCGCAACGATCTCGACGTCGATCTGAGCTGGTTCTGCACGGGCATCCGCCGCATCCCCGGCGCGCGGCGTCGCACGCACGTCGAGCTCCCGCCGCTCACGCTCACCATGACGAAGCTCGGTCGTCGCAAGAACGACATCATCGACGGCGGCGACGACGCCGACGAGATCGAGCGCGCCGCCGAGGACGCACAAGAGGCTGCGCTCGAAGCCGAGGAAGGTCGCTGACCATGCAGTACGCACCTCCTCCGCCTCCTCCGCCTCCTCCGCCCCCGCCTGGCGGCCCCGCGATCCCGCGGCTCGCTCACGACCGCATCAAGGAGATGCGTGAGCACAAGCTGTTCACGTGCGATCTCTCGATCAACGAGTTCCTGCTCGTGCGCGAGGCCGGCTTCGACCCGCTCGGCCTCGTCATGGGCACGTCGATCTACCAGATCGTGCCGAACGTCCCGCGGATCCCGCCGGGTCAGCCCGGCGTCGAGCTCTACGACATGACGAAGGCGCTCTATCACGCGCGCGAGCTCGCGATGACGCGCATGGAGCAGGAGGCCGACGAGCTCGGCGCCGACGGCATCATCGGTCTGCGCCTCGTCGTGAACCTCGACGGCAATCCGCAGCGCGTCGCGTGGAAGCAGTACCGGCAGTGGCAGGCCTGGGCGCACGGCGTCGGCTATCCGCGGCGCATCACGAACCTCGGCAACAACTGGTTCGCGGCATGGCAGCAGGTGGCGTGGAGCCAGTGGCAGGGCTGGTGCCAGCAACAAGGTTGGGCGCCGCAGCCGCCGCCGTGGGCGCAGCCTCCGAAGGAGGCGAACTACGCGCTCGGCCAGAACGTCGCCGAGTTCCTCGCCATCGGGACCGCGGTGAAGCATCGCGGAGGCGACAGCTTCAAGAACGTGCGCGGCAAGCCGTTCCAGTCCGATCTCTCCGGTCAGGAGTTCTGGATGCTCATCAAGGGCGGCTATCGCCCGGTGGGCTTCGTCATGGGCAACTGCGTGTACTACGTGCCGCCGAACCTCCTCCAGGCTCCGGCGACACAGAGCTGCGAGCTCTCCGCGTACACCCACGCGCTCTACGACGCGCGCGAGCTCGCGATCGAACGGCTCCAGGCCGAGGCCGAGGCGCTCGGCGCCACCGGCGTCGTCGACGTCACCGTGAGCGAGCAGAGCCACGCGTGGCGGCAGAACTACGTGAACATCGGCAACGGCGCGCTCCAGACAGGCGAGATGATCGAGCTGTTCGTGATCGGAACGGCGGTGGTCCCCATGCCCGGGGCGGGGGAGCCTCCGCGCGCGAGCTTCATCCACGTGGTCGGCGACTCGTTCGAGGGCGCCGAGGCCACAGAGGGGCGCGAATGAGCCGCCCGGTCCCCGCGCTCTCCGATCTCTCGGTGACGGAGTTCCTCACGCTCTCGCGCATGGGGTTCCTGCCGCACGGGCTCGTGATCGGCGCCGCCGTCGTCGAGGCCGACACGCGCGGCACCGCCGCGAAGGTCGATCTCCTCGGCGCGCTCTTCGGCGGCAAGCCGCTCGTCCAGCAGCCGCCCACCGGCGAGGTCTACGCGCTCAGCGAGGCCGTTCGCGAGGCACGCTCGCTCGCCATCCAGCGCATGCGCGATCAGGCCATCCAGCTCCGCGCCGAGGGCGTGGTGGGCGTGCGCCTGCACGTCGAGCACCATCTGTGGCGCGGCGGTCATCAGGTCGCCAAGTTCGTCGCCATCGGGACCGCGGTGGGCTTCGATCGCGAGCACGGTCCGCACGAGCTGGTGAACGCGCCCACGCTGCGCCTCGTGAACGGCTCGCCGTTCATGAGCGATCTCTCCGGGCAGGACTTCGTGGCGCTGCTTCGCGCGGGGTATCGCCCGGTCACGGTGGCGAGCGGCACGTGCGTCTACCAGCTCAACACCCAGGAGATGGCGCGGTATCGCGGCTACAACGCCGAGATCAGCGAGTACACGGGCGCGTTCTTCGATGCGCGCGAGACCGCGATGGGGCGACTTCATTACGACCTCTTCTCGGCGTGGCCGCCGGGTCATCCGGATGCGCCGGTGGGCATCGTCGGCATGACGGTGAGCGAGGAGGCCCATCGCCCGCAGATGATCGGCGGCCGGACCTTCCAGCTCGGGCAGATCGGGCAGAACAACTCGCCGGTCGTCGAGTTCACGGCGGTCGGAACGGCGATCGCCCCGCTCGCGCAGGGCGATCCGCGTCGCGCCGCGCAGACCGTGAAGCCGCTCGTCGTGGTGCCGCTCGATCGCTGACGTGGATGTTGAGCTAAGGTAGTCCCGGTGATGCTCAAGCCGGTCGCTGCCGCCACGCCTCAGCTCGAGGTCACCGTGCCGATGCTCGTCATCGCGTCGGTGGTGGCGGTGTCGTTCGTGGCGTGGGCGGTCAAGCCGGTGAAGCGCGCGTTCGTGCTGAACCCGTATCTGGTCAGACACGAATTCCAGGTCCATCGGCTGGTGACGGCGGGGTGGCTCCACGCGGATGCGAGCCACCTGCTCTTCAACATGCTCACGCTGTACTTCTTCGCGGACAACGTGCTGCGAGCGCTCGGGCCGGTGCGCTTTCTCATCCTCTATTTCACGTCGGTCGTCGTGGCTCACATCCCGACCACCATCCGCCACATGAACAACCCGAAGTACAACTCGCTCGGCGCGTCGGGCGCGGTGGCCGCGGTCATGTTCAGCGCGATCATGCTCTATCCCGGCCTGAAGCTGAGCCTGCTCTTCCTGCCCATCCCGATCCCGGGCTTCGTCTACGCGATCGGTTATCTCGCCTACAGCGCGTACGCGTCCTATCGCGCGCGCGACGGCGTGAATCACGACGCGCACTTCGCCGGCGCGATCTACGGTTCGCTGCTCACGTTCGGCTTCGAGCCCGACCGCGTGATGCGCACGCTCCAGAGCTTCTTCTGACGCGCGGCGCGTGGGACATTTTCGGCGACTGACGCAGCAAGCCACGAGCGCGAGCATGGGATCCGCCGTAATTCAGGCGGCATGCGCGTTGCTCGTCGTGCTGCATCATGTCAACGAAGTCGAAGCGTCGCGCAGCCCGTCGAACCACCCCGGAGCAGGCCATCCTCGGCGAGATCATGGGAGCGCTGCTCTCCGCGATCACCTTCGGCGCGCTGGAAAGCGGCGCCGTCGAAGAGCAGCACGACGACGCCGAGTAGCGAACGAGTAGCGCTCACAGCTTCACGAAGCGCCAGTCACACGTCGTGGTGACGAGCTCGACGAACGCGCGGACCTTCGCGGAGAGCAGCCGCGTCGTCGGGTAGACGAGATGAATCGGCAGCGGCGGGGGCTCGAAGTCGGCGAGCACGATCTTCAAGCGCCCCGCGCGGACGGCATCGGCAGCCTGGTAGGCGAGCACCCGCGTGAGGCCACCGCCCGATGCGGCGTGGCCGATCGCGGCATCGGCGCTGTTGGTGACGAACGCGGGGGTGAAGGCGACATCCTCCTCGCGTCCGTCCGCCGTGAGGCCCCAAGACGGTGACGGGTCGAGCGCGGTGCACTGGATGATCTGGTGGCCGCGCGCGCCGAGCGCCGCCGGCGTGCTCGGCCGCTTGTGCTTCGCGAGGTAGGTCGGCGAACCGACGATCACCCGCCGCGTCTCGCCGACTCTCCGCACGAACAGCGAGGAGTCCTCGAGGTTGCCGATGCGGACCGCCACGTCGATGCCTTCCTCGACCATGTTCGCCATGCGGTCGGAGAGCGTCAGCTCACCGCTCACGGCGGGGTAGCGCGCGAGGAACGTGCTCAGGATCGGCACCACGTTCAGCCGCCCGAACATCACCGGCGCCGTGATCACGAATCGCCCGGTCGGCTCGGTGCGCTCGGCCTGCGCCGCGTCCTCGGCCTCGCCGACGTCCGCGAGGATGCGGCGCGCGCGGGCGAGGTAGCGCGCGCCGGCATCGGTGAGCGTCACCGAGCGCGTGGTCCGCTGGAGGAGCCGGGTGGAGAGCCGGTCCTCGAGCGCCGCGACGAGCCGCGTGATCGCCGAGGGCGACAGGCCCAGCTTGCGCGCGGCGGGAGCAAAGCCGCGGAGCTCCGCGACCGCCACGAAGGCGGCCATCGCGTCGAGCCGGTCCATCGCGACATTATTGCATGAACTGCAATGGTGAAGTGCGAATGGTGCCCATTGTTGCATCGAGTGGCGGGCCGCATGGTGTCGATACGGCGGGCCGACGGTCCGTCGCAACGCAGCACCCCAACGCAGTCCACCAAGCCAAAGGAACCGCACATGACCTCTCGCCTCGCCACGCCCGCCTCCATCGAAGCGTCCCCCACCGCCGCGCAGCCCTTCCTCGAGGCCGTGAAGAAGCAGCTGGGCGTCGCGCCCAACCTGTTCCGCGTGATCGCGAACAGTCCTGCCGCGCTCGAGGGCTACCTCGGCCTCAACGGAGCGCTCGGCAAGGGGCAGCTCGATGCGCGGACGCGTGAGCGCATCGCGCTGGTGGTCGCGGAGCTGAACGGCTGCGACTACTGCCTCTCCGCGCACACGTACCTCGGGAAGAACCTCGCCAAGCTCGACGACGCGGAGATGGCCGCCAACCGCGAAGGCGGCTCGCAGGACGCGACGGCGGACGCGGCGGTCCGCTTCGCAGGGGCGGTGGTCCGGGAGCGCGGTCACGTGAGCAACGCCGATGTCCAGGCGGTGAAGGCGGCGGGGTACACCGACGGGCAGGTCATCGAGATCGTGCTCCACGTCGCGCTGAACACGCTCACGAACTACGTGAACGAGGTGGCGAAGACGGAGATCGATTTCCCCGTCGTCACCCACCGCGGCGCGGCGAAGTGAGGAGCTGAGCCATGAACCCTCCCAGCGACGTCGCCTTCACGCCCGCCGTCAAGGCCATCCAGGCCCGGAAGGGCTCACGCAACGCCTACGCGCGCATGGAGACGGGCGCCGGCTGGGAGACCGAGGTCACGCCGGAGCTCGCTGCGTTTCTCGCGAAGCAGAACAGCTTCTTCCTCGCGACGGCGAGCGCCGACGGGCAGCCGTACATCCAGCACCGCGGAGGGCCGCCTGGCTTCTTGCGCGTGCTGGATGCGACGACGCTCGGCTTCGCCGACTTCCGCGGCAACCGCCAGTACATCAGCCTCGGCAACCTCTCGGAGAACCCGAAGGTGCACCTCTTCCTGGTCGACTACGCGACCGGCACCCGCATCAAGGTGTGGGGAGAGGCGGAGGTCGTCGAGGACGATCCCGCGCTCCTCGCGGAGCTCACGCCGAAGGACTACGACGCCCGGCCCGAGCAGGCGATCCTCGTCCACGTGACGGCCTGGGACATGAACTGCCCCCAGCACATCCCGCGTCTCGTGCCGGCCTGACGTCGCCGGGCTCCAAGGTCTCGGCCCGACCGCTGTCACACTCCGGGGCCGCCGGCCGAGGAGGGGAGATGAGTCGCTTCGTCGCCATCGCATCGCTGACCTTCTTCGTCGTCGCGGCGTGCGGGAAGGCGGCCGCTGCGCCGCCGTCGGCTTCGGCTTCGCCTTCGTCGTCCGTCGTTCTCCCGATCACGCCGCGGGAGCACGCGCGGGAGGCGCCGCCCGAGGGCTGGTGCGGCGAGACCGCCATCCAGGAAGGACTGCTCCATCTCGGGGTGTGGGCGCCGCAGCGCCTCATCAACAAGGTGGGCAAGCCGGCGCATCCGGACCTCTACTCGACCGACATTCCGGTCGCGCTCACCGATCTCGGCGTGCGCTACACGTTCTACTCCGGCGGCCGCGGCTTCGACGCGTTCGCGACGTGGATCCGCGCCGCGCTCGACGCCGGCGACCCCGTGCTCGCGGGGGTGAAGATCCTTCCCACGAAGCACCCCGAGTGGGGGCTCGATCACTTCGTGCTCGTGGTCGGTTACGGCAAGGACCGCCTGCTCGTCAACACCACCTGGGGCCATCGCGAGTGGGTGTCGGACACGACGACACCGGGGCTGTCCTTCCTGAACGCCGGGTATGCGATCCGGTTGACCGGCCTCGCGCTCGCGCCGAGTGCGCGCTCGGCGCGGCTCGTGGTGCTCGAAGAGAACGACACCACCGTCAAGGTGCGCGTCATGTGCACCGGCCTCGAGAAGGACGCTTCCTACACGATGGAACGACGCGGCAGCCGTGCCGACGTCAAGCCTCTCTGGGCCGAAGAGGCGGCGGCGAAGGGTGACCGGATCGAGCGAGACGTGACCGTGGAGGCCGATCGGGCCTCGCGATTCCAGTGCGTTCCGCGTCGCTGAGACGTGTCGTGCGGGTCACATGACCTGTTAGTCTCCCCAGGCGATGTCTGGTTCCGACGACGCAGAACGTCCGGTGCGACGCCTCGGGCCGTACGAGCTCGTGCGCCAGCTCGGGCGGGGCGGCTTCGCCGAGGTGTGGCTCGGGAAGAGGACCGGCCCGGGCGGATTCGAGTCGCGCGTCGCCATCAAGACGGTCCGCATCGAGCTGCGCACCGACCCCGCGTTCCAGCAGATGTTCACCGACGAGGCCAAGCTCGCCGCGCGCATCAACCACCCCAACGTCGTCAGCATCTTCGAGCTCGGGGAGGTCGATGACGTCCTCTACCTGGTGATGGAGTACATCACCGGGCGCCCGCTCAACGTCCTCAGCTACATGATGCAGCGCGCCGGCAAGCCGATCCCGGTGGGGATCGTCATGCGCATCCTCGCCGACACGTGCGCCGGCCTGCATGCCGCCCACGAGCTCGAGCGCGATGGCAAGTTGCTGGGCGTCATCCATCGCGACGTCTCTCCGCAGAACATCCTCGTCAGCGACAAGGGGACGGTGAAGCTCATCGACTTCGGCGTGGCGAAGGCCAACGATCGCCTCGCCGCCGACACCACCGACGGGCACACCAAGGGCAAGCTCCGGTACATGGCGCCGGAGCAGGCGATGGCGCGCGCCGTCGATCGCCGCGCCGACATCTGGGCCGTGGGCGCGGTCGCCTTCGATCTGATCGAGGGGCATCCGCCGCACGACGGGCACAACGACCTCGCGCGTCTGTTCAAGCTGATGGACAAGAGCCCGCCGCCCTCGTTCGTCAAGGAGGTGCCCAAGCCGATCGCCGACGTGATCCGCAAGGCGCTCGAGCCCGATCCCGATGCGCGATGGGCCACCGCGGCGGAGATGCGTACCGCGATCGAGGCGGCGCTCGACGAGTGCAACCTGCGTGTGACGGCCGACGTGGTGGCCGAGTTCTTCGGCGTGGCCCTGGCCTCGCCGGCCGACGACTCCGAGGAAGAGGTGCAGAGCGACGGCGCCGTGTTGCGCGGCCGTCTCAAGCGGCCGTCGATGCGCGAGGCGATGGCGACCATCGACGTGCCTCCTCCCGATTCGCGCGACAGCCCGGCGCGCTCCATGGAGACGCAGGCGGAGCTGCCCATCATCGAGACGCTCTCGGCGCTCAACACGCGGCCGCACGGCGTCCCGCGTCGCGCGTCGCGCGTCGTCGTTGCGTCGGTGGCTGCCGCCGCGCTCGTGTGCATCGGCGGTCTCGTGCTGGGGCTGCGTCGCGAGCCTCCGGCGACGGCGACGCCCGCGGCGCAGAGCGCGCCTGCTCCCTCCTCCGAGCTGCAAGCGATCCCCGAGCCCACCGCCACCGCCACCGCGCCGTCGCCGGCCATGGCGCCGGCGGGACCGGCGGCGACCACCGCGAGCGCGTCGACCGCCGACGACGTGGCGGCCGCGGCTCCGACTGCCGCGCCAGCACCTGCCGTCACCTTCGCCGTGATCGATCGCAAGAAGCCGGCCCTTCCCGCGACTCCTGCGAAGACCTCGCGTCCACGCACGACCAAGCCGCCCGCGCCGGGCGCTGCGCCGAGCTCACGTCCTCGTTATGACGATACGATTCAGTAGAGCGCTCGCCGCCGGCATCGTCGTGCTCGCATTGGCGTCGTCGCGTCACGCCGCTGCCGAGCCGACCGCCGCCGACGTCGAGACCGCGCGCGGCCTCTACGTCGAAGGCCTCGAGCTGCGCGACAGCGGCAAGCTCGAGATGTCGCTCGGACGCTTCAAGGCCGCGCATGCGCTCGCGGCAACGCCGATCACGTCGCTCGAGCTCGGACGAGCGCACGCGGTGCTCGGCGAGCTGGTCGAGGCACGCGAGGTGCTGCTCTCGATCGAGCGGCTCCCGGTCCAGCCCGGCGAATCTGCGAAGGCCGCGAACGCGCGCGTCGAAGCACGCGCGATGGCCGAGCAGCTTCGCGATCGCATCCCCGCGCTACGCATCGTCTTCAGCCCGGAGCCTGCGGGGCCGCCGCACGTGACCATCGACGGCGTGGTGATCCCACCCGAGGCGCTCGCGAATCCGCGCAAGGTGAACCCGGGAAGCCACACGATCATCGCCGAGGCGAACGGGTCGCGCGCGACGTCGACGGTGCTCCTGATCGAGCGCGAGCTGCGCATGGTGACGCTCGCGCTCCACGGCGCCGCGTCGCCCGCGATCGTCAAGCCGGCGGTCGCGGCGAACCTCGACCCTGCGCGCGAGGCGCCGCCGGAGTCGCCGCCTTCCACGACCGCCGGCCCTACAGGGTGGTTCTACGTGGGCCTCGGCGCTGCGGGAGTCGGCGTCATCGTGGGCTCCATCACGGGTGCGATCGCGCTCTCGAAGGCGAGCGCGCTCGAATCGGAATGCACGGGGGCGGCGTGCCCGCGCTCGGCCGCCGACGACCTGACGACGTCTCGCACCATGGGCGTCGTTTCGACGATCGCTTTCGGCGTGGCCGTCGCCGGGGGTGCGCTCGCCCTCGTGACGTGGCTGTCGCGCCCCTCCACCACGACGCCGGTGCGGACGTCGCCGAACGCGCTACGCTGGACGTGGTGAGCGCCCGCCGTCATCTGCGTTCGCTCCTCGTGGCGTCGGCCATCGCGGGCGCCTGCGCGGCGACCGCTGCGTGCAATGCGATCACGGGCACGGGCAAGTACGACCTCGTCGACTGCCCGAGCGGGGCGTGCGGCGACAGTGGCAGCGGCACCTCGTCGGGCGGGCCAGGCGGCGATGCAGCGACGTCGCC
>Ga0182021_10011943_pt1 | contig 10321 bp, 9 predicted proteins | sample 612E3MmetaG_FD_120493 | JGI IMG/M metagenome (GOLD analysis project Ga0182021, IMG submission 120493) | Permafrost microbial communities from Stordalen Mire, Sweden - 612E3M metaG (Illumina Assembly) | ecosystem: Environmental > Terrestrial > Soil > Wetlands > Permafrost | place: Sweden... | reverse complement strand
GAGGACACCAACTCGTCTCGTACCTGCTTGAGCTCGAATTGAACGTGGGGATGATCTGTACGGAAGCTGCTGACAAGGTCAGGCACCAGCCATGTGCCCAGCGAGAGCTCGAAGGCCAGGGCCACCGTGCCGGTCTCTGGCTCGATGAGCTGGTTCACGGCCGCGAGCCCATCGTCCAGCTGATGCAGCATCGCATCCACATGACCCTTGAACGCCGAGCCCGCGCGAGTCATCCGCAGCGTTCGTCCGGATCGGCGAAGTAGCGGGGTGCCGACCTCGGCTTCCAAACGGGCCAGCGCTCGTGAGACCCCTGATTGGGTGACCCGTTCGAGTTCGCTCACCTCCGTGACCGTCACACCGTCGGCGACCTGTTGGAACCAGCGAACGGCATCCGTATCCACATGCATGACGATAGTGCATGGAAAGTATGTTATCGAGTCATTGGACGCATGGGTTGATCCCATGGAGACTGAGTCACATGAACCTCATCGCTCAGAAAGGACACGCAATGGAGCATCTAACCTCGTTGTCCCCGCTTTTGAACGCAGCTCGCGACGATTTCCGCGCCCGCCGCGCGTCGCGCGCCTGTGGAAAGACTCTTGAGCGCGAACTCGCCAGTTACACCACCTCCGCCGAGCAACACGAGCTCGACGCGATTCTCGACCGTGCCGAGCCAGAGGCGGCCGTCGAGATTCGCCGTGTCATCTCCAGGAGCCGTGCAGTCTGACCCGCAGCGACGCCACACCCCGTAGCGGTGTCAGGAAGCTAGCGGTGTCGGGAGTCCGCGGTAGTTAAGCAGGGCAACAGACCAGCGAGAACGCGTACAGAACCAGGCCAGTAACGCGCGGGTTGAACGGTTCATGTCAGTGCTGCGTCCTGTCGGCATGGTCCAGAGTCTGCAGATAGGCGTTGTAGGCCACTAGCTCGGTGTCGCCCCCACGGAGTTGGCGCCGTTCCGTGGCCCGGGTGCGACGTTCATCGGACTTCTGCCATTTCATAACCAGGGCTATGAGAACTAAGAGCGTGGGCAGTTCCATAAAGCTCCAGGCGATCCCGCCGCCGGTGACTTGGTCTGCCAGCGGCGAGACCTGCCAGCTTTGCATAGGCATGGAGTAGAACCCGACCAGCAAGGTGGTGGACATCATGACCACCACACCGAAGAACGCATGGAACGGGGCGGTGACGGCTAGTTCCAGTACCGACATCATCGGGTCCGAGAACATACGATGTCCTCGCCTGGAGGTCCGTGGGGACGGGTCGACGCCGAGAACTCCCCAGAAATAGATGAACCCGATGAGCAGGAACAGCAAGAGCATCAGATTGTGGCCCCACCAGGTGCCCATCAGGTAATCAAAGGCCGGCGTGAAGTACAGGCCGTAGAGGCTCATGATGAACAAGACGAACGTGACCGCGGGATGCATCAAGATGGTCAGGCCCCGTGTGTGCAGGAGCCACAGCAGGCTGCGTCGGATGCGACCTCGTCGCCCGGACCCAACGGGCAATGCATATAGCAGCAGTGTCACTGGGGCGCCGAGGACCAGGAACACGGGGGCGAGCATGTTCAGAACCATGTGTTGAATCATGTGGACGCTGAAGAGGTCCATGCCGTAGCCGTCAACGGCGGTGGCCGTGACCATGAGCACGGACGCCACCCCGGCGAGCCAGAAGATGCTGCGGTTGATGGGCCAGTGGATGCCGCGGCGGTGGAGAACGATGACGCCTGATCCATAGAGCAAGAACAGGACCAGAAAGATCAGCGGCAACACGGGAATCGGCTGAGGATGCCAGGCGAGCACGCGTTCCAGTGTTGGCGGCAAGCTGGGCATCCACATCTGGCCGGTCATGGCACCTGGCCCAACCACAGCAGAGGTCGGTACGCTGACCTGCCAAGGCATCTCTAGACCCCCCTGATTACGGTCTCGTCGTGGATTTTGCTTGACTGTGTGATGGGACCACCTCGGCGCTACGAGTCGAGTCCGCTGGTGAGTGTTAGCGAGCATCGCGGGCCCCGCTTTCGAAGTCAATACCGCTCGTTGACCCATCAGATAGTTCTGCACAGTCGGGTTGTTGCTTCATGTAGATAACCGCCACTGCTGGCCCGAGTACGGGCGGCAGCCAGACCTATCCGAGTGTGCGATGTGCGCAGAGGTGGGCCCCTTCGCTCAGCCAGCTGTGGCAACAGCGGGCTGTTGTTCAGTCCTTGTGGGGGATCGGTTTAGGGGTGGGCCCGCTCTCAGGTGGCGGGATCACCGAGACCGCTCAGAAGATCGTAGGAACAGGGGGTTGGGGCACCGTTGGATGGGCCCGCATGGGGCCGTCAGCCAGATCGATGTCCCGCAGGGCGATCCGACGCTGGACGGCGTCGTTGTAGGTGAGCACCGTGTAGGCCGGCGATGTACCGAGCTCGGAGACCGAGCGATAGCACGTGTAGTCACCAAGTTCGGCACCTGCCGCGCTGGTGACGCCTTCTGGGGCGGGGTCGCGGACGACGCCTTTGGCAATGTCGAAACTGCTCAGCAGGTGCATGGCGGCGTTCACTGCTTGGTCGACAGAGTCGGGCGTTCGGGCGTTGGCGGAGGAGGCGACGGCACGGACGAAACGGGAGGGTGGGGTGAAGTCTCCTGGGAGGCCCAGCATGCCGGTCCCTTCGCCCAGTGGGGCTATCGTCCTGCCGTTAATGGCCAGAGCTGGAACGTCCATCGCGCACTGGTTGAGGTAGTTGCGAAGGTTCTTCAGGTGCCAGTCGAACGGCGGGCTGTTGGTGGCTACTCCGATCGGGTTGTCATACACGTGCCGGGACTCACCAACCCATTCCACGACGGCTGCCTCGCCGTTGCGGTCGTGGAGGACTAGGTGCAGAGGCGGGATGCCGATCACGGGCATCGCCGCGGCCCACACGACGGACTCATCGAGGGCGATAGTTCGGGGATCGCTGGTTGCGGATGTAGTTCGCGACGCCTCCAAAGGGGCACCCCCGCAGGAGACGACGGCGTACGCAATGACCGTTGCCGTCGAAACCCTGACTGCGTATGAAGTCAGCGTGATCAACGGCCGGCCCGCTCACGCTGTCAAGCATCGACAGGACACAGCGGTCGCGCGGCTGCGCGGCTGCGCGCGAAGATGGCCGGTGCGCGAAGAGAAAGAGTTCGCGGCGGTGGCGTAGGTGCAAGAGTGTCCTAGGACGTACGAACGCGCCGGCCCATCATCCCTACGGAACATCGACCATCACGTGTCCCGGAAGGTCGCGAACCTTGCGATCACCCCTGACACTGGCACCATCTTCGTCGTGACTTCCCGGGGATCGAGAAGTCCACCAAACAGGCCGAGAAAAGTCGCTTCGGAGGTGACCAACGAAGGCGCCTGTCGCGGTGGTCCCGCGGACGCCAGGAACGCTACCTCCCGGAGAAGACGAACACCGAACTCACACACTTCGACGAGTCGTACTCGTCGAAGGCCTGACCGGCATGCCTGCCACGCAACCACCCAACAGGGCGGCACTGCCGGTGCCACGAATGTGGATTCACCTGCGATCGTGACGCTGTGGGAGTCATCAACATTCTGATGCGTTCCATACATGGCATGTACATGCGCATCGACTCGGACACTCCCTCCGGATCATATCTTCGAGCGATGCCGTTGCGGGTCGCCGGAGCAAAGCCCAGAACCGGGCCACGTCTACCGTTATTGGGCGTGTAGCTGAACTTCGTGGAAGCCACGCAGCCGTCGTAGACCGTACGGTTCCGACAGTGCGGCAGCACGCTGGTGTCTAAGCAACCACAGATTCAGAAGCCCGCCCGTAAGGATGGGGAGGTTCACTCTTACGGATTCAAGACGTCGCGACAGTGCTGATCAGGGGGAGTCGGGCGCGTCCCACACACGCCACGCACCTTGGTCGCAGAGGGTGACATGGGGCGCGCTGTCGGTTGTTTGTTTCCTGGGTGTGGGAGTCAAGTTCGCGAAGTGGACCGCAGGCCCTGCGCAACCAGATGGGCGGGCAACCAGGGCGGCGGGCGAGGCGACCGTTGGAGATAGTCGGCTGGCAGGGGTCAACGAGCGCGCGCCAGGTAGTGGTGCTCGGGTCGTCCGGTGGTGCCATACGCAAGGTCGAGGTCGATGGCTTGCTTCTGGACCAAGATGGCGAGGTAGCGTTGCGCCGTTGGGCGGCTCACCCCGAGACGAGCGGCAACCTCTGCTGCTCCCAAAGGCGTTGCTGAGGACTGCACGATGTCGAGCACGCGCGCCATCGTGGGCGGCAGGTTGCGACGGGTGGCAGAGGTGACAGATGGGGACCGCAAAAGGCCGTACAACGCGTCCACCGTGGCCTGATCTGCCTCGGGGGAGCGTTCCAGTCGTTGGCGCCATTGCCGGTAGCCCTCGAGCTGGTCTCGCAGCGCCGCGAACGTGAAGGGCTTGACCAGGTAGTAGATGGCGCCTAGCTGCATCGCAGAGCGCACGGACTCGATGTCCCGAGCGGCCGTTACCAGCAGGAAGTCCGGGACATAGGCGCCTTCATCGGACTTGGCTGACTCATTGGTGAGACGCCGAACCAGGTCCAGCCCGTTGTAGTCAGGCAGGTACATGTCCAGCAACAGGAGGTCAGGGCGCATCTCACTGATGAGTTGACGGGCCTCCTCAGCCGAATGCGCCTCTCCTACAACGGAGAATCCGGGGACCCGTCCAACGCTCAGTGCGTGCGCGTGCGCTACGTGATAGTCGTCGTCGACGACGAGAGTGCGGATCATGACAACTCCTCCAACCGGTCCAACGGGAGCCGCACGTCGAACCGTGCGCCCTCCTGCGATGTCACGACGATCGACCCCCCGGCCCGAGCAACCAATCGGTGGACAAGTGCCAGACCTACGCCGCGTCTAAGTCCGCCGCGTGGTGCCTTCGTCGAGTAGCCGTCCACGAAGACTTGCTCTAGCCGGTCGTGGGGTATGCCTGGACCATTGTCCCAGACCGAGAGGTTCACCTTGTGCTCTGTCTCCACGAGCTGCACGATCACCTGCCGAGGGTGGCGTTCACCTGGGTCCGCGGTCAGGGCGTCCACGGCATTGTCGACCAGGTTGCCAAGAACGCTCAGCAGCGCGGTGTGATCGCGCGCACCGGCGTGCATCCGGCTATCAGAATGCAGCTTCACCTCGATGCCCCGCTCTGCAGCAACGGTCATCTTCGCGAGAAGGAGGGCCGTCACGACCGGTGGGCCGATCCGGGCTCGAACATCGTCGGCCACGAGGGTGGCCTGGGTCGTCAGCTGACCGGCATAGGAAGTTGCCTCATCGATCTCACCGAGCTCGAGCAGCACTGACAATGCGTGCAACCGGTTGGAGAACTCGTGCTCCTGGGCTCGTAACGCAGTCGTGATGCTCTCAACAGAGTCCAGCTGGCGCAACAATGCCTCCATCTCGGTGCGGTCACGGACGGTCACCACCCACCCGGCGTTGCGGCCCGAAACGGTGACAGGCATCCGGTTGACCACTAGCAGATTCTCGTCCGTGACGGCAACGGCGTCCGCATCCCTCACAGCGCCCGAGAGGATGTCGTGCAGCCGACCCGGCGACAGCAGCTCGTCCACATGTTGGCCCATGGTCGCTCCGGTCAGGCCGAGTAGTCGGCGTGCCTCGTCGTTGATGACGTTCATGCGGTTCTGCGGGTCGAAGCCGATGACGCCCTCGCGGATACCGTGCAGCATCGCCTCACGCTCCTGGACTAACGCCACAATCTCTGCCGGTTCCAGGCCGAACGTGGCGCGTTTGATCGCCCGAGCCAGGATCAGCGACGCCACGACGGCGACGGCAAGGGCGAGCAGGCTGTACAGGATCGCGGCCCAGAGCACCTGCTGCAGCTGGGCCGTGACCTTGGTCGCGAGGATCCCGACTGAGGCCTCGCCGACGGGCTTGCCACTGCTGTCGCGGATGGGCGCGCGCGCGTTCGCCGACCGGCCGAGACTGCCGTTGTTCACACCCGTGTGGATGTGGCCGTCCAGGGCCACGACCGGTTCCTGGACTCTCTGGCCGATGAGCGACGGGTTGGGATGGGAGTACCGCAGCCCATTAGCACCGATCACCACGACGTAGGCGGCCCCCGTGTCTTTGACGATCTTGTCCGCGATTGTGCGGATGGTGCCTTGGGGATCCCCGGCAGCAAGAGCTGACGCCACAGCTGGCATGTCGCCAACCGCAGCGGCGATGTTGGACGCGCGCTCTGTGGCGTTGGCGTCGGCCGTTGAACGGGCGAGGGAGGAGTAGAGGCCGAGCCCCATTGCCATCGTGGCCACGACGATTCCCAGTACGGCGAAGAGGATTCGCGAGGCGAGCGTGGTGCTGTGCATACGCATGCCCCAGGATGCCTGAGAAAAATGCACAAAACCACTTCTATCGCGACTATCGGGCCCAAGGTTCACAAGACTTCCCGCGGCGCAGCCCGGGTTCTTATGGTGACGCTCATCACAACGACGAAAGGGCGATCGCCATGGCGGCCATTGAGTTGCATAACGTCACAAAGAGGTTCGCTACGGCGGACGGTGGCAGTTTCACCGCACTGAAGGACATCAGTCTTACTGTGGAGGACGGACAGTTCTGTGCGGTGGTCGGACCGACGGGGTGCGGCAAGTCGACGACCCTGACATTGATCTCGGGCCTCGAGTCACCTTCGGCCGGTGAGGTGTTCGTAGACGGCAAACCCGTCGCGGGCATCGATACCGGCACCGGCTTCGTGTTCCAGCAGGACGCGGTTTTCCCCTGGAAGTCGGTACTGGACAACGTGTCTGCGGGGCCGCTCTTTCGCGGGATGGACAAGGCTGAAGCCAGGGCGCAGGCCCGTGACTGGATCCGGCGGGTGGGGCTGGGCGGGTTTGAGGACCGCTACCCTCACCAGCTTTCCGGGGGCATGCGAAAGCGTGTCGCCCTGGCGCAGACGCTGATCAACCGGCCGCGAGTTCTGCTGATGGATGAGCCGTTTGGTGCCTTGGACGTGCAGACCCGCGCGATCATGTCCACCGAACTGTTGAACTTGTGGGACCAGACCAGGCCCGCGGTCGTCTTTGTCACCCACGACTTGGAGGAGGCGATAGGTCTTGCGGACAAGGTCGTGGTGCTCACCGCCGGTCCAGGGACCGTCAAAGCAGTGTTCCACATCGACCTGCCTCGGCCTCGTGTCGTGCAAGAGATCCGCTTCGACCCGCGGTTCGTCGCCACCTATGAGCGGATCTGGGAGGCTCTGCGTGACGAGGTCAAGGAGGCCTATGCCCGCACCACGGCTGCGGTCGCTCCCGATGCAGTCTTGGACCTTGTATGAAAGGCGCTGGCCGGACGTGGACCAAACGCCGCCGGCTCGTCATCGCGTTACAGGTCGTTGTTCTGGTCGTGTGGCTCGGCGGTTGGGAACTTGCGGCCCGAACCGGCTTGATCGACCCCTTCTTCTTCAGCCAGCCCAGCGCCGTCTGGGCCCAGATCGTGACGTGGACCAGCCAGGGCACTTCCCAGGGCAGCCTTGGCGAACAGATCCTGGTCACTCTGGAGGAAGCGACGATGGGCTTCGTCATTGGTGTGGCCACCGGTGTCGTGGCGGGAATCGCCCTGGGACGCATCAGGATCCTGGCTGATGTGTTCGCCCCGTACATCAAGGTGGCCAACTCCATCCCGCGCATCGTGTTGGGGTCCCTCTTCATCGTCGCGTTTGGCCTCGGTCTGACCTCCAAGGTGCTGCTGGTCATCGTCCTTGTCTTCTTCGGCGTCTTCTTCAACGCCTTCCAGGGCACTCGCGAGGTTGACCGCAACCTCATGGCCAATGCCAAACTCCTTGGAGCCTCGCGATGGAAGGTCACCACTGAGGTGGTCATGCCGTCGGCGTTCACCTGGATCCTTGCCAGCCTGCACGTCAGCTTCGGGTTCGCGATCATCGGTGCCATCGTCGGGGAGTTCCTGGGCTCGGACCGAGGGCTGGGCAACCTGATCAAGTCAGCTCAGGGCAACTTCAACCAGAGCGGTGTACTCGCCTGCATGGTCCTGATGGCGGTGGTCGCGCTACTGGCCGAGTTCTTCATCACCAGGCTCGAGCGGCGCCTTTTGCGCTGGCGCCCGCCGCAGCAGGGCGACGCGGACTTGGCCGTCCTCTGAAGCCGACCACCCGCATACCCCCCGCTCCGACATCTGCTAACCCGTCACACCCCTCACCAAGGAGAACTCACATGAAACCTCACTCTCGCGTAGTTGGTTCCCTGGCCTGCGTCGCGGCTCTTGCCCTGTCCGGTTGCGCCAGCAACGCCGCCGGCGCAGGGGCCAGCGGCGCCACCAAGGCCGGATCGGCCGTCAAAGGCTCGGGTCCCACGATCACGATCATGGTTGGCGGCCTGAACAAGCAGATCTACCTGCCGTTCATGCTGGCCAAGCAGCTCGGGTACTACGACAAGGCCGGCGTCAACGTCTCACTGCAGGACGAGGGCGCGGGCGTCGACGCGACTACGCAGATGATCGCGGGCCAGGTTCAGGGCACTGGTGGTTTCTACGACCACACGATCGCTTTGCAGGGCTCGGGTAAGTTCGCCGAGTCTGTTGTCTCGATGCTTCAGGTCCCCGGCGAGGTCGAGCTGTGCCGCACTGATCTCAAGGGCAAGATCAACTCGCCAGCTGACTGGAAGGGTACCCACCTCGGCATCACCGACATCGGCTCCTCGACCGACTTCCTGACGCAGTACCTTGGCAAGAAGAGTGGTGTCGATCCCTCGCAGACCCACCGCATCGGCGTTCAGGCAGGCGCAACTCTCATCGCAGCCATGCAGCACAAGAGCATCGACTGCGCCATGACAACCGAGCCGACTGTGTCCAAGGTTCTCGCAGACAAGAGCGGTTACATCTTGGATGACATGCGCACGGCGGCGGGAGCCACCAAGGCGCTGGGAGGTACCTACCCGGCGACCTCGCTCTACATGCAGACCGACTATGTCAACGCCCACAAGGACACCGTGCAGAAGCTGGTTAACGCCTACGTAGCCACGCTGAAGTGGATCCAGGGCCACACTGCGACGCAGATCGCCGACCAGATGCCGCCCGACTATTACGCAGGCGTGGGCAAGGCGGCCTACATCTCTGCCCTCCAGAACGAGAAGGGGATCTACAACCCCACGGGCATGATGCCGGCCGATGGTCCCGCGACCTGTTTGGCAGTCCTGTCCGCCTTCAACCCCGCGGTTCAAGGCAAGTCCATCGATATCGTCAAGACCTTCACCAACGAGTTTGTCCAGAAGGCCACACCGCTCAGCTGACCAGACTGCAGGGTGCGGGTTGACGGAGGAGGTTCGCCGTCACCCGCACTTTGCGCGTGTGCGGTGGAAACATGTTGGGTTGCGGGAAGACTGCGCCCGTTGGGCCCTGCGGTTCTTGATGCTTTGTTGTCGATGTGATGGCCCCTTAGACCGGGGTGAGGAACTCAGCTGGTAGCTGGAGCAACGTGGTCTGCCGCATCTGGAGGCTCCGAGGACGCAGACGAACTCTTCTCGTTCGATCACAGGTCGTTCGGACAACGTGTGGACCTGGGCAACCCTTGCTGAGAAGCCGGTGGGTCACATGTTGATGACGACGCTTTGCGGCTGAACTGACCGACTCGAACCAGCCTTCCTGTGAGCTATTGCGGTCCGGTGCGTCATCGAACAGCCTCTGCCGGGTTGGCATTCAGGCCGGCTGCATAAGCTCGCGCAGCGTTCGCTTAGGCCCCGTGTGACGCATCCCGAAGCGTTGGTAGGCGACGGTCGTGGATCGATGTCCAAGGGCTGCGCCGGTTGTCCCTGGCCATGAGAAAGCCCCCGCAGGTGACCATCAAGAAGTCCCCGCTGGTGGCCAAGTAGAAGTCCCCACCTCTTGCTCGTCGTCTCGAGCCCGAGTCTGAGCCCTGGACGGTGACGGTGGTTGTGTCTAGCCAGTCACCACACCGCATAGGGGGGCTCCATTGAAGTCTGTGAGGAGCCGTATGACCATCATTGCCGCCTACCAAGACGCAGGCATGTACCGTGGCGCCGCCGCTATGTGTGGGACGACGCCCAATACCGTCAAGAGCGTTATCCAAGAACTGACACCGCAGGGGCCCCGCCGGCACGGCTGCGCCGCGGGCGGCAGTCGGCTGCGGCCTGAACGTCAAATCCAGGGGTCAGACCCTTCCACCGTGCCCATCAGGGGTTACTCCAAGCCAACGGTTGGCGGTGGCCTCCGACACCCAGGTGGGAACCAGGGCCTATTTTTTGGCGAGGTCGAAGCGACGTCCACAACCTGCAGGTCCACTTGGTGTTCGTCACCAAGTATCGAGGTGGTGTACTCGAGGCAGAAATGCT
>Ga0182021_10011942_pt1 | contig 10321 bp, 9 predicted proteins | sample 612E3MmetaG_FD_120493 | JGI IMG/M metagenome (GOLD analysis project Ga0182021, IMG submission 120493) | Permafrost microbial communities from Stordalen Mire, Sweden - 612E3M metaG (Illumina Assembly) | ecosystem: Environmental > Terrestrial > Soil > Wetlands > Permafrost | place: Sweden... | reverse complement strand
CCGGCCGCGCACGATCAGGCCGTCGTAGCCGGTTTTCTTGAACTGCATACCCCAGAAACCGCCCGAATTGGCGTCCAGCACGGTGCCGGTCAGCGGGCTGAGGGTGCTGACTGAAAAGCGGTTGCTGGTCTGGTAGCCGGTGCCGGTCAGCGGGCCGACCGTGAAAATGAGCACGTTTTGGGGCGAAAGCGGGTCAATTCCCGGCCCAACCTCATCCCATAGCAGGCGGGCGCCCAGGCCCCTCCCGCCCAGGTACTGGCGGGCCATGTCCATGTCCAGCGGTCGTTCCTGCACCGTTGACGTGGTCAGGTCTACCTCTAATAGCTTTCCCATCCATCCATTCATATTTTTCTCCTTCTAAGTATTTCTTATTTATGTTTTGGGCGGCCGCGCCGCCCAAAACATAAATAAGAATTTCGGCCGCCGGGGGCAACCAGTAGGGCGGCCGTCCTCGGCCGCCAGGCGCAGGCCGGCCCAGAAAGCCGGGCGGGGACGCCCGGCCTACGCCGAAATTTCGGGTGCGCTGTGTGCACCATCCGGCCGTTTATCGATTGGTAAGGTTCGTTTTTTCGTAATTCTTAATTTCATCCATCAGCTGCATGCCAACGGGAACGCCTTTCTGCAGGCAGTAATACTCCCAAACGGCGCCGGCGGGCAGGCTTTTCAACTCTTCCAACAGGGCCAGGCGGGAAGTATAGTCTCCGGAGACTTCCAGGGCCCGCATCTGGTCGATGGGCTCAAGGAAAGCCGCCAAAAGGGCCTTGAGCATGGCCCGGGTCCCAACGCTCCAGGCGGCAATGCGGTTGATCGAGGCATCGAAGTAATCCAGGCCGATGTGGACCCGGCCCAGGTAACCGCCGCGCACAATTTCCTGGGCGATGGCGGTCAAGTCATCGTTGAGGATCACCACGTGGTCGCTGTCCCAGCGCACCCCCCGGCTGACGTGCAGCAGGATCTCATCCAGGAAGGTCAGCACGGCTGAAATTTTGTCGGCGATGGTCTCGGTGGGGTGATAGTGGCCCGAATCGAGGGTGACCAGCTTGTGGTTGGTGATGGCGTAGCCCAGGTAGAACTCGTGCGAGCCGACCACGTAGCTTTCGGAGCCCAGGCCAAACAGCTTGCCTTCGATGGCGTCCAGGTTGTAGCGCGGGTCGATGGCTTCGGCAAATACGGCATCCAGGGACTGCTTGAGCAGTTCTCGCGGCGCCTTGCGGTCGACCGGGGTATCCTTGAGGCCATCCGCGATCCATACATTGGTCACGCAGGGAGTGGAGAGCTGGCGTCCAAAATATTCGCCGATTTTGCGGCAAGCAATGCAGTGATCGATCCAGTAGCTGCGAATCTCAGGATCATAGCTGGACAGGGTGAAGCCATCGGCGGCCTTGGGATGTGAAAAGAGGGTGGGGTTGAAGTCCAGGCCATGGTTCTGGCTGCGGGCCCAATCCACCCAGTTCGAAAAATGCTCGGGGCGCAGCTCAGAGCGGTCCACCTTGCGCCCGCCGGTTTCGGCGTAAATGGCATGCAGGTTCAGGCGGTGGGTTCCGGGGATGAGGCTGAAGGTTTTATCCAGGTCCTGGCGAAGCTCATCCGCCGAGCGGGCTTTGCCAGGGTAGTTGCCAGTGGCAGCCAGGCCCCCGCCCAGCACACCGCCGCTGGTTTCAAAACCGGCCACATCATCCCCCTGCCAGCAGTGCAGGCTGATGGCGATCTGCCCCAGGCGCTGGAGCGCCTGGTCGGTATTCACGCCCAGGTCCGCGTAGCGGGACTGGGCAAGGCGGTATGCTGATTCAACGGTTTGAGTGGACATGTTCAGAGCCTTTAAAAAATGGACTGGTTTATATTAAATGCCTGGGCCACGGCGCGGATCTGCTCGGCAGAAAGTCCTTCGGCGCGCTCTCCACTTGCAAGATTCATATACTCGTAATTGGCGCCGGTTTCAGCATATTCAATCCGGTCGGAGGCGCGCTTGACGGAAATGTCCGAGCGGGCCATCACCCCATGCTTGCCCCACAGGACGATGCGGTGCTTCTTCAGGGCGGCAACGGTGGCCTGCATGAGGGCGGGTGAACCGGGCAGCTGGAAAGCCACGTGGCCAACTCCTTCGGGCAGCTGCACAATCAGCTCGGGCTGCCAGCGCAGGATGTGCTGGTTGAGGTAGAGTGTGTCCTGGTAGGCAGGGATGTGGCTGAGGTAGGTCAGGTGCGGGGGCTGGGCGTGAATGATGGCATGGAAGTTGGTGTGGGTGGCCATGACCTGGCTGTAATGCACCGCCAGGTGCGAATTGAACTCGCTGGTGAGGTGCAGGAACAGGCGGCGGGGCGAGGTGTACAGCTTGCCGGTCAGGCCGCCTTCATCGATCACCAGGCAGCCCAGGTTAGCGGCCGGGTCCTGGATGACCTCGCGCAGGCGGCGGCCGGAACCGGTGATGAGGAAGGTGGCACCGGCCAGATCGGGCACAGCCTGGGGCAGGTCGAGGGTTTCGACCATGGGAAAGTGGCGGCGGGGTTCAACCGGCCAGCCGATGTAGACTGAAATATTGCCGGCAGCGCCTTCACTGGCGTCGATATCCGACAGGCGCTGGCCGGCCTCGCCGACCAGGGTTAGCAGTTCTTCAAAATTGGGAAACGGAGCTTCAATCATAATGCCTCTTTAAATGTATATTTCTGGTAGGCTTCATCCCAGCAAGACGAATCACCGGGCGTAAAAACCTGGGGGGTGAAGCTGCTGCGGATGATTGCCCGGCCTTCGGCCAGGCCGGCGACGTGACCCAGAGCAATGGCCTGGACCAGCATGTTGCCGGCGGCGGTGGCTTCCACCGGCCCGGCGACAACCGTTTTGCCGGTGCAGTCGGCGGTAAACTGGTTGAGCAGGGCGTTGCGCGAGCCGCCGCCCAAAATGTGAATGGCGCTGGCGGTGCGGCCGGTGAGCTCTTCCAGCTGGTTGACCACCCGGCGGTATTCCAGGGCCAGCGACTCGAGGATGCAGCGCACCAGGAGGCCCCGTTCCTGGGGAACGGCCTGGCCGCTCTGCTGGCAGAAATTCTGGATGCGCTGGACCATGGCTCCCGGCTCGAGGAAGACCGTTTCGTTGGGCTGGATGACCGGGCCAAAAGCCGGGGCGCTGGCAGCCATTGCCGTCAGCTGGTCATAGGAATAACTTTGCCCGGCCCGGGCCCACTCGGCCCGGCACTCCTGCAGCAGCCACATGCCCATGATATTTTTAAGCAGGCGGATGGTGCCGTTCACCCCGCCTTCGTTGGTCACGTTGTAGGCCAGGCTGGCCGGGGTGATCACCGGGGTCATCGTTTCCATGCCCATCAGCGACCAGGTGCCCGAGCTGAGATAAACAAAATCCTGGCCGGCGGCGGGTACAGCCGCCACAGCCGAGGCGGTGTCGTGGCTGCCCACGGCTATCACCGGGATGGCGGGACAGCCGGTTTCGGCAGCTACAGCCGGCAGCAGGCTGCCCAGGATGCTGCCAGGCTGAAGGATTGGCCCGAAAATGCGGGGCGGAATGCCAAATGCTGAGAGCAGCTCAACATCCCAGGTGCGGGTCGATGGATTGAGACACTGGCTGGTGGAGGCGATGGTGTACTCGTTGCCCTTGACCCCGCTCAGCCAGTAGTTGAACAGGTCTGGCATGAAGAGCAGGGTCTGGGCGCGGCTGAACTGGGAACCTTCGGCCATGGCAATCAGCTGGTAGAGGGTATTGAGCTGCATGAACTGGATGCCCGTGCGGCGGTAAATTTCGTCCCGGCCCAGGCGGGCGAAGGCTTTTTCCATCATGCCGTTGGTGCGGCTGTCGCGGTAGTGGAACGGGTCCGCCAGCAGCTCATCGTTTTGATCCAGCAGGCCAAAATCGACCCCCCAGGTATCCAGGCCGATACTGGACAGGCTGTAGCCGGCCTGGGCGGCGGCGATGCGCATGCCGTTCTTAATTTCACGCCACAGGTGGGCTACGTCCCAGTGCAGGCCGTCGGCCTGGCGCACCGGGCCGTTGGCGAAACGGTGGATTTCATTGAGGGCCAGTTTGCCGTCCTGCTGCAAACATCCCAGCATGACTCGCCCGCTTTCGGCGCCAAGGTCAATGGTCAGGTAGGTGTGGGGTTCAGGCATCATCATTATTTATCCAGGGTTTCAGGCTTTTCATTAAATGAGTGCTGGTTTTCAATGCTGCGGCTTTTAAATGAAATGGCGCCTTCCGGAGCGCACACCATAAAGTCCAGGCAGGACTGCTTGAGCTGGGCCATCCAGGCCGGGCTGAGATTGTTGTCCGTCATGAGCAGGGTGATCTGGTCCGGGCGCAAAAAGGGAGTCAGGTCCACTTTGCCAAGCTTGGTCGAATCGACCAGGGCAAAGACGGCGTTTGCCGCGGCAATGGCCCGGCCCTTGAGCTGGGCCTCGTAAATATGCACCTCGGTCAGGCCAGCTTCAAGGGTAAAGCCGCTGCCGGAAACAAAGGCCTTCTGGATGTGCAGCCCCTGGAAAAACTGCTCCCCCAGCGGCCCGGTAATGGATGAGCCGTCCGGGTTGAGCACGCCGCCCACCAGGATGACCGTATTGGAGGGATTGGCGGCCAGCTGGCGGGCAACTTCGATGCCGTTGGTGATGACCCGCAGTTCCCTGCGGTCCTTCAGGAAGCGCGCCATGCAGTAAACGCTGGTAGAGGAGTCCAGCAGGATTGAGTCGCCATTCGCGACCAGTTCGGCTGCCTGGCGCGCAATGACCAGCTTGGAGGATTCGTTTTTGTGCGACCGGTTGATAAAAGAATGACTGACGGGCTGCCCCAAATCGGGCAGTACCGCTCCGCCGTGGACGCGGTTGACCAGCCCGGAGCCAGCCAGGGCTTCCAGGTCGTTGCGCACGGTGCCCTGCGAAACGTCCAGCAGGGCAGCCAGCTCGGGAACCCGCAATCCGGGCCGGGTGCGCAAGATTTCCAGCAATCGCTGCCGCCGTTCAAAAGATGTCAAGAGCTCGTTCCGTGGATTTGTTGAATTTTGTAATATTTCTGTATAATATTGCAAATTCATTGTAAATTCATTGAAGAATTATGTCAATAGGTAATTCTTATGTGGTAATTCTTATGGTTTCTTTTCATTTATGCGCGCCACATAGTGGCGCGCATAAATGAAAAGAAACCATAATTTACTATTTTCGGATACAATAATCTCCATGCCTTCCTTCGCCACAAGATTGCTCAACCGCACTGAATTCAAGGTTGCCCTGTTGATTTTTGGGGTGCTGTGCGGGTCGACGGCGGTAATCATGATCCGGGCCAGCGGCGACCACCCGTTCCTGATTGCCTCTTACCGCCTGTTGATTGCTGCGGTGGTGCTGTTCCCATTTTTCTGGCGGGATTTGAAGTCTTACCCTGGCAAATACGGTTGGAAGCAGGTGGGCTGGTCGGCGGTGCCGGCGGTGATCCTGGCGATCCATTTCATGAGCTGGGTGGTGGGGGCGCGCATGACGGCGGTAGCCAGCGCCAGCCTGATCGCCAACCTGACCCCGGTGGCCATGCCCTTTTTTGTTTTTTTCTTTTACCAGGAGCGGATTAACCGCAGCGAAGTGCTGGGCACCCTGTTCACCCTGGCGGGTCTGGTGGTGCTGGGCTGGTCGTCCCTGCAGGTGTCGCAGACCAACTTTTTTGGCGACCTGATTTGCTTCGGCTCGATGCTGGCTTTTGCAGCCTACCTGGCCCTGGGGCGGCGCAACGGGCCGCGCCTGAGCCTGTGGTTGTACATGGTGCCGCTGTATGCCATTGCCGGGGTGGTCTGCCTGCTGTGCGCCCTGCCGTTCGTCAACCCCATTAAATCTTATGCCACTTCGGACGTGCTGCTGATCATCGGGCTGGGGCTGATCCCCACCGTGTTGGGGCACACCATTCTCAACTATTCGTTGAAATTTTTCCGCGGCCAGGTGGTCAGCGTGACCAACCTGGGCCAGCCTATCTTTGCCGGTATTATTGCCTTTCTGCTCTTCGGCGAGGTGCCGCGCCTGGTCTTCTTCGCCGCCGCCGCCCTGATTGTGGCCGGGGTGCTGATTGTGCTCTTTTCCAGCTATCGCAGGCGGGAGAAGGTTTAACCACGAATTTCGCGAATTTCTCTAATTTTAAAAATTATGGGTATTTTTAAGGCCTCAGGCATTCAAAATCCCCATAATTTCTTCCAGAATAGAATTCGTGTAATTCGCGAAATTCGTGGATGATTCCTATATCCTGTATCGCGAGCGGTACTCATCGCCGCACAGGGCAACCACCTGGCGCCAGAGGGAATCCAGGGCGGTGACGCTGGCGGAGAGCTCGGCGGGGGCAGCCCCGGGGTGGGATAGGATGGCGGTGAGCTGCTCCAGGTAGGCAGGGGGACGGATTGGGAAGGCGGCCAGCTCGGCCATGGCCTTTTTATCATTGATGAAGTAAGTTTCGTTGAGGGCATACAGGGCCTGGGTGAGGCTGGCGGCAGCCCGCCCCAGGCATCCGGTGGCGGCATAGACGTCGCCGGATTCGGCAAAGGCGCGGGCGTGACCCAGGGTAAACTCCACCGACCAGAGTGAATCGGATAGGATGCGCTGTTTGAGGCGGGGCGGGTACAGCGCCACGGCCCGCTTCAGGCCTGCCACCAGGCCGTCCGGGTCGTACAGCGGCAGGCAGATGCGCGTCTCGGCCAGGTAGGCAACGCTGTAAAAGCCGAAGGCCGGCTGCTGCTCGTAATCGTGCGACCATTCGCCCCGCACGGCTTCGTCGATGGTGCGCTGGACGTGGTCCAGGCTGCGGTAAAGGAAGTCCAGCTTGCCGGCGGCGGTTTGGATCCAGGCCCCGCCGTTGACCCAGCGGCCCCAGGCGTAAAAGTCGGTCACCGTGGGCGGCTGGAGGGCCAGGCTTTGGGCCAGCTGTTGGATGTCGGCAATGGCGAAGGGGGTGCCCTCAAAATAGTAGATCCCCACGTCCAGGTCGGAGCCGGCGTGGTAGGTGCCGCGGGCATACGAACCGCCCAGCACCACCGCCCGCACCCCGGGGATGGCGGATAAACCGGCGCACACCGTTTGCAGCAGGGCTGCTTTTTCAGGCGGAAAAGAGGATGGGAGGGTGGGTTGCGGGGACATAGGTTACAAAGGACTTGAAAAACCGGGCAGAATCACACCAAGCAGGATGGATTTGATTAATTATAATTGTATGGTTACAATTACCTATCTCTTAGTCACCTTATGGAGTATATCATGTTCAAAATGTCTCGTCTCGTATTGGTTAACCTGCTGGTGATTGCCGTGCTGGCCCTATCGGCCTGTGCCCCGGCAGCCACCCCGGTCGCCACCGATGTGCCCACCAAGGCCGCAGCTCCAACCCAGCCCCCGGCTCCCACCGTGCCGCCAGCTGCCACCGCAGCTGCCACTGCGGCTCCCACCCAGGCGCCTACCCAGGCCCCGACCGCCGCTCCAACTGCGGCCCCGACCGCTGCTCCTACGGCCTATCCCACCCCGGCCAACCCTGACCTGATCCTGGGTACCACCACCAGCACCCGCGACACCGGCCTGCTGGATGTGCTGCTGCCCATGTTCCAAAAGCAAACCGGCTACAACGTGAAGATGGTAGCGGTGGGCAGCGGACAGGCCCTGCAGATGGGTACGGATGGCAACGCGGACGTGCTGCTGGTGCATTCCCCGGCGGCTGAAAAAGACCTGATGACCAAGGGTTTCGGCAAGGAACGCATCCTGGTGATGCACAATGACTTCGTCATTGTTGGCCCCAGCAGCGACCCGGCCAAAATCAAGGGCACGGTCAAGCCCACCGACGCCTTTAAGATGATTGCAGATGCCAAGGCCATTTTTGTCTCTCGCAACGATAAATCCGGCACCAACGCCATGGAGCTGAGCCTGTGGAAGAGCGCCGCCATCACTCCTGCTGGAGACTGGTACCTGCAGACCGGCCAGGGCATGGCCGACACCCTGCGGGTGACCTCTGAAAAGGCCGGTTACACCCTCACCGACCGCGGCACCTACCTGGCCCAGCAGAAAACCCTCCAGCTGGACATCCTGGTGGAAGGCGACCCCTCCCTGCTGAATATTTATCATGTCATCACGGTCAACCCGGACAAGTGGCCCAAGGTCAATTACATTGGCGCCAAGGCTTTCGCCGACTGGCTGGTTTCCCCCGCCATCCAGCAGTTTATCAGCACTTTTGGGGTGGATAAATACGGCAAGCCGCTCTTCTTCCCCGACGCCGGCAAGGCTGACAATTAAAAGATGTGTGGTTTTCGAAAAAGCTTCGCTTTTTCGAAAACCACACACAAGAAAGAGATGCGGTTTTTTGACCACGAAGTGGTCAAAAAACCGCTTAAGAAAAAGCTCCCCCGCCCTGGGGCGGAGGCCGGGGGGTGGGGAAAAGTGCGGACCGCCCGGTCACAGATTAATACAAATCTGGGCGGCGGTCCTGGAAGAAGGGCAGGAAGCTGCGGGCATGCTCCAAATCCTCCGTGTCGATCTCGGTGGTGAGCAGCTCCTCGCCGGTGGGGCTGCCTTCCACCAGCACCTCGCCCCACGGTGTCACGGCTGCGCTGCAGCCCCCGAACTGCTCGGCGAACACCGGCCCGACGCAGTTGGCGCCGAACACAAAGCACTGGTTTTCGATGGCCCGGGCCCGCAGCAGGGTCTGCCAGTGAGCCACTCGCCGAGATGGCCATTCGGCGCTGAGAACTAGGCCGCGGGCGCCCCCCACGGCGTAGCGCCGGAACAGCTCGGGAAAGCGCAGGTCGTAGCAGATGGCCAGGCCGGTCGGGCCCCAGGGGGCCGGGATGGTCTGCAGGGCATCCCCGGCGGTCAGCCATTTTTCCTCGTCCATCAGGCGGAATAGGTGGATCTTGCGGTAGGTCAGAATTTCCGCCGCGGCAGGGTCGATCCAGGAAAAGGTGTTGAACAGGCCCTGGGGGGTGCTTTCCAGCAGCGAACCACCGATAAATAGGCCATGCTCCCGAGCCAGGCGCGACAGCTCGGCCAGGATTTCGGGCGAGCGCAGGGCCAACCGGGCGGCGTTGGCCAGGTCGTAGCCGCTGGACCACAGCTCAGGGAAGAGGATGAACTGGCTGCCCGAGCGGGCGGCCGCCTCAACCATTCCGACCGCCGTCTTCAGGTTCTGCTCCGGTTCGCCGCTGTAAATGTGCATCTGGCCGAGCGAAATTTTGATTTTCATGGTTTGCAATTATACAAAATGATCAATTCTTAAGAAGAAACGATAAAATAGACCCATGGACGTTATCTGGCAAGGATTGGTTCAGGCAGTGCAGATGCTCTTCTCCGGCGACCCGGAGGTGCTGCAGATCACCCTGCTGTCGCTGGAAGTCTCGGGACTGGCCACCCTGATCAGCCTGGTGATCGGGCTGCCGCTGGGCTCGCTGCTGGCGCTGGGCAAATTCCGCAGCCGGCGCTTCTGGCTGAGCCTGGTCAACACCGGCATGGCCCTGCCGCCGGTGGTGGTGGGGCTGGGGGTTTCGCTCTTCCTGTGGCGCAGCGGTCCCCTGGGCGACCTGCGCCTGATGTACACCCCGGCCGCCATCGTGATTGCCCAGGTCATCATCGCCGCCCCGGTGGTGACCGGGCTGACGGCAGCCGCCCTGCAGCAGCTCAACCCGCGCCTGCGCCTGCAGCTGATGGGCCTGGGGGCCTCGCGCGGCCAGGTGCTGGTGCTGCTGTGGAAGGAGGCCCGCCTGCCGCTGCTGGCAGCCCTGATGGCTGGCTTTGGCAGCGTCATCTCGGAGGTAGGGGCCTCGATGATGGTGGGCGGCAACCTGCGCGGCCAGACCCGGGTGCTGACCACCGCCATCGTGCTGGAAACGGGCATGGGCGAGTTCGCCACCGCCATTGCCCTCAGCGTGCTGCTGCTGGTGCTGGCCTTCCTGGTGAACCTGGGGCTGACCTGGATTCAGCAGAGGAACTAAGAATGAAGATTAACCACAGAGGCACAGAGACACAGAGGTTAATTTTGGTAGTGATGCGGCATAGCCGCATCACTACCAAAATTTCTTGGCTTTTCTCTGTGCCTCTGTGTCTCTGTGGTTAAATTCAAAATTTATGGAATCATTAATTGAAGTCAGGGATTTGAAAGTTATTCGCGGGGACAAGACCGTGCTGGATGTGCCGCGGCTGGAGGTGAACGCCGGGGAGGTGCTGGCGGTCATCGGGCCCAACGGGGCGGGCAAGAGCACCCTGCTGCTGGCCCTGGGGCGCCTGCTCCAGCCGGACGCCGGGCAGATCCTGTTCCGCGGCCAGGCGGTGACCCGCCGCAGCGACCTGGACTACCGCCGGCGGATCGCCCTGGTGCTGCAGGAGCCGCTCCT
>Ga0182021_10011941_pt1 | contig 10321 bp, 3 predicted proteins | sample 612E3MmetaG_FD_120493 | JGI IMG/M metagenome (GOLD analysis project Ga0182021, IMG submission 120493) | Permafrost microbial communities from Stordalen Mire, Sweden - 612E3M metaG (Illumina Assembly) | ecosystem: Environmental > Terrestrial > Soil > Wetlands > Permafrost | place: Sweden... | reverse complement strand
GTGAGCTGTACGAGCCACGTCGACCGGGACCCCGGTGAGAGGCTGTCCGGGCCGGTCAGGATCTGAATCGTCTCGTGGTTCCCCCCCTCGATATGGCTGAGCGTCGAATCGCCGTTCAGGTCGTGGAAGAGGAACGGGAGCTTTACGTCCCCCGCTGCCGTGTGGGCGATAACAGTGAACTTCACGGGCTGGGGGCTGAACGGGAACTGCCCCACGGACGTATCGATGACGGTGTTCGAGAACCTGATCGTGATATCCGCGGGGAACGCAAACCGTTTCTTGTTTATCGGATAGACGCCCGCGTTGTAGACGACGCTCAGTGTCGCGTTCGTCGGGCTCCCGGGATCGAACCCCGTGTTGAGAGAATCGATGAGCACCGTCGGGGGAGTGTACACGACAGGCATGACGCCGGAAGCCACCTGGCCGTTGATCGAACCGTCAAACACGTTCCCGGTCGCGAAGAGCACGGTATGCGACGTCGTGTCGGTGAGCGTGTACGTGATCGCGTGCACGCTGTCCGGGTCGCTGTTAAACGTCAGCCGGAAGACGTGGCTGTCGGGCACCTGCGGTGAGTTCGCCATTTTGACCCCGACGGTCCCGAACCCGGTCCCGCCGATGCGCGTCGCCGGCGAGACGCCCGCGGTCTGATATCCGAGCACGCGAACGTTGGGGCGGACAGAGACCACGTTCTTCGGGAGTATGATCCCACCACGGAGAGTCTGCGACACGGTGATCGGGCTCTCTGAAGGGTAATAGGTGAACGACACGGGCCCCTTGACGAGCGTCGGGCCCCAGTCGTACGAACAGACCGCGTAATAGTATTGCTGCCCGTCGGTCACGGCGGTGTCGCGCCATGTATGCGTCAGGCCCGATTCGGTGCCAAGATAGTAGGCGACGCCCGAAACGGTCTTTGACGTGAATCCGGCGCGGCCGTCCTTGATGTCGAACTGCGCGACGGGCTTCCCGTTCCCTATCGTCCCCGTCCCCGAGCCGTTGCTTATGACCTTCGGATCGAGGAAGGTGTAGTCCGTCGAACGGTATATGCGGTACCCTTCGAACGCGTTGATGCGCGTAATGGGGTTCGTCGCGTTCTCCGCCACGTCGTCCCACGTGAGCTGCACGTAGTGGTCGCCGGTTTCGGCCTGCACTATCGGCGTCGGGGGGGGAGTCGTGAACTGGTAGTTGGCGTTGTAGATCGCCTCCACGACCGATACGACGGTCCTGAGCTCGATCAAGTCCCGCCCGTACGCGAGCGCGAGGCTGAACCGTTCGTGGTCGCCCGCCTTAAGCGTGAACGGGCCGGAGGCAAACAGGAACGCTATATTGTAGTTGTTGACGACCATGTAGTCAAACCGGTTCGCAGGGTCGGGGTCGGTGAACTTCGTGTAGAGCCGGTGGGGCCAGTCGAGCGCGTTTGTAAAGAATATGATCCCGTCCGTCGTCTGGTCGGGGTTCCCCTTCCCCGGGTTAATCCTGTTCATTTTGAATCCCGTGAGGCCTATCTGGTCCGACTCGTCCGGATCCGTCTGGTCGAAATCGGGCTCCCCCGCGGTCGGTATCCCGTCCCCTTCGCCGATATCATGCGTGTTCGGAACCCCGTCGGCGCCGACGTCGTCGTATTCCGCAATCCAGTCCATATCTTCGTCACCCGTCCACCAGACGCCGGCCTTGAACGCCGGACGGTCTTCGAGCTTTCCGTAGTAGTTTACAAAATCCGTCATGTGGTACTTCGGGCTCGAGTTGACGTATGCGCTTATCGCGGACTGGCCGACGATCTTCTGTCCGGGTCCGCTCGCACGGCTTTCGTCGACGATGCCGTCAAGGTCGTTGTCGATGCCGTCGTAGGGCTTCCCGGGTGTTTCGAGGTACGCATAGCCGACGTAGCCGGTGGGGGCGCAGAGCGTCCCGAGTCCCACTCCGTGGCCGTACAGGTCCCACGTGTAGACCAGGTTCAGCCCCGCCACGGAATTGTCGTAGTAGGCGTTATCGTCGTCGGACTCCGCTATCCCGTCGCACGAGATCGCGGATCCGCCCACGCCGGAATCCATATAGAGCCCGAATATGATGTTCTCCTGTTTTCCGGACTGGGGATAATCGGTCGTCCCTTCATTCGTGATGTCGTAGTGCCAGAATATGACGTCCTGCGATTCCGGATTCGACCATTGAAATCCCCGCACCTCCACGCGCATGCCGAGCCCGTGGCGGGAAAGGTCGTTGGCGTCAGGGTGGTAATTCGGCCAGAGCTGCGTATCGTTGTACAGATCGTCATCCATGACCGTGAAGCTCTCCTGATCGGCTGCGGGCCGCTTCCCGAAATACCCGTCCCACGAGCCGTCCCATGAATGGTCCTTGTCCGGCCAAGTGGCGGGCCACGTCCTCGTGTCGTTGCTTATCGCGGGGGAGAGCGCGGCGTTGATCGAGGTGCTCGGCTGGAAATACCCGGGACGGGGCTCAAAACGCATCATCTGTCCGTTCGCCGTCTGCGCCTGCCGCTCGCGGTAGCCGGTCTCCATGATATAGACGGGGACGCCGGTCCCCGGATCGATCTGCGCGAGCACGAACGGCGTCGTGCCGTCGCTGTAGTTCACGCCTGATCCCTTCGGCACCTCGACCGAGTGAAACGTTGTGAGGTCGACGTTCAGCGGGTCGGGGGGATAGTTGCCGACCATGCCGAAGTTCCAGAATTCCGTCCGTATGTCGTTGGCGTCGTGCATCCCCTTCCGCTCGGCGGTGGATGTCCCGCGCAGCGGCTTGGGAGGATCGATCGACTGTGCGGCCCCGCGTGAAACGACGACAAGCATCGCCGCCGGCAGTATAACGCTTCGCAGAAGTTTCATAACGGATTACTCCGCGCTCGTCCTTATAGAGGTGAATTCATTGAGATGCCGACTTCGACGCGGCGCGGCGGATAGAACCGGGTCGGATCGACGAGGCTGTTCCGGTCCGCCGCGGGCGTTATCGAATACGCCGGGCTCCCGGTGTTCTGATAGACGAACCCGTTGAAGAATGTCGCGTCAAACAGGTTGAACACCCGGGCAAACACCGCCATCTTCCACCCCGCGACGAGAAAATCCTTCTCGAGGTTCAGATCGACGAGGACCGCGTTGGACTTCCGTCCGGAATTCGTCTCGATCAGGGAGCCGAACCCCGAGGCCACGGAGGGGGTATAGGGCTGACCGCTTGCATACCGTATGATCGCGCCCGCCGAATAGTTGTCGGGCTGCGACAGCTGCACCGTGACGTTGAGCGTGTTTCTCTGGTCCCAGTTAAACGGAACGGTGCGCGGGCGCGCATCCTGGTTTGCCGCGGCAAGCTGCGCCGTCTCCTGCGGATCGCTGGAATTCCCCTGGGCCATCATCCACGTGTAATCGATCGTCGAGCTGACGATCCCGACACGCCGCTGGTCGAGCGTCAGCGTGAATCCGGTCACGTTCCCGAAATCGACGTTCGCAAGCCGGGAGTACTGCGCGCTCGTATAGGTCTGTATGAACTGGACGCCGAGGAGATCCCGGATGTCCTTATAGAAGAGATTCACCGAAATGCCGAGCCAGTCGGTCACGGCGTTCTTGTACCCGAACTCGTACTGGACGGTGCGTTCGGGCCTGACGTCGGGATTCCCCATCACCGTGTAGTCGGGGGTCCCCGCCTGTATCAGGCCGAGACGGGCGTAGTTCGCGTTCGTGAACATGTCCCCGAGGTTCGGGAGCTGATAGAAATGCCCGTACGAGAAAAAGACCGATGAGCGTTCCGTGATCGGGTAGGAGAGCCCGAACCGGGGGGCGACCGAGTATTTCGGAGTCGTGCGGACCTGGTAGGACGCGGGGGCACCGGGAATCGAGTCGGCGGGATTCGCCAGATCGCTCGGTACGAATGAGCGGCCGTTGAAGAATTCAAACCGGACCCCCGCCCGTATCGTCAGATCGTTCCACTCGATCATGTCGGATGCGTACGCGGCCCCGGAGATCGGGTAGTAGGTCTGCACGCCGGGATACGCCGGGGGCTGGTTCACGATGCGGCTCAGCGTCAGGCTGTTCCCGAGATACACGAGCGTCCCCGCGGTCCCGAATTCCATCTTCGTATCCTGCAACTCCGCGCCGATCTTGATCTGATGATCGCGCGTGACCTGGCTCGTGAGCGCCCCCTTCAGGAGGAGCGTGTTCGTCCGCTGGCGGTACCGGCCGAAGTCCACCCCCTGAACGATCGCGCCGTTGTACTGATTGTTGGGGAGCGAGAGCGGCGGACCGGCAGCGTCGTACCGGGGGTCGTAGAAGTCGTCGTACGCCCAGCTGTAATAGTCGAAGTAATTCTGCTGGACGGAGACGGTGTAGAACGTCGAGGCGGAAACGGTGTGCGTCACATCCAGCGCATGCACGATAGAGCGGGTATGGGGAACCGCCCTCCCGTCGGGATTCAGCCGCCACTGAAAATACCCGTCGAGCCCGGAGCCGTTGTTGATCAGGCGCCCGTCGATAATGTTGAACGTCGCCCGGTACGTAATCTCCACCTCCGGTATCGAACGGTTCGTCACCTTGGCGAGGCCGGACCACTGCTGCATCGAGCCCAGGGGAACCTCTTTGCCGCTCCCCGAGGGCGCGGGGGCGATCTTGTATTTTGTGATCGACGTGTCGGTCGGGAGGAACGTCTGCGTCCCGTACAGGTAATCGTCGTACGTGTAGCGCTGGCCGCTGAGGATAAAATAGGTCTGCGGCAGCCCCACCGGGCCGCTCAGGGAGAGCTGGTAATTCTGCGTCGTCGCAGGCCTGAACTTATAGACGAGATTCCGGTCCCCCCCGTTCCCGTAGACAAATGACCCCCCCAGCGCCTCGCCGTGGAACTCAAACGATTCGCCGCCGGACTTCAGGACGGTATTCGCCACGCCGCTCATCGCCTGGCCGTATTCGGCATCAAACGTCCCCGTGATGACCTGCACTTCCTGTATGAGCGAGCGGTCGATCTTCACGGTCGAGGTGTTGTCAAACACGTTGTTCACCGACACCCCGTCCACCTGGTACTGCACTTCTCCGGCCCGTCCGCCGCGGAAATGCCCGTCCACGACGCCCGCCTGGAGGGCGATGATGTCACCGAGCTCCTGCACCGGGAGCGACTTGATGTCCCTGTCGGTCACCGTGGCGACGGTACTGGTCAGTCCCACGTCGACGACCGGCCTCTGGGCGGTCACGACGACCGCCTCGGTCGTTATCGACTCGTCCTCGAGCGACGCGTCCATTTTCGTCGTGTTGTTCACGGTGATCTCGACACCTTTTTCCATGAACGAACGCCGCCCCACCATGCGCACCTGGACCGTATACGTTCCCGGGGGGATGTTCAGGACCGCGTAGTAGCCGTCCAGATCGGTCACGGCGCCCAGCGTCGTGCCGAGTATGACGACCGCCGCGCCGGGGAGCGGTTCTTTCTTTTCGTCGACGATGCGCCCGGAAAGTTTCCCCGTCGTCGCGCCATAGGCCGTCCGCGGGGGAATGACTGCAATGAGCGCGAAGAAGGGAAGGATTGTCAGGCAGAAGCGTTTCAGGTGTCTGTTCATGTGCGTGCTTCCCGTTGCGAAGTGGCCGGTCCGTGTGCGGCGAAGAGGGGATTGCATGGAGTAACTTGACCCTCACTCCGGGAGCAACCCGGAGTGAGGGTAACAACGGTAAAACGGTTAAAGCACTGTCATCCCGCGGTCACGCGGCAGAAAGCGCGCGCGTGATGAGCTGAGAAACGCTCACAACCAAGCACTTACTTCAGTAACAGCATCTTCCCGACGAGCGTGAGGCCCGTGGATACCATTTTGAGCCTGTAGTAATACGTCCCCGACGCCAGGTTCGCGGCGTTAAAGCTCACCGCGTGCTCGCCCGGCACCGTGAGGCCCAGATTCTGCGAGCTCACGAGACGGCCGAGTATGTCGTACACGCTGAGCGTGACTTCACTCGACTGTCCGATCTGGAACTTGATGTTCGTGGACGGGTTGAACGGATTCGGATAGCTCCCCAGAAGCGCGAACGTGGAGGGAAGTTCGCTCCCCTTCGACGCCACAGATGTGATCGTCTGGTTGGGATCCATATAGAACCACGCCGGACCGTCGTTGTACTGGCCGTTGTCGCCCCGAGCGAACCAGGTCCGTGTGCCGTAGCTGTTCGACGCGGGAGTGAACGAATCGCCGTCGAATGCGGTGATGCCGAGGAAGAGAACGCCGTCACCTCTGCCGGCAGTATATCCGAACTGGGGGAGGAAGATCTTCATTTCGGCCGTGTACCCGGAATCGGGCGTCAGGCCGAGCGTGTCGACGGTCGTGCCGCCCTTGAGCGCGAGAACGACCTGCGCGGCAGTCCCCAGCGTGTCCCACGTCGCGAGATCGTCTTTCCTCATCGCATGACCCACGGAATCGACGATGAACGTGAGGCTCCTCAGGATGAGGTTATGATCGCCCGGATCGCGGAGGCTCCTATCGTTGATCGTGACGCGGATACCGTCCCACCTATCCGAGTTCGTGGAATACTGGACGACCTGGTCTTTCACGTCAAATCCCAGGAAGAGCGTGTCGGCCTTATAGAAGTATTTCACCGTCACGAGATTCGGGTCGAGCACCGAAGCGGTCCCGCCGTTGACTGTCGGCTGGGCCTGACCGCTTCTGTATTTCAGAGAGTTGGGATAGGCATTGCGGATCGTGTTGTTCCCGTACTGGAGCTGGATGCTCGGAGCGAGACCCCACGCCGCATCGGTAAGCTTCCCGTCGAAGACGATCGGCGGAGAGGTCCCCGCCCCCTTGACGATATAGTCGGGAGCAATGGCCGGGACGGTACTCAAGCTCGTTGTCACGTCGGGACGGGCAAAGACACGGATGTGATCGTTCGCGCTCGTGTTCCCCCACGGGCACTGCGCCCACGTGCGGTTCCCGGTAAACCTTGTCGTGTCGATCGGCCACCGGTAATCGGCGTCATAGATCGAGAGAGAGAACATGACGACGTCCCCTCCCGACTGCGTGACGTCATAGCCGAATTTCTTCAGCCCGAAACGCATCTCGGTCGTCCACGAGGTGTCGGCGGTCGTATCGCTGTTGACCTTCCCCTGTACCGTCGTGGCCGCGTCCCAGAACGCTTTCAGGGAATCGGGGCGGGGATGGACGTACTGCGGGCTGCCGAGCTGGCCCAGAAACGCCGGGACAGCGCCCATGAACGCGGTCTGCGTGTCGGCCCACGTCTCGCTGCACCATGCGTAAAAGATCTCGTTCTCCATGTTCAGGTTCCACCCCGGGTTGATCGGGCTCGGAATATACCCCGTGGCCTGCCGGTACCGGATGTTCGCCAGTATGCCGTCGAACCAGTTGAAGAGCCCTGCGCCGACGGACTTGTCCTTCGCGAGGATACCGACCCAGAGCGTATCGCCCTTGACGAGGAATTTCACCGTGGCATTCGTCGGGTCAATGGGAGGGTTGATGCCGTTCTCATCATGCCAGCCGCTTCCCGGCATGCCGGCATCCTGTCCGTAGACGATCTTGATGGACTCCGCCACCGCCCAGTCCGCTTCTGTCAGCTTTCCGTCCAGTGTCATGGCATTCGTCGTCGCGCGTGCCCATACCGCATCCGTCCTCTTTATCTGGCCGAACGCTGTCAGGGACGAAACGATCGCGACAAACATAGCCATCATGAAAATTCTTGTCTTCATGACGCGTGCCTCCTGTGATGTGTGAATTGAGAAGAGAAGTCCCCTTCCCACGGGTGAAATCTGAACGACATCACCCTGTGTCGACTTCTGGATCCGATTACACCGTAAGCGTGACCCCGCAGTCTATCACCTCCTTTGCGCAATTGTCGTCGATTCATGAATTAGTGATCGCCAGTGCAGCCGCAAGATTCACGGAGCCTGAGTGACGTTGAAACGAGTATCTGCTGTTTGTGGTGCGCGTTCTTGTTCCGGACCGCATGGAGGACCGTCTCGATCGCCAGGATCCCCATGTCGTTGATCCCGACATGGACCGACGTCAGCGCCGGCGAGAGGTACGACCCGATAGGGACGTCGTCGAAACCCGCCAGGGCCATCTGCTCCGGTATCTGGATCCCCTCATCGCGCAGCGCGCTCAGCGCACCGATCGCCATGGAGTCGTTCGACGCGAATATGGCCGTCGGCCCCGGCGTGACCGCGAGAAGGGACTTCACGGCGGCGTAGCCCGACGCCTCGGTGAAATCACCGGCGGCCTGAAGCCGCTCGTCGGGCGCGATTCCGCTTTCCTGCATGGCGAGGCAGTACCCTTTCAGACGGTCCGCGGCGTCGACGTTCCCTTCCGTCCCCTTGATGATGGCGACGCGCGTGTGCCCGTGGGAGAGGAGATGTTTCGTCATTGCCGCCGCCCCTTTCACGTTGTCAATGTTGAGGGAGTCGAACCCGTTGGATTCCACCCTGCAGTCAAGGAGGAGGACCGGGAGCGTCCGTGGAAGGTTCTCGTTGAGCGTCTCGGCATTGATGTGGGGAGACATGATCACAAGCGCGTCGACGCGGCCGCGCATCATGCGGAGCGCCGTTTCAATCTGCTTCCTGCTGTTGTGAGAACTGGAGACGAGGAGCTGGTAATGATTCCTCTGCGCCGTCTGATCGCACCCGCGTATGATTTCGGAAAAGAACTCGCCGAAGAGGTCCGGCAGGAGAAGGCCGATCGAATCTGTCCTGCGCATGCTGAGACTCCGTCCGAGGACGTTCGGAACGTACCGGAGCTCGACGGCGGCCTTCTTCACACGCTCGCGCGTCCCCTGGTCGACGGGGTCGGAATTGTTGAATACGCGGGAGACCGTCGCTATGGAAACGCCGGCTCGTGAGGCAACTTCGCGTATTGTGACGCTCATGAATCGCCTCTACAGTAAAGAGGAGCTACCGAAGATCAACGAAGAGGATGTAAACGTTTACATGAGGAAGGAAAAAAAAGAAACGAGGACATGTAAACGCTTACATGGAGAGTATAGCGAACTGATGATTGTTTGTCAAGTGAAATATTGACAATTTCGCCAATTAGGGACACGAAGGGAACTAAAACAAAAGAAATGGAAGATGGAGGATGGAAGATTGAAAATCGAGGATTAACGGCCGAATCTAAACGGTTCTTGAGAAGATGGGCTTGTTCTTTGCCATGCTATCAATGTACGCGTCGAAGCACATCGCGATGTTCCTGAGGAGGAGCCGGCCGGAGCCGACGATGGCGATCGTGTCACCGTCCAGTGTGACGAGCCCGTCGTCAACGAACTGTTCGAGGCCGGCAAGGGATGACTCGAAATAGCTGTCGAACACGATGCCGAATTTCCGCTCCACCTGTCTCCTGTCGAGCTCGAGATCGCACATGAGGCGCATGATGACGTGTTTACGGATCTGATCGTCCTCCGTCATCCGGTACCCGACGTGCGTCGCCAGCCTTCCCTCGTCAAGCGCCCTGAAATACTCGGGAATGTTCTTCGTGTTCTGTGCGTAGCTCTCGCGGAAATGGCTTATCGCGGACATGCCGAACCCGTAGAGGTCAGCACCGGATTTCGTCGAGTAACCCTGAAAATTCCGGTAGAGCGTCTTCGCCTTCTGCGCGCGGGCGAGCTCATCGGTCGGCCGGGCAAAGTGATCCATCCCGATGTACTCGTAGCCGCCCGAGCAGAGCATCTCGATCGTCATCTTGAGTATCTCGAGTTTCCGCTCCGGCGACGGGAGATCCACGGGACGGATCAGCTTCTGGTGAGGCTTCAGCCACGGGACGTGGGCGTAATTGAACGCCGCGATCCTGTCGGGCCCGAATCCGATCACCTTGTTCACCGTGGTCTCGAATGAGGCGAGCGTCTGGAACGGGAGGCCGTAGATCAGGTCAAGATTGACGCTCGTGAACCCGAGCTCCCTCGCCCAGTCGTACACGCGGCGCGACACCTCCTCGGGCTGCACACGGTTCACCGCCTCCTGCACCTGCGCATCGAAATCCTGCACGCCCATGCTCATCCTGTTGAACCCCGCGTCGCGGAGGGCGACCAGGTGTTCCCGCGTGAGCTCGCGCGGGTCGATCTCAACGCTCATTTCAGCGGCCGGGTCGAGGCGGAACGACTTCCGGATGTACTCACCCATCTCCCGTATCTGGTCCGGGAAGAGATGCGTGGGGGTCCCTCCCCCCCAGTGGACCTGGACGACGCGGCGGCCCGGGGCGAGCATGGGCGCGACAGCGTCGATCTCTTTCCTGAGGTAAGCGTTATACTCCTCTATCCTGTGACGGTCGCGCGTGATGAGCATCGTGCAGCCGCAGAAATAACAGAGCGTGTCGCAGAAGGGGAAATGGAAATAGAGCGACACGTCCCCCGTCGTCCCCCGC
>Ga0182021_10011940_pt1 | contig 10321 bp, 6 predicted proteins | sample 612E3MmetaG_FD_120493 | JGI IMG/M metagenome (GOLD analysis project Ga0182021, IMG submission 120493) | Permafrost microbial communities from Stordalen Mire, Sweden - 612E3M metaG (Illumina Assembly) | ecosystem: Environmental > Terrestrial > Soil > Wetlands > Permafrost | place: Sweden... | reverse complement strand
CGAACCCCTCAGCCAAAGAGATTGCTGCTGCTGCCAGAAATGGCGATAAATTATCCAATGAAGCATTTGAATCTGCTGGATTCTTTTTAGGTCGAACCGTTGCGGATTTCTTGCATATCCTGAACCCATCGATTCTCATTTTAGGTGGAGGTGTTTCCTTGAGCGGTGACCTGATTATCAATCCGATGCGAGCTTCGCTTGAAAAACATATCGTCTCTCCTGAATACACCAAAAACCTGACGATTGTCCAAGCAGCTTTGGGTGATAATGCTGGTTTGTTGGGAGCTTTGGCACTTTCTCTAAATTATTAAGCTCATTTTTAATCAACTCAATGCCTCAAGATTAAATTGGGGCATTTTTTCATTATTTTTCAACATGGTATAATTTTGTTTGGGTTAATTATTTAAATGTAAGAAATTACGTATGCTGTTGTAAGTCAATGGCTCCCAAATCATTTTAAGGAGGTGTGCAATGAAGGTGCTAAACTTACCAGGACCTATTGCAAAAAGTTATATTGAACGCGACAACGCGGTGATTTCTCCCTCTTATCCGAGGGGATATCCGTTTGTGATGGATCATGGAAGCGGTGTAGAAGTATGGGATGTAGACGGAAACCGGTTTCTTGATTTTGCCGCAGGTATTGCCGTCACATCAACAGGGCACAGCCATCCCAGAGTTGTAAAAGCAATCCAGGAACAGGCCGAACAATTCATCCACATTTCATCAGATTTTTATCACTCCAAATGGATCGAAGTTGCAGAGTATCTTGATCGAATCTCTCCTTTTCACGAAGACGCAGTTTCTTTCATGACAAATTCCGGTACTGAGAGCGTTGAGTCAGCTATTAAATTGGCTCGCTATTATACTGGCCGTCCGCAGCTTATTGGTTTTACAGGTGGATTTCATGGCCGAACAATGGGCGCTTTATCTTTAACTGCCAGTAAGCCCCATTATCGTCGTGGTTTTTTCCCTTCGATGGCGGGTGTCACACATATCCCTTACCCTGACCCTTACCGGCCTGTGATCCTGAATCGATTCAATGAAGATTCGGGAACCGCAGTGATCCGTTATCTGGAAGAAGAAATTTTCCAAAAATCTGTTCCCGCAGATGAAGTAGCTGCCATTTTAATTGAACCTATTCAAGGGGAAGGCGGTTACATTGTTCCACCGGCTTCTTTCTTCCCGCGTTTACGAGAACTATGTGATCGCAATGGGATTTTGCTCATTGCTGATGAAGTTCAAGCAGGCGTAGGCCGAACTGGAAAATGGTGGTCGATTGAGAATTTTGGAGTTGAACCCGATATCATTACTGTAGCCAAAGGAATCGCCTCCGGCGTACCAATGGGTGCCATGGTCGCCAAAAAAAGTATTGCAATCTGGCCCAAAGGTTCGCACGGTAATACCTATGGCGGTAATCCTCTGGCATGCGCCGCCGCATTGGTCACGCTTGACTTGATCGAAAATGGTTTTTTGCAAAATGCAGCAAACGTTGGCGCATATATTTTGAATCGTTTGCAAGAAATTCAGGCTGATCATCCTTCTATTGGGTGTGTACGCGGTATTGGGCTGATGATCGGGGTTGAATTCGTTAAAGATGCTCTGACGAAAGAGCCGGATTCAAAGCTGCGTGATCGAATTGAAGAATTAGCCTTTGAACGTGGTCTGCTCACACTGGGTTGTGGAAGAAGTACCATCCGCATCTGCCCCGCCTTGAATATCACTCAAGCTGAAGCGGAGGAAGGCCTGGAAATATTTGAAGAGGCCATAACTCTTGCTGAAAACTCCGAAGATCAACTGAGTGAAAAAGAAGAGGTCTTCGTCGGTAAAGGATAATATTTATGCTGCCTGATTTCCGTGTCCGACAGCGGGATTACTTGCTTGAGATCTCCCGCGCTTTGACGCAAGAACTCGACCTCGATAAACTACTCGAGCGCATTCTCAATATTTCTATTGAAATGTTAGCCGGACAGGCAGGTCTGATCGCATTACGCTCTGAATCGCAGGGATGGCAAATTCGGGTATCCAACGGATTGCCCCCTGCGTTTTTACAATACCTCGAAGCTCAATTCAGCCATTCGACTGAGTTGGGTGACCAGACTGAAAACGAAATTCTTGTCATCAATCGAATATTAAGTGCCTTTACTCAAGCCGTTAGCATGGGAAGATTAAGCAGCGTCGGTTTGCCCCTCAACACGGCTGGACACACGGTAGGAGTCATTTTTGTATTTAGACAATTTGCAGCTTTCAGCCCGAACGATCGCATTCTTCTTTCGAGTTTCGCCGATCAAGCTGCGATTGCAGTACATAATGCACAGCTTTACAAGCAGGTAGAAAATGACCGCCGCCGTGTTAACGCGCTGCTTGATTCCTCGGCGGATGGAATTCTGATCTTGATGCCGGATCTAAATGTTGAACGGTGTAACCCGGCTTTTTGTCACATGGTGGGCTTAAAACTTGAAGCATTGCAAAACCAACCTCATGAACAAGTGATCAAATGGACCAAGAAACCTCAACAAATGACTCTGGAGCAGGCTGTCGCTGGCGGCTGGCCGTTAACTTCACATGCCACCTTGTATGTTGAAGGTGATCTGGAAAGACCGGCTGGGTTCCCCCCTTTGCCAGTTGGAATCACTTATGCGCCTTTGATTTCAGATGAAGGCAACCTCATCAATATCATCACGTCAGTTCGTGATATTACCCGTTTCCGTCAGGCAGAAGAAATGAAATCTACTTTCATTTCGGTTGTCAGTCACGAATTAAAGACTCCTGTTGCTCTGATCAAGGGGTATGTGGGAACTTTGCGACGCGAAGACATTACCTGGGATAGCGCGATTGTTCAGGAAAGTTTACAGGTGATCGAAGAAGAAGCTGACCGTCTGAGTGGATACATTGAAAATTTGCTTGATGCCACCCGTCTGCAGGCCAGCGGGTTCAACGTAAAGCGTTCCGACCTGCAGGTTTCTGATCTGATGGAGCATGTGGCAGCCCGCTTTCGTACTCAAACCACCAAACATACGATTGTTGTCAAGTATCCAAATAATTTACCCATCATTTTGGCAGATGAAACCCGCTTGAATCAAGTCTTTTCGAATCTGGTTTCCAATGCCATCAAATATTCTCCGGGTGGAGAAATTTGCCTTTCAGTGGAAATTCACGGCGATAATATGATTTTTTGCGTCAGTGATGAAGGCCCTGGCATCGACCCAAATGATCTGCCTTTTGTGTTTGATCGCTTTTATCGATCCCCTGATGCCATCCGGCAAACAAAAGGTGCCGGGCTGGGTCTTTACCTGGCAAAAGCCATTATCGAAGCTCACGGGGGACGCATGTGGGTCGAACCAGAACACGGAAAAGGTGCCCGAATTTGCTTTAGCCTCCCCATATCGAAAAACTAAATAAAAACGACCATTTTATGCCGATGGTATAATCGGTGAATAATCATCCTGAAAGAAGGTAAACAAAGATGCCTCGAATTCAAACCACTTGTCCCCGTTGTCACCAACCGATTGTTGCTGAAGTACAACAACTTTTTGATATCAATACCGACCCAACAGCGAAACAACGCTTGTTGAGTCGTTCAACCAATGTTTCACAATGCCAGGCTTGCGGTTATGAAGGAATGATGAGTGTCCCGGTGGTCTATCATGACCCCGAAAAAGAACTTCTGCTCACTTACTTTCCACCAGAATTGGGTTTACCTGTCAACGAACAGGAAAGACAAATTGGTCCATTGATTAACCAGGTGGTGAATGCACTTCCCGCAGAAAAACGTAAGGGCTACCTATTCCGTCCGCAGACGATGCTCACGTATCAAACCTTGATCGATCGCATTCTTGAGGCGGATGGCATCACCAAAGAAATGATGGAAGCCCAACAAAAACGCATTAACCTCATTCAAAAACTGATCACAACTCCTGCTCCAGAAGACCGGAAAAAGGTTATTCTTGATAATACCGAGTTGGTTGACGGCAATTTATTCGCTATTTTTTCAACATTAATTGAATCAGCTTCAATGCAAGGGGATGAAAAATCTGCCCAGATGCTTTCAGCCATTAATAAAGAGCTGTTGGAGCAAACTGAGTTTGGCCGTGAGTTATTGGCACAAAATCAAGAAGCACAAACAGCGATCAAAGCTTTGCAAGAAGCCAGTAAAGGCGGACTCACCCGTGAACATCTTTTAAATATTCTTTTAGAAATAAAATCGCTCAGCGCTCTTACAACGGTTGTAAGTCTCACCCGCAACGGTCTGGACTACCAGTTCTTCCAAAGTTTGACCGAACGGATCGAAAAAGAAACAGGTGAGATCAAACAGAAGTTTACTGATCTGCGCGAAAAATTATTAAAGATCACCCGCGATTACGATCTAGAAGTAAATAAACATATTGCTGCTGCCGAGAAGCTTCTGGACACAATTCTTGCGGATACGGATCTGGAAGAGTCAGTGAAGAAACATATAAATGAAATAGATGAATTCTTCTCCCAGGCAATTCGTACGACTTTTGATAAAGCCAACCAATCTGGTGATACAGCCCGGTTGGAAAAGATTCAGAAGTTGACCTCAGTAATTGAAAAAGTAAGTGCTCCTCCTCCCGAACTCGATTTAATTCAGAAGTTGGTTGATGCTAAGGATGAAGGAGAACGCCACAAAATCATCGAAGAAAATGGTGCCATGATCACTGATGAGCTATTGCAGGCCCTTAATTCCATCATTGCCGAAGGACAATCACGGAAAGAATCCCCGGAATTGATTCAGGTACTGGAAAGTATTTATAAAGAAGCGTTGCGATTCAGCATGGAAAAGAAACTAAAAGGCTAGAACCTGATGTCAAAATTTAAGCGGAAGATGGTGAACAACACATCTTCCGCTTATTTTATATTCCAAAGAAAATCTATCGATTTTGCAGACGCAATCCGTGACCGCGAACAGTAACAATGTAATTAAAATCCGGGTCAAGTTTATCCAGCCGCTCACGTAAACGGCGGATCAAAGCATCCAACGCCTGATCAGAGACACCCTCAGATTGTTCATTGGACCAAATTCTGGCAATTAAATCTTCCCGCGTTATCACCAAACCGGGCTGCTCAACCAGGATTTCTAAAAGTTTAAACTGAGGCACAGATAATGGTGGAACGATTTCTTTATTCCCCACCCAAACCTGGCGAGATTTCTTATCCACAAGAATTCCGGAATGCTTTTTCTCATCCAAAGAAGGAAAGTCTTCAAGAGGCAAGGTTGCATCCGAAACGTAATAGACAAATTTCTGCACCAGCGCTACCTGAAACGTCACCCCATCCTCAAGTAAAGTTTTCCCGATTAACGGCTTCCCACTAAAGAAAGTACCATTTTTGCTTCCGAGATCTTCAAGTTCAACCGAATCCTTGTTCAGAAGAATCCTGGCATGGAATCGAGACACTTGACGATCAGGTATCTGAATATCACAATCTGGGGCTCGCCCGATTGTCAACTCCGATTGAATATTCCACCGTTGTCCTTCAAGGGGCCCTTGTTGGGCGATCAACACTGAATTGCGATTGATATCAAATGTTGAACTATTCTGATCCATCCCACTAAAATTCTCCTAATGTATAATATATCAGATATTGCAATTATTGAGTTAGTCATTCAATAAGAAAAAGAGACTCAGGATTCTTGACCTATGCCCCTCCCATTGAAAACAGGAGAAACGCTACGTGGACGATACCGCATTCGCCGAATTATCGGCCAAGGGGGTATGGGGTGTATCTATTTAGCCGATGATCTGCGTCTTGAAGGCCGCCAATGTGCCTTAAAAGAAGTGGAACACGATAAGACCCTTCCTGCAAAGTTGGTCCAAGAAACACGCGATCAATTCTTTCGTGAAGCCACCGTACTTGCCAGGTTGGATCATAACAACTTACCCAAGGTATCTGATTTCTTTACCAACGGCCCTCGTGATTATCTTGTTATGGATTATATTCCCGGTAAAGATCTACGTACATTAATGACCGAAGCTTCAGAGAAGAAAGTTTTTCTCATGGAAATGGATGTGTTAAATTGGTCAAATCAACTGGCAGATGCGCTGACCTATCTTCACCAACAGAATCCACCAATTTTACACCGAGATATTAAACCAAGTAACTTAAAATTGACTCCGTCTGGGATATTGAAATTGGTCGATTTTGGCTTGGTGAAATTGCTTGCCCCGGGTGAAGTCACCATAACCATTCTACAAGGTCAAGGAACCGCCCTGTATACGCCATTCGAACAATACGGCGGTGATTTAGGCCACACTGACGCTCGCAGTGATATTTTTTCTTTTGGATCAACCCTGTACCATTTATTGACCAACCATCCCCCCGCGGATGCGAGAGAGAGATTCCTCGATCCGCGCTCATTGGTTGAACCGCGGTTGATCAATCCGAGCCTAAGTCTACGAACTCAAAAAGCAATTCTTTGGGCCATGGAATTGCATCCTGATGATCGACCGGAGAATGTGGAAGCATTTCGTGATGCCTTGATCGGCAGTCGTCCGATCACTATTACCTCACCTCACCGGTTTATCACTAAATATAACTGGATGCAAAACAAGTTGGATCGCTCCCTTTTGGGAGCAACTGTCGCCATTGCTTTGATCACCCTTTTGATAACATTACTACATTGAAGTTTTCTTTGCCGTTTTGTGTTGGTCGATACTCCACCAAATTCCCGCAACACCCCACCCTACAATGACACCAAGAACACTGATCAACGCCACTACTGTTGATCCACTGATGCTTATTAAATATGAGCTCCCAGGAAGACCTATAACGAGATATAGATAGGACAGATATCCGCCCAGGCAAGATAGAGTTGCCCACCTGATGCCCCATTGCAGCGAGGCGCGTGTCGATCCCAGCCAAAAAAGACAGGCCGACAACCCCAATATCAGAATGGTCGAAAGCAGCCAGTCTCCAGGTGTTGGCAACCCATCGGCATGAAGATCCCGGCTGAGTTTGGTCGTCACTGCTGGAGTAGGCTCCTGAGTGGTCAAGGCTTGGGTATTTGTAGGCAGAATGGTTGGTTCGATGGCGGTTAAAACGCCGCCTGAATCGGTGATGTCCAATCGGAGAGCCTGAGAAATCAACGCCGGGTCAGCCTGTACAGTGATTCCCAACAATCCCTTACTTGGAATGCGATAGGATGTCTTTGCAATTCCTTGCGAAGTTACCGTCTCAACCGTCTCTACTGATCCGCTGCTGGAACCGGTATCGATCATGAACCTCACCACTGTCCCGTCTGGTACAGGGTTCCCGTTATGATCAACGATAACTCCAGTACGAATCGCGAGTGTGTCCCCCATTTTGTAAATCAGCCCTGGAGTTGGACTTGATGAACTGGTCGCTGCCACAGGAGTAGATAGATCGCCTGTGTCCACCATTAATTGAATGACTTGGGTTGGTTCTGGAGTGGTGGCAGTGATAATGTCATATCCCACCCCGGGGACAGAAACAGGCAAATTCCCGGTTGGGATCAATTCCTGAAAAAGAACTCGCGCGGCCACATCAACAAAGGGAGTCGTTTTTCCGTAAATTCCATAATAAGCAGTGAGCTTGGAAATATCTGTTGCATCCAGATAATAGGGTGCATTAAAAGCAAACCCAATAATTTTTTTGGTCCTCAATAAATCTGATTTCTCCGAAAGAAAACGCCTCAGGATATTTTGTCCGATCGCAGTTTGGTTTTCTCCCACTACTGAGACAACAATCCAATCGGCAGAGGCCAGATTATCTTGCATCTGGGTAATATCGCCGGTTTGATCCAGAAAATTCTTTAGGTCATCAAAAGAATAAGAACTTAAGCGATAACTTTGAATTTGTTCACTTGCAGAAGGACCATATAAATGCAGAACTTCGCTCTGAAAATCAGCCGCAGAAAAAATGGTTTGATTGGTGCATGTACTGCATTGTTTCGCCGTGATCGAATCTGATATAAATACGATCCTGTCCGACACTTGCGGCGCACTGGGCAGTACTGAATCAATATCACTTTTTTCCGGGCTGATAAGCGTCACTGCCTCACTGGCCACCTGAAAGGTTGTTTGTTGTGAAGTACCTACCAGAGCCAGATTGTAATCCTCGGGTAGAACGTTACTGCTATTGAAATCTGGGTATTGTTTAAATTTTAGTGTCAACAAACGTAGAACAGAATCATCAACTTTTTTAGCAAAGGATTGGTCTTCCTGATATTTTTGCAGAAACAGATCTATAATCTTGGTTATCGTAGTGTAATTATCATCATCTCCAGCCGAGACCAGGTTACCCAAATACAATAGGTCATTCCCTGCTAAAAAAGCTGTTTTCGCCACCTGGCGAGCATCATAAGTTTTTCCGGTGGGGTCAAAGAACTTTTGAATCGAAGTTGTCCCCAGGTTATCACTTACCATGATCCCCCCCGATGACCGCCAATCCGTAAGCGGAGCCAGAGAAAGGATCTGTTCCAATGCGTTACTATCCAATGAAATCGGTTTCGTGGTAGCCCGGATATTTCCCTGAAAACCTTGATAGCGAATATGCGAAACCAACAACCCATCTGTTATTTCAAGAGGATCATCAGTGCTGCCGGTCACAGCAAAAAAAGGAGCTAATTCTATTTGTTTAAGCTGCTCCAGAGATTTCCGAACAGTGGCTACTTCATCTTCTGCCGGGCGATCGGCACTGCCTCTGCCAGGAAAATTTTTGGCAATAACAGCAACCTGTCCTGAACTGCCTTCATGTACCCCTTTGATGTAGGCCTTCCCCATTTCTCCTACCCAATATGGGTCTCCGCCAAACGTCCTCACCCCCAGATCTTCACTGTCCACCGTACGAGCGGAGTCCAAAACATCCAACGATGGGCCCAATAACAAGTTAATTCCAATGCTATCCAGCTCCTTGCCAAGGATTTTTCCCGTGGATTCTGCATTAGCGGTTTTCCAGCTCGCCCCAATCGCCATTTCATCCGCCAGGGGGGTCATCCCATTGATCAATTGATCATTGGGTGAACCATCCCCATCCTGAGACACAGCCACAAATAACGGAATTTTAGTTTGAGCAGGAGCTTGAATATTGGGTGTTCCTGCCTGAACTCCCAGGGCTACTTTTTGCAAATTTGTTATCAATTGCTGGGCGTTTTCCAAAGTTTTATCAGGACCAGTAAAATTATCGTTGGCCTGTTCAAGCGTTACCCCACCAATGTGCTTGTTCAATATCAGATCATAGATCTGGCTGGTATTACCGACATCAGTGCCTTTAAAAGAAACCAGAAAAAGCTGTCCAACTTTTTCTTCAGGGGTCATTTCCTGTAATAATTGTTGTGCTTTTGTTTTTGCATCAAGGACTGTTGAATAACCTGCTGCCTTTACAGATGTTGCTGGCAGAACCAGGTTGGTCATGAAAACAAAAATAAAAAGCAATGACGTAATTCGTTTCACAAATCACTCTCACAAGAACAAACAGGATTACAGGTTAAATACAAATACCTCTTCTGCCTTTTACTTTCAAGTAATCACAGAATTGATATTAAATTAGGTTTATCCAACTATTTCCAGAAGGAAATGCAAAACACTTCTGAAAATCAATTACCCACGAGAAACTTTTTTGCTTTTTGCGGGTCATCTGTAAAGAGACCATCCACACCCATCTTCAAGAGATTCTCCATATCGAATTCTTCGTTAACCGTCCAAACATGGACCCGGCGGCCGCGCCTGTGTTCCCTTGCTACCAGTGTCGGAGTTGTATCCGAGAGGTAAGGATGTATCACTTTGGGTGAAATTCCCACCATTAAAAACGATCGTGAAAGCAACCCGGCTAAACCCTGTAAACATAAAATGGCAGTAGGGGCTTCTGAAATAAGTTTGTGAATTTTAACCAGGTTCTTTGGCAAAAATGAAGAAAAAAGTACTCGCTCTTCCATATGATTTGCTTTGACAATTTCAGCAACCAAAGGGATCAGATCATCATTTTTGCTGTCATAATTTGTCAATTCAACATTGACATAAATCTCTTTCCCGACCGCTTTAAAAACCTCATCCAGCGTAGGTATTTTCTCTCCGGCAAACTTAGCATCAAAATGACTGCCGGCATCAAGTTTCTTCAACTCTGCCAAAGTCAACTCATTGACCTTGCCTTTGCCGTCGGTTGTCCGGTCAACTGTTTGATCGTGGATCACCATTACCTGGTTATCCTTGGATAGTTTTGCATCCAATTCTATAAAATCTGCCCCCTGCTCCACTGCCAGGCGGAAGGAAGCAATTGTGTTCTCGGGTGCATGTGCACATGCACCCCGATGACCGAAAATAATAGGACGGGTAAATTCATTTAACAT
>Ga0182021_10011939_pt1 | contig 10321 bp, 12 predicted proteins | sample 612E3MmetaG_FD_120493 | JGI IMG/M metagenome (GOLD analysis project Ga0182021, IMG submission 120493) | Permafrost microbial communities from Stordalen Mire, Sweden - 612E3M metaG (Illumina Assembly) | ecosystem: Environmental > Terrestrial > Soil > Wetlands > Permafrost | place: Sweden... | reverse complement strand
CTCAGCATTTCAACTAGTTCATCAAAACGCATATAGTTGCCAGATCTTGGAATTGGTAAAATTAAGTTCTTATACTCTTTTTTCATACAGAAAAGCCCCCTCGATTCAGTTTATTCCTATTTAAGCTATAGTAGTCTTCTTTCTTTAAAGAACTTTATTGCCGCTACCTTGTCAGGATGATTGAAATCCTTGTGAAGTAGACTAATCACTTCTTGCAAAGAAACTCATCCTGTTAAGCAGCAAATTTTTCCAGTTTTACCCCAGCCACGATTTGAAGCAAGGAGAAAGTGTTAAAATTCCACCGTTGGACCCACAAAAACGATAAACCTTATAGGCTTTCCCAAGAACTACTTACAAATAATAGTGCCGTTAAACATAAAATGGCTACTAATATAAACGAGGGACGGGCAACAAGTTTGGAACCGAACGAGGAAGAGGATGCGATTATTGTTGAGGTAACAGAGCATATCAGAAAGCGGTATTTTAAACATAAACCTGTTACATTTGAGGTTTTTGAACCCCTAACTCCCGAGTGGAAAAACGAATTCAAGTATCCTGCTGGAGGATACGCTTGGGGTGACAACTGGTCAAACCAGGTTATTCACTTAACAAGATGCCACGACAAAAAAGCGTTCTACGAACTTGTTTTCCACGAAGTCTATAGATTGAACACACCAGAAGGTCACGAAACAATTTTTCCAAAAGAAAGACGTTATATTGAAGAAAAATTCGGAGTCAAACTTGATAAGTGGTTGCCTCTTCAAGATGAAATAATTAGAACCCTTTACTGCGTAGATAAAAAGATGTTAGAAGATAGTTTAAAGAATTGTGGGGAACAATCGAGAACTATGCAAGAGATAGAGCAACGAGCAAAAGAACTTGGGCTTTGATTATTAGACCTTTTACATCAGCTGATAGACTAATAAGAATGCTTTGCCTTAGAAATAAAGCAGTTCACAAAGAGTGATTTTATGCCTGCTACAAGCGGTTCGCTTTTCAGACGAATTGTCAAAGATTTGCAGGCTCAAGATAGCAATCCAAATAGCTATCTAAATAATTCAAACAGTGACCTCAAAAATCCAAATTATGACATCAACAATAAAGACAGCTGCATCAACAATCAATATAATAAAGAACTGCGAAGAAATGCTTTGAGAGAACTCCTTCAGTTATATCTGTCAGACTATCTGTCTAAAGAACAAGCAGAGAAGCTTATTGAAGAGTATATCCCATAACGTGTTTAACATGCAAAAAGTTGATCCCGTTTTAGAAAAGACTTACGTGCTTGTTGTCAGAGTAGTTAATTTTCAAAATAAACCGATCAAGGATGTTAATGTTAAAGTTTTCAGGTTAGAAAAGGCACCAATAACGCTCCAACAATGGGTTGAAAACCTCAAAAATGGAGCTCCATCAAAAAGGTTGGTTCTCTCGATGAATACCGATAATAATGGTAACGTAACTGCTGAACTTGCAATGGGCTCTTATGAAGTGAAAGTTGAAAAATATGGTTTAAATAAGGTTTGCGAATTAACAGTAAATGACGAAGTTCTCTTTATTGAACCGAAAAAACATTGGTGGCAATAATCTAAACCCATCGTTGTTAATGCGGCTTTATGTTTTTTCTACTACGCAAAGAGAACTGCAGGTAGCGAACAACTTTGGTGTGGAGCATCATATCTTTCGCACCTAAGGACTCAGTTTTTGCACAACAAACCATCAAACAAAGAAAAAAAGAGAAAAGTAAATTTTAATGCGGGTACCAACCAACTGTTTGTTAGTTTTTAACTAACTTTTCTACCTTCTGCTTTCTCATACTCCACACAAATATTATCAGAGCCACAATTAGCAGGACAAAACCTACCCAATATAAAATTACGCCTACGCCTGTACCTGAATGGGCACGAGCGATTGTTGCTCCAACAAGCACTAAGATTATTCCCAAAACGTCCAGAAGGATTGCAACCACCTGGTTGCTAGTTGCATAAAATATTTTTTCACTCAATCAGAAGACATCATTTTTAAGTTGACTATTTTTCAAATATAAGTTTATTGCAGCCGAAAAAAATTGAACAAACCAAACGGGATTGACGAAACAAACTTGGATGATGATTGTTATCTAAGTAATCGATAATAAGTAAAAACCCAAAAGGACATCTACATACAATTAACCGCCAAAAGAGTTTCATACACAAGTATTTTAATAAGATTTAGTTAAGAGAATTTGTCACTGTTAACCTATTGGAGGTGAATAGAAAAGATGCCGACGTATATTGTTTTAATGAAAGCAACTCAAAAAGGATTAGCCAATCCGAAAAATTTCCTCAAAGAGGTCCAAGCAGCTCACGAAACTATTGAAAAGTTTGGTGGGAAACAGTTGGATTGGAACCTTACAATGGGACAGTACGATGCAGTAGCAAAAGTTGAATTTCCAGATGATTACACTGCTGCCGCCTTCACTCTATCTATTGCAAAAACAGGTAACCAAGAAACTACTACAATGAGAGCCTTCAATTTAACAGAACTCAAACAGATAGTTGACAAAATTCCATAGATCAACCGGCAACAGAGTTTCCGCGCTTTTTATCCAAACCAAAAAACTAACGAACCTTTTTAATTGCTGTTAAGGTGCCTATCATAAGAGCTAGCACAAGGGCGTAAGCAATAACCCCTAAAATAGAGTTACCTGTAACAGTAAAAATTAAAATGGCTGCTATAAGCGCGAATATGACTCCTCCTACTAGAAATAAAGCTTCGAAGTTGTTCAGTTTTCGATATTCTAAATAGGCAAAGACTACTAATAGGGCAGTCCAAGTTACGAATATTAAATGAATGCCGCCATTGAAAATGAGTTGCGATGCTATTCTGTTGCCGATTGAAATAACAATTAAGAAAAGTGGACCCGATTTACTTCGTTTTTTAATCCAAAACACGCCATCAGATTAAGTGGTATCATAATAACCGCGTTTATGACTGCTATTTCCAGCTCGCAGTTAATGTAAAACGTTCCCGAGGAACATTTGTCCATATTATTATTGATAATGCTTCGCCAATAATGGTTAAAGATAGCATGATCAATAGGATTTTATGCTTTATATCTTGCATGCTCTTATTCACTTATAACAAGGCTTTAAAAATCTTGTCAAGTGTGAATATAGCAAACCTCTAAAGGCTTTCAGCAAAGACACCGAATTTTTTTCCTATAATGATGAATTCTTTATTTTTTCGTTCACAGATAAGCTTTATAGCAAGCTCCACATTATTGAAGTCTGCAAAGCAATTTGCAAAGTAATAAGAGGAAGTGAAAAATAGATATGTCATACGGAAACAAAGAGATGCACAAGGCAACCTGCGCAGACTGCGGAAAAGAATGTGATGTTCCTTTCAAACCAGACGGTAGCAGGCCAGTATATTGCCGAGAATGCTACGCAAAACGAAGACCACCACGAAGATATTAAGCTTTTAAGCTAACATCTTTACTCGTTTAACAATATCCTTTTTCTTTTTTAATTTTTAAATTTTCCAATCCAGTTTTAATCAAAATAAGTTTATTTCTACTTTAATTGATTATAATTGCAGATCAGCCATTTCTACACTTCTTCGAAGTAGCCTTGAACGTGTTTCACAATGAACCTTCTTATCCGTTATTGGCAGGTCGAGGTCTTTGGCGGTTAATAATAAAATTTTTTGCACAAGTATTTGCGCGGCCTTGGCGATTTCTTCAACAGGCAACGTTTTTTCTCTATCAGAGCTACCAATACAGCAGGCTGAAAATGGAAAATTTAATTCTAGCTCTATTTTATTTTCCTCATAATCATAGTCCACGATGGTAAATGGTTCGAGCCTACAAATTGCCGGCCTAACCTCGTAAATTGCACATTTATTATCTTTTGTAAGAAAATAGCAACTATCATCTTTTTTTCTGCGGATCCAAACAATTCCTGTTCCATCTGGTCGCTCTAAAAAATCCTTAAACCCTTTTGCTTCAATCTTTTTTTGTTCTGTTTTATTTACATCGGGTGGCTGCATGCGGCAGCAAACTCCGCAGTTTTTGCATCGAAAGCCAACAGAATCAGGAAATATTACGTTCTCAAAGTTCAAGGTAAAAGTTGGATAAGGAAAATTAGCTTATTTAGGTTGTGTGATGAAAAGCAAATATTGACCTGCGATGTATCAATCCTCAATTCTAAAATAAAGCACTCTTGTTTGCAGCAAGTCCTATCGGAATCATTATGAGGTACGATGACTATTTTTGATTCACAGGCAGCATTGGAGGGAAGTGACGTTTTGACGATTAAGACTTTGCTTTGCGGCTGTGTTTACGACGAAAATGAGTGGATGCTTGTAAGAGTAAAAGAGTGCGAGAAGCACCATAAAGAGCGGACCAAAAAAGTAGAGTATAGACCAAAATCGGAATGTTGCCGAAACGATACAAGAGGCGAATAAATCTACTTAGCCTGATGGCTCATTTCGAGTTCTAGAAAAATAATTAATGAATTATTCATGATATTTTGGTCGTTTGGATTCACGTATCCAAAATTGAGGGTCATCGACCAAAATCACCTGAACCTCAACCACATTACTTGGTTTTGTTATTGCCGCTCGGAATTTCGGCGATAAATCAGGTTTGCTCAAAAACTCCATCCTCGATGTTTCCAATTCATCTGCAATGCGTTCGCTTTTCCTATCAGCGTAGCCTCGGTATTTTACGCTTTTCCCTTCAACGATAGCTTTGTCAAAATCATCTTTGCTGCACTGAATTAGTTTGTTGCCATCTCGAACGAACCAAAATGGACAGGTCTTAGGCATTATAATCAGGGCATTAGGGTCAATTGATTGTTAATTAACATTGTCATACTTAACTAGTAAAAAGCGCCTCAGACACCAATTATTTTTTCAAGTCATCTTTGGAGAAACAGCATAGCTGAAAATCCAATACTTTCGTGCAATTGTCGTCATTGGCGTATTACTAATTCTTTTTCTTATTAAAATTGGTAGCTAACCAATAACCCTTAAAAGTAAAGGGGGAAATTTATTTAGTGGAAAATGGCTACGGCTGTTGTGGCGGAGGTGTTCGGCGCATCGATGACTTTGCACGCAGTACAGAACCTTGCAAATCAATTCGTGCGGGACAGACATAACTACAGTGTCCGCAACCGTCGCAAAGATCCGCTTGAAGCTTAATGAGTTTTTTCGAGTTGTTTTTGTCAAATGCCTCTTTGATTAGTATTGGGCTCAAGTTGTGGCAGCAGACAACCATGCATTCGCCGCATCTGATACAGTCTACAGTTGTTTTGGATTCAAATTGTTTGGCTTTTGGAAGCTTAGGCGTTTTCTTCTCTAAAGTTGGTTTGCGTAATCCCACGTTATCAAGCAAGGGGGTGGTTAGGTTCATTATGACAAGTGCGAGAATTGAGCCGCCTAGAAAGTTCATGTAAGTTTGAATAAGCACGGTGAGTACGCCGACGCCTACACCGAATATAGCTTGTCCGGTGTATGTTAAAGGCGTAGTTGCTGGATCGGTAAGCATGAAGAATGCAAGGAAAATTGAACTACCAATGAACAGTTCAAATCCTAATCTGAGAAGTGGATCCGCACCATAAACTGATGTCATAAGAAATGACATAACTGTGACTGACACAAAGTACGCAAGAGTTACTCTCCATTTGATGTACTTGCGACAAAGCACGAACAATGCAACGCCAACGATGATGACAGCTAAGGCAGATGCGCCACCCACCCAACCGTGAAACTTCTGAATAACATAAGTGAAGAAAACGTCTGTGCTGCTGGGAGCGGATAAGGCTGAGGAGTTGCCTAAACAAGACCTTATCCAAAAGGCAAAAGAACCTGAACCAGTGTAGCCGATTGGGCCACTCAACGGGGGTAATCCTGCACCGTTAAAACTGCTTGCTAAGTGGTCTTTGGCTAGAAAAATCGAGCTTAAAAACGGAAACAGAACCAAAAGTTTTGCAGCTGCGGCAGGATTTACATATTTTCTACCCAGCAAGTTTTGCCCCTTCTTTAACACAATAATTCCAAAAGCCGAAATTACTGCAACATAATAATATGCTTGTGGAGCCGTAAGCGGCAATATCTCAACGGTATTACGTGAAGGTAACCCTAAAGAGTATGAAAGAGCAACGATCAACCCAAAGACAGCAGCAGACATCGTATTTACTGGTCCCAAAGATTTTGTTACTCGAGATATCAAATAATCAAGCGCAACAGCAACCGCAACAGCGATCAATGATATTATGGGCCCTGTGGGCCAATACGCAATCGCTGAAACACCTACGAGTATTACTAGCGCAAAAAAAGTATACGTCATAAGCTTATTTTTTGTCATCCAAGAATACTCTTTTAGTTTCGACATTTCTGTCATGGCTCCTTTTCACGAAAATTTAATATTCCTATTTTGCGTGATTAGTTAAATAAACTTTCCTAACTATCAAAAAATCGTCTTAATTTCGTATGATGAATTTGAACAATTTCGAGTCTTCAAATATAAGAAATTAAATAATCCTTGAACAATACACTGCAATTGATTTCTCCGACGAGAAAATCCGCGGAAAAGAATAAAGATAAATTAAACATTGTTATATATTTTTATAAAATCTAGGAGAAAAGAATAGAGCATGTTTTCACACTCCGTCATTAACAAATCGCGTGTAATTCTGATATGTGTTTTAGTAATTGGCGCCTTAGTCGAGTTAAGCGCTTACTTCTACGTTCAAAACACAGCATATAGTCCAGCTTCTTCGGTATCAACATCATTTCAGGTAGCTAACTTGACCATAAATCCTGACCTAGCAAGTCTGAATCAGCAAGTAAACATCTCGGTAGGCGTAGCAAATGTCGGAGATAGCACAGGAAGTGATTCATTAAGCCTTAAAATTAATGATTCATCGGTCCAAACAAAAACTGTATCACTTTCAGCCAACGAATCGGAAACAGTAACCTTTAGCGTAAACGAAACAAATGAAGGCACCTTCAACGCAACAGTTGGCGACTTAATTGGACTCTTTAGCGTCTCAGCTAAACCAACTCCTATGCCTGCAGCACTTGGAGTTGGTAACATGTTTATCAGTCCGCTTGAAGCCTGGACAGAGCAACCAATTAACATTTCAGTTGATGTAACTAATGGGGGAAGCACAAACATCAACTACCGTTTACCGTTCATTGTGAATGGCCAAAATGCTCAAAGCGTTTTAGTGCAACTTGCACCAGGAGCAAAACAAAAAGTAACCGCCACGATAACGGAGACCGATGTTGGATATTACTATGTTAATGTGGCTGGACAAACTAACACAATCTCAATAGTTCAAACAGGCATGCACACGTTGCACTACATTGCCAATCACCCAATCCCATTCACTTTAGATGGCGTATCTCACACTACATCATACTCAGAACTTGTGAATGATGGACCACATACAATTGTAACTCCAAATAGTGTACCATTACTTGTGGGTGGTTGGGGTCTGATACCATTCCAATTTTCCGGCTGGAGCGATGGAACTACTAGCCTTACCAAAACTGTAGATGTCGAAAGCGAGGTTTACGAAAGTGCAACCTACATCCACCAAGGTTCATGCCCAGCCTTATACGTTTGGAATGGAACAGGCTATGGTTATGTTGCAGACGTTTCAGACGGTTCAGGATGGCTCGGCTACCTAGAATACTTCAATCCTGACAAAACGGCGGTTTACTCCTACAACTACCCATATGATTATATAAAAATGGACTCAACACAACTTCAGCCACTAAACGGCATGTATAACCTAAAAATCGTTGAAATGGCAAACGAAATCTTCTACCTTGACTCAGCCAAAATAATTGCTGTAGACCACCCAGCAAATACAAACGTATACTCTACTACAGCCACACTCCTCTACAACCTCACTGATCCGGGAACAATTTACACTGTGAGCACTAACCCAGCCACACCAGTTTCGGCAGTTAATGGGCAAGGACAAAATGTTCTGCCACTAATCTCTAAGCTAGATGGAAATTACACCCCTGGAACCCAGTGGGGATGGAACAACATAACCCTTAATCTTGGCAACCTATCAGGCGCAAAAGAAATCAACCTAGTAGTTGCAGGCAAGATTACTTGGCCAACCACCCAAGCTGGAGGCAACAACTTCCTAAAGTACCAAAATCAACCCGACGTAATGCCTTCTCCTCCGCCTTACATGGAAGTTAAAGCAGAAAATGGCAGTTGGGTTCGTGTACCTGATAACCGAGAATTTCCGCTACCAGATGTGACAGATAATACTTTCGTAGTCAACTTAACAGGTCTATTTCCAACCAACGACTATGAATTAAGAATAAACACATACCAAAATATTCAATTTGACTACATAGGCGTAGATACGACACCGCAGCAAAACATAGTTGTCCAATCAATACTTCCCTCGTCGGCAGATCTAGAGCAAGCATTCACAACAGATTCAAACTCCAGTGGAGCGTTCACAAAGTATGGAGATGTAACAACGCTGTTGCAATCCGCTGATGACAAATTCGTTATTGGACGACAAGGAGACGAAGTTACGCTACAGTTCCCAGCAAACCTAGCCCCTGTTCGCGCAGGCTGGGTACGAGACTACTTTGTAGTTGCCAATTGCGTATTCAAAGGAGATGGGTTGCCCTACGTACCTTTAACAGTGACTCCGCTTCCATTCCAAGCGATGACCAGCTTCCCTTACCCCTCAAATGAAAGCTACCCCTACGACGCAAGCCACCAAACGTACCTACAAACATTCAACACAAGAACAATACCCTAACCCTCTTTTTTAAACCAACAATCAATTGAATTAAGAAAAAACAGAATCAGTGATAAAAACTAGAAAAATTGATGACTCAGCAAGCTTGTCTTAAAATTTTAAGACGTCTGTGTTTTGCTTACTTTTGCTTTTTTTGCTTTTCTTTTTTCGTCTCTCTCTTTTTTAGTTAATGGTTTTTCTTTTTTGGGCATTTTTATTCTCCACTCTTTAATGTAGCTGGCAAGCCTTTAATAACTTTCGAAAATTTGAAGCCGGTTAAGTGTATTCTCTAAACGTATGACCACATTTTGTGCAACGCATAAACTGAGTTGATGCTTCGTCGCCGCCTCTCGTTTGTACTTGCCAGATGAAAACGGTGGTATTGTCGCATTTTTCGCATTTCATGTGGATTGTCGGCATAGTTTTTACTTTTTGGTCTTCCTCGGTGATAACAGTCATAAACGGTTGAGATTTAGGCTGAATTACCTTAACCACTTTGGCTTGTGCTCTGTTGCTTTCAGCCTGCTTAACATAACTACATTTTGTGCATGCAAGCACAACACCGCCTTCAACTTTTTTAGGTTCAAGCCGACAACCGCAATCTGGACAAAACTCCATAATTTAATAGAACTCCCACACGAATATTATCTCTAAACTTAATCAGATTATGGATATAAGCATTCTTTCTCTAAAAAACAAAAATTCGGGGAAAAGAACCAAATTTCTATTTAAATTGAAGCGCAAATTAAATACACTGCTCTCTCTTTAAGCAAAGAAAGGAAAAGGACCAGAAGGTAACCCTATGAGTGAATGGCAAACAATTGATCATGCACTTGCATATTTGGCAAGGGCGGATAAGCATCCGCATAGAACAGAGGGTGAAAGAGCGTTGTTAGATCAAATTCCGGTTCATACTAGACGTGTTCTTGATTTGGGAACAGGAGACGGAAGGCTGCTAGCACTCGTTAAAGTAAACAGGCCACACGTTGAAGGAGTTGCACTGGATTTTTCCGAACCTATGCTTAACCAAGCAAAAAAACGGTTTGCTCAAGACAAACATGTAACAATCCTAAAGCATGACTTCAGCTTTTCATTACCAGCGGAGCAAATTGGTCATTTTGATGCTGTAGTCTCCAGTTTAGCTATTCACCATTTAGCTGACTTAAGAAAAAAACAACTATACAAAGAAATATTTGATGTGTTAAATCCAAAAGGCGTGTTCTGCAATCTAGAGCATGTATCTTCATCTACAAAGAATCTGCATCTAAAGTTTTTAGCAGCAACAGGCTTCACGCCCCAAACGGAAGACCCCTCAAACAAGCTCTTAAATGTTGAAACACAGCTTCAATGGCTAAAGCAAATAGGTTTCACTGACGTAGATTGCTACTGGAAATGGTTGGAACTGGCGCTTTTAATCGGGTTCAACCCCTAAATATTCTCAACTCTTTTAGCGCTTCATTGCTATATCTGTTCTATCTAGAAAATGGGCTACACTTTGTCTTTTAGGTATATTTCTGCTGGCGTTAAATAGTTTATTCCTTCGTGAGGCCTTGTGT
>Ga0182021_10011938_pt1 | contig 10322 bp, 7 predicted proteins | sample 612E3MmetaG_FD_120493 | JGI IMG/M metagenome (GOLD analysis project Ga0182021, IMG submission 120493) | Permafrost microbial communities from Stordalen Mire, Sweden - 612E3M metaG (Illumina Assembly) | ecosystem: Environmental > Terrestrial > Soil > Wetlands > Permafrost | place: Sweden... | reverse complement strand
CGGGGCCGGAACAGGAACTGGAACTGGAACCGGTGCCGGAGCCGCTGCTTCCATTGCCGGAGCAGTGGGTTCTGCCGGTTTAGCTTCTTCTGCCGCTGGCTCAGTCTTTCCTGCTGCGACATTGGGTTGATCGATCTTGACTATTATTTGTTTTTCACCCTTGGTCACTTCATAAGTGGTCATCTCTTTAAGATCGATCACGATCCTGACGCTATTGGCCGGTTTCACCTTGAACTGGCTGGACCGGATAGTCTTAATTACTCCTGTATCGATGACCTGGCTTTTGTTGGCCACCTTATGAACCGCGTTAGCAATATCTATGACGATCATCGGTGGTTTGGCGACCTTAAAATCCTTAAACTCAAAATTCGCATCACCCGTAATAAGGATTTCCGCTTGCGGGGAATCCAGGTTGCTGACTTTGATGCCGGTGATAGCCGGTATGGCGGCGCTATCCGCGGCCACGGCCGTTAAAGAAGCGATATTTAAGGTGCATAACAGGAAACTCAGAATTAGGCCAAATTTAATTACGTTTTTCATTAGACTATTCACTCTCCTCTCTTAATTTAAACTCTTTCATTACGTTTTTCTTGGTGATCAAAATAACTTTATCGGCTTTAACGATTCCGGCTACTCCCGGAACTATCCGTCCGCGGTCATCCAGGAGTTTCCCCTTGTCCAGGACATAAGTGCTGCCGTCAACAGACTTGAACAAAGCATGTTTACGCTGCTGGCTGAAAACATAGCCCTTTAGCGTCAACAGGGTGATGTTCACTTCTGCCGCTTTGCCGCTTCCCGAGGCAGCTGTGCCGGTGGTGCCACTGCCCGCCTCGATCTGACCCAACAATGGGACAAAAGGATCCCTCAGGCCGCCGCTTTTATAAACATAGCCGACGATATCCTGCTGCGCCGGGACTGAAGTTGCTCCGGCTGCCGTTGCCGGGGTAACTGCAGCAGTCGCCGCTGGAGCAGGAGCCGGGGCCGGGGCCGGTGCTGGCGCTGGCGCCGGTGGCGGTGTCATACCTTCCATAGATGAACCGCTGTCCGCGGCTGTTTTGTGTCCCCTTACTTTTGGCGCTTTGGGTTGGCTGGTGCAGGCGGTCAAGCTGAAAATCATGGCAATTATTAGCAGCCATAAAAACCAGATGAAAATATTTTTTTTCTTTTTCACTAGATTCCACCACCTTCTGCGTAAGTAAATGTCTTAATGACGAAACTGGCGCTGATGCTTTCCCGGGCGTTATCCGCGGTGCCCGGAGAGATCTGGACATTCTCTATATTTACGATACGGTTCAGGTTGCCGAGCTTGGTAAAGAACTGCCCCAGATTATTAAAATTAGCCTTGACGCTCATTTCGATAGGGACTTCATTATAGAATTCGCGCGGGATAAGTGCGGTGGGACGGAAATTATTGAATTTTATGCTGTTCTCATTACCTCTCTGGGTAATGAGCTTAAGCATCTTTGGTATATCTTTCTTTTGCGGCAGCATTTCGCTCATCATCGTCAGGTTCCGTTGTACCGTGGCCAATTCTCTTTCCACCTGGGTTTGCTGCCCGGCGATACCGTTGGCCTCATCCAATTTGACCTGCACCGCGGCGATGTCCGTATTCAATTTGGCGATGCGCTCCGTCAGAGGGCTGTAGGCGAGATTCCAGAATAAGACGATAATAAGTACGCCCATTATTACGGCTACGATCACTGCCTGGTTTTGTGATTTTTGTTTATCTCCTGTTTTAGCCACGCTATCCGACCTCCTTTGACCGACAATTCCCTTTTATAACTTGCTGGATAAAGTAATACTGAAGGTAAGCGTCGACCGGTTGCCTTTCCCGGTAGTTCCGCCTTCAGTTATGGCAATAAGCTCCACATTATCAAAATACTGGTTATCTTCCAGAGTAGTGACAAAATCGGCAATGGCGAAATTATCAAAGGCTATACCGTTAATAGAAAGCACATTCCCGCCTTCCGTCCTGGTGCTGTTTAAACCGGTCAGCCAGATGGATTTAGGGAGACACGAGCTCAACTCGTCCATCAGCATGGCCCATTTGAACCGTCCCTGCAACAATCTCTCGATAATGCCCCATTTGCGGTCCAGGATGGCTTTCTGCTGTTTCTCCTGGTCCACTACCGCCACCAGCGCGCTAACCTTTTCCAAATCCGAGTTCTTTTGCACCATCTGCTTATTCAGGTTCACAAAGGTCAGCATCTTACTTACGTACAGCACCAGCAACAGGATGATGAGAATAATTATACCCGCAATAGAGAACTGTATCTGGTACCTGGCGCCTTCTTCCTTTTTTAGATCTCGCGGCAATAAGTTTATTTTAATCATAGATGGCTTCTCACCTTCTTTGTTTTAACTTCTTACGCGCAGAGCCAACCCCATAGCAACGGGGAAGAGCGGCTGCATTTCCGGCAGCTCCTCTGGCGCAGGAGATTTAAGATTTAATTTAACGCTGGCAAAGGGATTGCTCTTCTCAACCTGTAATTTCGTTTCCTGGGCGATCAGCTTCTCGATGTTCCTGATCTTGGAAGAACCGCCGCTCAGGATGATCTTCTTGAGCGAGCGCTCGCTGGATTGGGCCTGGTAATAATCCAGGGACCGCCGGATCTCGCCAAACAGCTCATGGAACACGGGTTTCAGCACATCCGAGATCTGGATGGCTTCCTTATCCCCGAACGCGTTCTCCTCTTCTTCGGTCAGGAGAATGCCTTTGGCTTTCTTCACGTCCTCCGCCTTGCGATAGTCGAGACGCAGGTCCCGTTGCAGGGCCTTGCTAAAATTATTACCCGCAATAGACACGTCGCGGGTAAAACGGGAAACTCCGTTCTCTATAATATTAATGTTGGTGAAGGTGGCGCCGATGTTCAGCAGCACCACGCTGCCGGTGTTCTTTTCCTGCTCGCCCATGTTATAGTCGTAAACATTTTCCAGGGCGAACGCGTCAACGTCGATCAGGACCGGCCGCAGGTTAACGCTCCGCAGAATGTTCACCTGCCGGTCGATCAGGTCCTTTTTACCGGCGACCAGCAGAACATCCATCCTCTTGGTGTCTTCCTCGTCGTTATCGCCCAGGATCTGGAAATCCAGTATGGCCTGGTCGATCGGGAAAGAGATGTAGGGTTCGGCCTCGAACTTGATGGTGGCTTCGAGTTCCTTCTGGGTCATTTTCGGCAAAATGATATAACGCACTATGACCGCGTCACCGCTGATGGAAACAACGGCTTTCTTGGTGCCTATTTGGCTGTCATCTATTGCTTTCTTGAGAACGTTGGCTAATAACTTGTCTCTTTCTTCGGCGGGAATGCTGGAAAGCGGGGTGTCCGGGCTTATTTCTGCTATGGCTAGCTTCGTGAGGCTGTCACCTTTAAGATAGGCAACCTTGATTGAATGAGTACCAATATCTATTCCAACAGCATCGATGCTCGGTTTCAAATTTTTCATATTTGTTTTCTCCCCTTTTCAACCACCTTTCTTTTTTTTTAAAATAACATAATTGCTCGTTTATTGTCAAGAAATATATTTAATATTCCGCTATTTCTTTACGGCGTCTTGCCCATTTCCGTCGAGATAACGTTGCCGATCACGCCGCCCTCGGCATTGACATAAGTGACGACGTCCTTGGTTATGCCGCCGACCGTCACGCTGGCCCGGATCTCCACCAGTCGCGGACCGGTTATCTGCCCGCCGTAACGGGTCTGCATAACCCAACCATGGTCCCGGTCCGTATCGCAATTGGCCGTAAGGTAAGGATCGGCGAAGGAAATGCTGGTCGCGCCGTGATCGTTATGGAGACGGGCGGTATCGTTCGCGCCGATAGTTTCCACCGGCGGTGAGCCAGTGGTGATATGGTTATCCGACGGATCCCGGTACCCTTGCGGGTCCGCGTCGTTATTGCAGGCGAAAATGCGGTAATACAAATACTGCCCGACCTGCGTCTGCCTTAAGGGTATCAATCCTGACCAGGTGCCACCTCCGGAAGAACCGATCATCTGCGCATATCCCAGGCCGTCGTTGTTGGCGTCATTCAAATCATAGGCGTTGCCTTCCGGCGCGTTATCCGGGATATAATAGTAACCATTAGCCGCATTCGCGGTCAAATATTTGTCGCCTCCCGAAGTAAGAGGACCAGTATACCCACCCAGGGTAGTTGGATCAGAGCCGCTTATCCGGTAATAAACCCGGGTGTCATGCACCGGATTATTGGCCGCACCGGTCGCGCTGGCGTTACCGTTGTGATAGATGCCGCTGCTGTCCCCGCGGCCTGAAATGACATTGCAGAATGTCAGCGGGCTGAAGGAATATTTGCCGTCGTTCAGGTCCCACAATTCAGCCCGCACCACATATTGATTGACCCAGGAACCGTTGCCCGAATCACGCGGATTCAGCGGTCTCAGGGCGGAAGCATCCGCTGTGGGTGTCGAAGTATACTGTACATAGGGACGAGTACGGTCATCCTGGAGCATGCTGTAGGAGAAATACGGCTGTCCGGCCTCGTTCCACTGATAAACGCCATTGGCATTTAATTGTTTACGCCAACTAGTACCAACATCGTTCTCATCCCGTAAAATAAACGCGTAATAAGCCGTGGCCTCTTCAGGCAATCCGGCCATTTGCATATAAGCGCTGGTATCGGGCATCAGGAAATCGTAGCGCATCGAGACCGCGTTCCTGCGTTTTTGCGCTTCGGTGTAACCGGCTACATTCGGAGCTGCCGTTTCAATCCAGGTGATAAGATTCCCGCCCGGGTCATGGTCATAGAAATTCAGTTTACCCGCCTGAAAATTCCCTACAGGCGGACCGACATGGCCCGGGGCATCGTAACCGAATTGAATGGTGCTGTTGGTGGTAGTATTATTGCAGTCCAGGACATCCCTGTAAGAAGTGCGCACGTACATCAACGGATATTCGCCATAGAAAATATCGTTGTATCCATCGGAGATATTCACGGTGAAATGGGATGCGTCTAAAGCACAATAGTCTGCGCCAATAACGCCACCCGGCATGAAGTAATAAAAACCGGTGGTCGGAGGGTTTATCATCAGTTGCGTCGCAGCCGGCAATAATCTGGAAACAGGCAGAGGAGTATGCCGCAATGGAGAATAGCTGTCTTCTATTGTCGTGGTGAACTCGCCGGTGGTATTCCGGGTCAAAGGATATGGTTTGGCATTGGGCATGGTAGGGTTGCCCGCGCCTACTACAACATTTTGATCCCGGTCGCCGGGTGAACTGCCCGCCGAATTAACCAGATAACTCCACAAGTTCCCTGTCAATGGATATGTAGTGCCGTTATCCGTGCCGGCTACGGGGGTCCATTGTATTATATTGCCGCAGTTATTAATATCGTTGCTCAAGTTCTCCGTCGGGCCGTAAAATTCACGATAACCGCCGACGACCCCGTTATCTATCCCGTCCGCAAAAGAGCTGGTTCCCTGCGGGTGGGGACCGGTAGGCCCGTCGGTATTAGAATTATCCAAAATAGTGACCGGCGCAGCTCCATTAATAGTATAATAAAATCTGATGGCCGGAGTGCCGGTATTAGTTACCTGGCAGTACATCCTGACCGATTCATCATTATAAACAGAACCGCCGTTAGCCAGGGCATTCCAGCCCCCGCCGCCGGTCGTCCGGTGTTCCATTTTCTGTACTCCCACAGACACAGAGGGGTCAGTCCAGAAAGGATTGAAGCCGTTCTTGGCAAATATATACCAGCACATTGAAGCCATATGAGCATCAGTTACCGGCATCGGCCAGGCGCCATAAGCCGTCGGTCCCTTGCCTGTCGCCGGATGGAAAGGAGTGGAATAAGTAAGCGCCTGGGCTCCGGGGCCGCACATATCGGTAACGCCCTTATCCAGCTGAGCCAGATAAAGGGGCGCATTGATTGTATCGGTGCTGGCATTAAAAGCGACTACCATCTGTCCGCTGCCTTCAAACCAGATACCGTCCTTGTCAGGATTAACGCCATATGCGCCGCCGAAATCGAATCCGTCCATCATCTGGCCGCTGTATAAGCAATACTGAGTATTCTTGAACATGACGACAGCGCCGTTAGTGGCGTCAGTTAAACAGCTCCAGTAAGCGGGGTCACCCGCTTTCCATCTATGGGTCAACGCCGCCACCGGCACACTATAGCAGTCCAGGGATTTATCTATAGCCGCCACGGAATCGCCGACCTTGAAGCGCTTCTCCGCGGGTATCCACATGGTATTAATCCAGGTCTTGATCGCATCGGCTTTAGTCTGGTAAAGCGGATTGACCTTATAGGCACCATAGTTCCATAAAGCGGCGTAACAATCGGCATTAACTTCCGTACTGCCCTCACCGCGTACCACGCCGGCGTAAGTGTAACCCCAATTAACATGACCGTCCGGCTGCTGCAGGCTGGCGATCCAGATACCCAGGTCATCGATCATGGCATTATAAGTATTATCGCCAGGGAAGACCTTTTTGTAATAAAGCAAAGCCAGCAGCATATAAGCGTTGGGACCGGCGCCGCGTCCCAAAGCACCGGCGGCATCCGCCTGCATCTTAGCGCCCCAAGGGAAGTAAGCGTAGTAAAAACCAGGCTCCGCGCCCCAGTTTGCATCGTGTATAGTTTTGTAAATACTGAAAAGCTGTTGCGCCCTCGCCTGGTCACCATGCAATATGAAGGTCATTGCTGCCAAGGCGTTATCGTAAGTATGGCTCTCCACCTTGTCGTCAAAAGTCATCGGCATTATGCTACTGGATATGTGGTCACTCATCGCCTTGACGCCTGCATATACTTTGATTTCGGAAGCGGCGGTTTTATTATATAATTCTATACCGTCCATATAAAAATGACTAGCCGTGGTATCCGCAGACTTTCCGTCATCGTTCTTGAGAGAAAAAGCCAGCAATTTTACCGATTTCAGGTCGGCGGCCGTCGGGTAATGAAAAGGATCGGTGTTGCAGGCCCAGCAGCCAAGCATGCTGAACGGTATGTAGCGCTGCTTCCACCAGTTACCGTTGTATTCTATAGGCACGGATGTTTCGAAAGGATATTGATTGGCCGTATCAGGCCCCCACCAGTTGCCGTCCCCGGTATATTGCCCGCGCGCGTCCACTCTTACTTTTAAAATATTCACATTGGGATTGGTGATCGGATTGGGCCCACCGGACCCGGTGCTGCCATACCAGAACCTGATCCCGTCATAACTCCGCCAGTCCGGTCCAAGCCGGAAGCCTGTAGCCGCGCCGACATTACCTCCGCCTTGCAGCATGATCCAGGTGGCTTGCGAATTGGCTCCCGCGGCCAAAGTATAAGGGACATCCAGGTATTCTACGCCCTCGGCAGGGGGACCGAATCCGTTCTGCACTATCGTCGGATTTAAGATCGACCCACCCGGCATGGTGCCGTTAAAAGACCTTTCCCCGTTTTCGTTGCGCATGGTAATGGAATACTGGTAAGGATCATTGGCCGCGCTATCCGGCTGGCGTTCAAAGTTCTCAATAATAGTTTGGCTGGGAACATCGTTATATATGCCCTGCAATGTATCCACATAAATAAAATTTCCGGCAGCAGGTGTTTTGCCGTGAATGATCAGGCGGTATTCACTTATTTTGGGGGCCAGGATACGATTGCCGTTCTTAAATCCGCCGCCCGAACCGCCGTTACCTGTTCCCCAACCCGAGCCGAAGAAGGCCCCGGCGTACCACTGTCCGATGTCATCCCAATTATTGCTGGTTTGAGACAACGGCAATATGAATTTTCTCCAACCCGTATAGTTCAGGGAGATAGTGGTCGGGTTATCCTCGTACTGGTCATGCTTATATACTTCACCGTCGATACCGTTGACGTTATCATTGCTTTCACCCAGTTCAATATGCATGGAATTGCCGGTGCCGTCGCCTTTTACCCAAATAGACAATGCCTTGCAACCTCTCAAGTCTATTGGACTGATAGTTCCATTCCAAGTGCACAACACCGGGCACCATCTGCCGGCCGCGTCAGGGAAGGTGTATTGTATTCGCAGAGCCGCCGCGCCTTCCTTGAAGGTACCTCCCTGCAGCATTACGCCGTTAGTGGTTCCGGTCTGTCCCCAACCCGGAACACCGTAAGACTTGCCCATGGTGCCTTCATAATTGTCCAATACCACCGCGGCCTGCGCCACACCGGCCAATGAGATCATTATGATAATAGTTAATAGTATTTTTTTCATAGTCCCCCCCGTTGCTTCTGGAGCACGTCAGCCAGTTTTTGTTGGTCCCCAACCTGACCGTAAAGCGCGACCAGTTGCGAGTAGACGTATTGTTTATTTATTTGGATGGGATATTCGGCCTGGACTTCCTCAAGAAACCCGATGGCTTCCCTGGGTTGTCCCTGGGCCCGGTAAATATCCGCCAGTTCTATCATGGTATCGGCGACCCTTTTCTCACCGTTGTAGCGGTCCTTTTGCTTGATGATTTCAGTATAGTATTTGGTGGCTTCTTGCAGATCGAAGAGACTATGCAGGTAGATGTTGGCGATCTTGAATTCCGCTTCCAGTTTGCCGGTGTAACGGGGGTATTTGGTTAGAATTAATTTATATTGATCAAGGGCGCCGGCCCATTTCTGTTCCAGGCGCAGCTGTTCGGCCAAATTAAAAACCTGGCTGGCTTCAAATTCTATTTTCTGGTTATGCCAGTTCCAGTATTTATTAATTCCGTATAAGGCAAGCGCGAACAGCAAAACGCATAAACCTATCAATACCCCATTTTTTATCCGGTTGATCTGCATGCGTTCTCCCCTATTCCCCTATCATAAAAATATCACAAATACGCCCTATGTCAAGCGGCTTTTTATGGCCTTAGTGTATGTATTGGATATCCTTAACGTATATGGTTTCCTTCTTCTGCGGGTCCATACCGGTTGAATCCCAGACAAACTCCAGTACCACATAAAGTTTCTTCAGGTTGGAACGGTCCCCCGAAGGGAATTCCGACAGGGGTATTTCAAAGGTCTGCCAGTTATTGGTGATGGTATCAATGGTGTATTTCTTCTCCAAACCATCATCCGGATCGTTAAAATCCTTGACGCCGATCTTGACTGTCTCGCCGCCGGCTGCCCCCTTAAGCTGTAAATGTATCTTGGTGAAAGCGCTGAAATTATAGGCGTTGCGCGAAGTATAATGGGCAAAGTCTTCAACCGGCTTGACCAGGATAAAGGCTGCGCCCCAGCTAGAAGAACCGGGGTAAGCTAACTTCATATAGTCGTGGCTGGCGGTCCAGGTAGGATCATTATCGTTTAGCCAGCTTGTTTCACCTTCTAAGGTATTTACGCCCATATAATATTCAGCCAATATTTCGCTGCTGGCATTGGGAGTAATTATCTTGTATATGGCCCCGTCTTCCGGTGGAGCCGGGAAAAATCCCCCGGTAATATTTACGGTAGCGGAGCCGGTGATGCCGCCGTAAGTGGCCGTTATTGTACCCGATGTCGCCGCATTGGCATCCGCGGCGGTTAAAGCTACGGTTAAGCCCATACTGGCTGATAGAGTGCCTATGCCGTTGGTAACGCTCCAGTTGGGAACGACCGCCGCCGCCTTGCCGTGCGCGTCTTTCCCGGTAGCAGTGAATAATCTTACTTCCTCCGTTACCATGTCAACCGTCGTCGGGGTAACCTGGATGGTGGCCAGGGGCCCGTTGGTGGTAAAACTGTCATCGGCGCTGTAGGTAACATTGCCGCTGTCGTCTACAGCCTTGATACGATAATGATAAGTAGTGTCAGGCGTTAATCCGGTCAGGCCGAAACTGCCCGACATACCGGTGGCGGTAGAAACCTCGCTTAACCCGTAACTGGTGGTCGTCCCATATTCCACGGTAACCAGGGCCGATTCATCCGTGCTCCAGGTGATGGTGATCGTCGAGTCAGTCACCGAGCTGGCAGTTATATTTGACAGGGTTGGAGGCGTCAGGTCCGGCTCAGCGAATTTATCCTTCTTGTGACAGCCGTTCACGAAAACAACAGTCATAAATAATGCCGTTAACGCTAAGGTCTTGGTAAAATCAAAAGTTATCTTCATTAATATCTCCTGGGAGTATCCTGACTTAAGGCACCCTGGGGGCACATTCATTTTCAACCCGGTAAAGCTTTGTCTTGCCTTCGCCGACCGGCTTCTCCAAAACCAATCTCACTAAAAATGACTCCTGGTTCCGGTTAATTATCGTCAAATTGACGACATTAGCGCACAACGGGTCTGGACCGTCCAGAGCATAATCTGTCGGATTGGGTCCCGTCCAGCGTTCGCGGTATAGCTTCCGGTTGAGCCGGTCATAACGCAAGCGGTATTTCCTGTATTTATTCAGGTCTGTTTCTG
>Ga0182021_10011937_pt1 | contig 10323 bp, 13 predicted proteins | sample 612E3MmetaG_FD_120493 | JGI IMG/M metagenome (GOLD analysis project Ga0182021, IMG submission 120493) | Permafrost microbial communities from Stordalen Mire, Sweden - 612E3M metaG (Illumina Assembly) | ecosystem: Environmental > Terrestrial > Soil > Wetlands > Permafrost | place: Sweden... | reverse complement strand
TCCAACCGCGCCTGCGCCCACAATGAGCAGTGATGCCGGAATACTCTCGACATCAAAGATCTCCTTGTTCGTCATGATGGCGTGGCCGTCCAGCTCGAGGCCCGGAAGGAGCATGGCTTCGGAGCCGGTGGCTATTACGATATTCTTCGCCTTGACCTCCGCCGGCGCCTCCCCCTCAACCAGGACGGTCCCGGGCCCCGTGATCGTGCCCTTGCCCAGGTAAGTCGCAATCCGATTCTTCTTCATCAAAAAAGCCGTGCCCATCGCCAGCTTCTTGACAATCTTATCTTTGCGAGCCTGAACCAGGCGGAAGTCCAGCTTGATATCTCTACAGAGGATGCCAAATTCCCTCCCCTTAAGAGCCTTCTCGTACAGGTCCGCGCTGTAGAGCATCGATTTGGTGGGTATGCATCCCCAGTGAAGGCAAGTGCCTCCGAACTTGGAGTATTTTTCGATAAGAGCCACCTTTAGCCCAAGCTGGCTCGCCTTTATGGCCGCAACATAACCGCCCGGCCCGCTTCCGATAACAGCGACGTCGTACATGACAGGTTCCGTACCCAAGAATCACCTTCTATGGTTTCATGATTGAAGAATCACCGGTGCCGCCCCGAATGACGACGGAAAGGGATACTATCACCCACGGAAGAGACGAGTCAAGGAACAGGGAACTGCCCACCTGTTGCACCTTGCGCTGCGGTGAGGCATAATCGCCTGCCATGACGGAAGACATTTACGAGGAGATCGTCAACCTCAGGCGCAAAGGCCTGAGAGCCGCTCTGGCCACCATCGTCGCAAGCCAAGGATCGACGCCGCGCAAGGGCTCGACCAAGATGTTGATTTATGAAGACGGACGGCGCACCGGCACGATCGGCGGCGGCTGCACGGAAGACGATGTCTGTCGCGAGGCTGTGGCAGCCATACGCAGCGCCAGCCCTCGCCTGCTACGCTTCGATCTTACCGGAGATGATGCCGAGGACGGAGGCTTGATCTGCGGCGGATCCATGGAGGTGTTCGTGGAACCTATCCTGCCTGATCCATTTCTGGTGATTTTCGGCGCCGGCCATGTGGGCCGGTGCGTCGCGAATCTCGCCAAGAGCATCGGCTTCCGTGTCACCGTGGTGGATGATCGCATCAAATACGCAAATCGTGATCGGTTTCCGGATGTCGATGCCCTGGTCGTCGATAGCTGGGAGAATGTTTTCAGCCAGATTCAGGTCAACGATTCATCCTACCTTTTGATCGTAACGCGCGGGCATCAGTATGACCTTGTCTGTTTGCGATATGCGCTCACGACGCCGGCAAAGTACATCGGATTGCTGGGAAGCCGCCGGAAGGTACAGCTCTTCCGGGAGACGCTTGAGAAGGAAGGCATGATCCCCTCCCAGCTCGCGCGCCTCAACGCACCTGTGGGAATCGCCATAGGAGCCGAGACACCAGAGGAGATTGCCGTCAGCATCGCCGCGCAGCTGGTAGCAGCACGGAGATCGAGTCTTGCCGAAAAGGTTTAGTTATAGACAAGGCTTCCAGGGACTGTGGTTCAGATACGGGCAAGCCTAGAAGTGGCGTGCATCCATAACCGCAAGTATATGCTCGCTATCGGACCTGGACTTGGACCTAAACCTCGACGTGGACGTGGACAATCAAACGATAAGTAAACTTTCGCAAGCTAGTGGCTGCGAATATCTCTCAAACACAAGAACGTCCAGGTCCAGGCCGAAGTCCAGGTCCAGGTCCATGTGGCAAGTGCGGCTTAAGATAGTGCTTACGAAGATCACACTTCCAGCCATAGCTATGCCGCACCTCGCGGGCTTTAGCACTGTCTGAATGGCAGTTGTTGGGACGGTGCCTGGACTTTGTCCAGGCGTTTGGCTATCATATTTGGGTTTATGAATCAGGAATCTCTGAAGCTCCGAGAGCGCCTCTATATCGTTGAGGTAGCGCAAGGGCTGGCAATTACCGCACGTCACTTCTTCGCCAACTTCTCCCGGCATGCCGCGCGCAGTTTGGGATTCAAGGTAGGGAAAGGCGGCACGGTTACCATCGAGTATCCGGAAGAGCGCAGGCCCTATGCCAGCAGGCTGCGCACCCGTCACCGCCTCATGAAGCGCAAAGACGGGTCGCCCCGATGCGTCGCATGCATGATGTGCGAAACCGTCTGCCCGGCGCGCTGCATCCATATCGTGGCTATGGAAAACGCGGATCCCAACATCGAGAAAATGCCCAGGGTCTTTGATATCGATCTTGGACAGTGTGTCTTTTGCGGCTTTTGCGTGGAAGTTTGCCCGGAAGATGCGATCCGAATGGACACGGGCATCGTCGAGCTGGCTTCCTACACTCGTGAAGGCATGCTCTACCACATGCCCCAGCTCCTGACCTAGCGACGCCGGCTAGTTTTCGGACCGGCTCCTAGATTGAAGCCGTCCGCATCGACTCCGCCTTGCGGCTGATCGCGGCACAGCACTTTATGCTGTGCTCTGCTACCCTCTGGAAGATGCGCTTTCCCTCCGTATCATCGAACTTTTCCGCGTATTCCTTGAAAAAGTCCGAGGTTCGCCTCTCGGCCTCCAGGGCAAACGCCAACGCTCCCTGCCCGTCCAGGCGCAGTTCTTTCTCAACCATGCCGGCAAGCACGCTTGGAAACAGCCGCTGCAACTCGGTGAGATCGAAGTGCAGAAACAGGGGCGCCTCCCCAATGCCGTCTACCTGCCGGCTAAACGCCTCCAGTTCTATTTCGAGTTTCTTGGCATGCGACTCCTCTTCGCGCGCCATGGTCTCAAATACTTCTCGCCCGGCCGGTTCTTGATTGCTTCGCGCAGCGGACCGATAGAATTCCACCTCAAGCTGATGGACCGCCAGAGCCATTTTCAGAGCGTCCCGGGCAAACACCTTTTCAGTATCAGCGTTCGGACTTTCTGGAACCGGCCGCTGATCAAGGCAGTCCTGGCACACGCCGTGGATCTGGATGCGAACCCCCTGCCGCACCGGCTGGAATCGGTATTGGCTGACAATTTCCTGCTGGACTCTGTCCAAATCCGGTGACAAGAACTCGATGACTCTCTGGCACTGCGTACAAATGATGTGATGGTGTGCAGGATGATGGTAACAGTGTTCAAAGCGGGTCAACCCGTCTCCAAGTGTGATCTCCTTGGCGATTCCGCAGGCGGTCAGAGACTTAAGTGTTCGGAAAACCGTCACGATTCCGATCCTCTTGTCTCTCTTCTTGACCAGGTGGTACACATCTTCGACGCACATGTGACCCTCGTTTGCGAGAAACGTCTCGAGAATCAACTCCTTCTGATGGGTCTTCTTCAATCCATGCTGGCGCAGGAATTCGTTAAACAATTCCTTTTCTTTTTCGACGTTTATGACAGCCATGGGAATGGGCCTCCGCGTCCCATTATGGATCTTTTCTGCGCTTTTCCTTCGGTCTGGGCCTTTTATCATAGCATTGCTGCCGCATAACAGGGTCAGGAAATGTATCAGGAGGAATTGGACACAGTCACCTCCTTTCGTTGTCTATTCGCGAAGCTCCAGAGATTGTCCGAACGAAAAAAGGGCCTGTCCCCAATTTCAAGCCGGCTCAGGTGCGCCGCGCCAGAAACGTGTAGCTGATTCGGTGGCGTTCGCTATCCAGCATCTTCAAGCCGTGCAGGCGCAACCGCTCGTGCAATTCGTTTTCGCCGAAAAAGCCGAATCGTATGAATCGTTCCAGGAAATAGGCTGCTCCAGCCGAATGCTCCGGACGGATGGTGGTCTGTACTGAGAGATGCCCTTTGTGAAGCAGAATGCGTTCAATCTCGTTGAGTACAAGGTCGAGTTGATCGAAAAGATGGAGCGCGCCGCAACAGTTTACGAAGGGAAAAGCGCCTGCCACGAACGGAAGGTCAGTAGCCGTACCACGCATCAACAGGATATTGTCAATTCCGTCACGCGCTATCAAGCGCCGGGCATGAAGCAGCATGGGCCAAGAAAGGTCCAGCCCGATGACGAAACCCTGTGCCCTCCGTGCGAGAGGCCGCGTAAACACCCCGGTGCCGCACGCCAGATCCAGCACACGCCCGCTCTCGCCGTTCGTGAGATATCGGAGCACGGTCTGGATTTCCTTGTCGAACCGGCGCGAACTGGCGATGAAATATCCCAACCGTCGCCAAAAGCGCTCATAGATCGACACCACGAGGGGCGTTTGCATCACGCGCTGGAAAGGAGTGATTACCCGGTGAGGCTCGTCACCTGCAAAATCCAGGATTCCGTGGTGCGCCGGGTACCGGGCTTCGCAGGACCGGCATGACAAACCGGGCGATGCTACGCGCAGGTCTGTTTGCGAACAGCGCGGGCAACGCATGAATGGCAGAATCTTTTCCAGCATCCGAGAAACGGTACAAGCGCAACCTTCGTGTTGCGCGGCATGGTTGCAAGTTGAGGAGTCAGGGCCTGGTGAGAATCACGGGTCCCGATTCGGATATGGCGACCGTGTGCTCGAAATGAGCCGAGGGTTTTCGGTCCAGAGTAACCACTGTCCATCCATCCGCCAAGGTCCCCACTCTATCGGCGCCGAGGTTCACCATAGGTTCGAGGGCGAGGACGAGGCCGGGCTGGAGTTTGATTCCCCTCCCGTTGGTGACATAGTTAAGCACCATCGGTTCCTCGTGCATGCGCTTGCCGATCCCATGTCCACCGAGCTCCTTCACCAGCGAAAACCCGTGAGATTCCGCGTGGGTCTGAATCGCGCGGGAAATGTCCACCAGATGTTGTCCGACCATCGCCTGCTCAATGCCATGGTAGAGGCATTCCTCCGTGATGCGCAGGAGTTCCTGCACTTCAGGAGTAACTTGGCCGACAGGAACGGTTATCGCAGCGTCGCCGCAATAGCCCTGGTGGGATACGCCGAAATCCAGTCCAACGATGTCCCCAGGCTTCAATTCGCGGTCCCCCGGAATTCCATGAACGACCTCCTCGTTGATGGAAGCACAGAGGCTGGCCGGATAACCCCGGTAGCCCTTGAATGCGGGACGAGCGCCTCGTTTGAGAGTTTCTTCCTCGGCAATCCGATCCAGGTCTCGCGTTGTTATGCCGGGTCGACACTGATCGCGCAGCATCAAGAGGATCTCGGCCACGATCTTGCCGGCATCCCGCATGACTTCCAGCTCGCGCTTGGATTTCAGAACCACCATCACGCACTCCTCATGAAGCACGCATTCTCGGCAGCACCTCAGTTCACCCATTTCATATGATCACCACCACCGTCCACGCTGTCCGCTAGCGGCCGCCGGTGACTGAAGTTCTCCCAGACCTTGTGCGTATAATGAATCCGATCCTCGCCATAGGTCCAGCAATACATCAGTTCCGGATCGATGGACTGGAAATCGACGGTAAAATATCCTTTCGGATGCCCGCCAAGTTCCATCACGCGTTCAGACCAGCCCTGCAAAGCTGCTTCAACCTGCTGGAGCATCGTATCGGAAACAGTTGCCTCGCTCTGTTCGGTATCCGACGAGCGGCGGCGAATCCGGTCCAATTCCTGAATCACTTCCTCCGTGAGGTCGGCAACGCTAGGAACCAGACTGTTAACTTCGGCAAAGCTGAAAACTCTTGTGGGACGGTTTTGCGCCATCGTGGCCATCCTGATCTCGATCCGGGTAGTTAGAGTTGAGCACAGCCGGATTCTCCGCGCGATCCCCGTGGAAGGTCGCGAAGCGGAAGTTTCTTCCCTTTCCAAAACTGCTTCTCTGGGTCACCGGTCCAGTTCGCCGGCAATCATGTTGATCGAGCCGAACGTCGCGATGATATCGGCCACCATGTACCCCTCGAGCATGGTGTGGAGCCCTGCCATGTTGAAGAAACACGGCGGGCGCGCACGCACGCGGTAGGGCCGGTCAGAACCGTCGCTGACTACGTAGAAACCCAGCTCACCATTTGCGCCCTCAACAGGAAAGTATGCTTCGCCGGCGGGCGGCCGGATTCCGTGATAGTCCATTATCATTTTGAAGTGGTTCATCAAGCCTTCGATGTTGCTGTACGTGTCCTCTTTGGATGGCAGCGCCAGCGTACGCCCCTTAGGCAGCACGCGGTCACGATAACGCCTCTCCGTGCCTTCCAGCGTAGGTTCCACCGTCGTATTCACACGGAGCAGGCCCGCCGTATGTCCGAGTTTCGCTTCGTCGATCAAATCAAAGGAATCGATTACCTCCCCCTGCGCATCCACCGCGACGGCCCCCCCCGGCAAGTCGTGCAAGGCCTGCCTCACGATGCGGATGCTCTGGCGCATTTCTTCCATGCGCACCAGATATCGATCATAGTTGTCGCCGCGTTCTCCCAGTGGGACATCAAACTGCATGCGATCATAGACAAAGTATGGAAACGCTTTGCGGACATCATAGTTTATGCCCGATGCCCGAGCCACCGGTCCGGTAATCGCAAAGGAAATTGCGTTCTCCTTCGTCAGCACACCCACGTCGCGTGTGCGGTCCACCCAGATCCGGTTTCGCGTCAGTAGTCTGTCTACCTCCGACAACTCCCTCTCGACCTTCTTGAGAGAATCCAGGAGGTTTTTCTCGAAGCCGGCGGGTAAATCTGATTTCACGCCTCCGATGCGGCCGTAGGATATTGTGAGCCGGGCTCCGGTAACCTCTTCCACGATTTCGTACAGGTATTCGCGAGCTTTCATCAGATACAGAAAAGCCGTCATCGCACCGAGTTCCATCGCCGAAGCCGCGATGCAGGTCAAATGGTCCGTGATGCGCGATACCTCGCTCATCAACACTCGAATGTACTTGCAGCGCTCAGGGATCTCGATTCCCAGGAGCTTTTCCACAGCGCCACAGTAGCCGAAATTGTTGATCAGCGGCGATACGTAGTTCAGCCGGTCCGTATACGGCATTGCCTGTGTCCAGGTCGAATTCTCGCAGCTCTTCTCGAACGCCCGATGGAGGTACCCGATCTCCGCCTGAACCTTGAGGACCTTCTCGCCTTCCAGCTCCGTGAGCAGCCGTATCACCCCATGCATCGCGGGATGAGAGGGACCAATATTCACGAGCATGCTTCTGGTCTCTCTCAAAGCGCCGGCTGCCGTTGATTCCATAGAGTCTTTAGTAAAACTGCTTCTGCTTTTCAATTTTTTCCTGGAGCTTCATGAGGCCGTCCAAAACCGCCTCAGGCCTGGGTGGACATCCGGGGATATAAATGTCGACCGGGACAATTGTGTCGATCCCTTGCACCGTGGCGTAATTGTCATAGAAACCGCCCGTGCAGGTGCACACTCCAAAGGCTACCACCCACTTGGGCTCGCACATCTGTTCGTAAACCCGCACCAGCACGGGCGCCATTTTGTGGCTGATCGTTCCAACCACAAAGAGCACGTCCGCCTGGCGTGGAGAAAACCTCGGCAGTCCGGCGCCGAACCGGTCCATGTCATAATGGCCGGAGGCCGTGGACATATACTCCATGCCGCAGCAGGCGGTCACAAACGGATACTGAAAGATGGAATACTTACGCGCCCAGCCGACCATGCGCTCAAGTTTCGAGGTAAAAAATCCGGGTCCCTGACCCTCCTCGCTGCTCATGATCGATCCTCCTCGAATCTGGCTTTTGGAATTCAATCCCGCAGAGAGAAGTTGTCCCTCATTCGATCCCAAGTCCAGATTCCAGAATCTGCAAAGTTCCGCTCGCGCCCCCGCGATGCAGTTGTTCTACCATGATCAATGTAGCAGAACCCAAAGCGTATCGGGCACGTTTTTCTCAGGGCCCAAGTCCGCGCAGCCGTTACACGACGATGCTTCCAACAGCGCCTCATGCCCGCACCGTTCGCAGGATTGCAAAACGCCCAGCGTCTTCGTCAACTCGTTCTTCATGATATGCAGCGAATCGATCTTCGATTCAACCAGCCTTAACTTCTCGCCGAATACGCGCAGCAGAAGCTGTACCGCTTCCTGGTCGCTCTCCGATTCCCGTTTCGCGAGAAGAATACGGCGGATCTCCGTCAGGGGAAGATCTGCATCCTTCAAAAAACTGATCACGCTCAGCCGTTTCTTGTTCTCCGGACCGTATAGGCGAAACCCACCCCGGCTGCGCCTTTCCGGATGCAGGAGACCAAGCTCTTCGTAATAGCGCACCGTTCGAATGCTGACACCGGCCTGCTTGGCAAAAGCCCCAATCTGCATATGCTCATGCTTGCCGGACACTTGCCTGCGCGGTTTCCCCGATAACTCCCGAACTATTGGATTCAATTCCGGCTCCTTCGCGACATCGATCATAGCGCTTCTTCAGGATTGGTCAACTTCGACCTCGACATGATCCAGTTTGTCCGTCAGGCCTGCAGGACGCTTGCGCACTTTGACATTGACCCGTTGCACTGGGAAATTCTCCAGCACGCCTCGCGCCAGCTTATACGCGAGAGTCTCGACCAGGTTGTACTCCCGCATGTGCGCGATTTCCACGATCCTGGCGAGGATTGCAGTGTAATCGAGCGCGGCGGGCAACGCATCCGTTGCAGCCGCGGCCCCGAAGTCACCCCAAACTGTTATATCAGCAGTGCACGGCTGAGGAATCCGTCTTTCGCCCGGCGTAACACCTATGCGCGGATGCAGCCTGATCTCCATGAGCGCCAGCCGGTCCTGCCGGGATTTAGCAGCCATGCGGGCCTCTCTCCTCTTGTCTTTAACAAAAAACGCGGGCGCTCGTCAGCCCGCGTTTTGTTCCGTTCCAGTGAGCCTGCGCCCCTTCATGCGTTGAAAGACTCTCCACACCCGCAGGTGCTGCGCGCATTTGGATTCTCGAACTTGAAACCCGAGCCGCTCAGGCCATCCACGTAGTCCACCCGGGTGCCATCCAGATAAGGCAGGGATCGCACGTCAACAAAAAGCCGCAGCCCGCCCTGCTCGATTATCTTGTCGCCGGCATTTGGTTCCTTGTCGAGGGACATCTGGTACTGAAACCCCGCGCATCCGCCGCCGTTTACGGCGATTCTGAGGCCGCCTGTTGCTTCTCCGCGTTCCGCCATAATCTCCTTGACCTTGTCAATCGCAGTGGCGGTCAGTGTTAGCATGAAACGTCTCCTTTCCTTCTACGTCGCCCGCGCCAGAACACTATGCGCGTCCATAAAGCGACAAAATAGTATTCAATTCTCACGTGAATGTCAAGGTTGGAGATGTGCGTGGGGGCCACCCTGGATATGCAAGTTCCTACGTGCTGCGGCGATGGGTAACTATTTGGCTTTCTTCAGCGCACAAGCGAAAAACTTACGACTTTCCGCCGCCTCAAAAGCAGCATGGATTTCACAGATTCCACAGAACAATCTGTGGAATCTGTGAAATCCGTGGCTGTTTTTGAATGTGCCCAAACTGTCACGGCTGTGGATTGCAACCGGTGCCTGTCTCCCGCCGGAGATTCGTTGTATGATCATTGCGGTCGCATGATGGCAGAGAAACCCAAAGCGAAATCCGGTGTCGAAGCCGGCAACCGGCCTTTCAGCGGGCTGGCGGGCCTGTTGAAACAAGCGGGGGTCACGCTGCCGCCCGAGGAGCAGAGTCCGCAGGTCACGGTGCCTGCTTCCAGGCCCCTACCGGATCCCGATCCGGAGACAGAGGACGACGACCTGGTGTTCGAGCGCGCAATGGATGGGGTGGCGCGAATCAGCAGCCGCGACGATCCGTCGGCTCCTCCTCTGCGCGCTCTGCGCGCTTCTTCGTCCGCGAACCCGGCGTCGGCGGACATGCGCCTGATGCAGGAAGCGACAAGTGAAGATGCCGACTTTCCGATCCCTGAACATCCCGAATACATCGAGGGCTGGGTGGGAATTGCCGGCCGGCGGTTTCTGCCGAATCTGCGAAACGGAGTCTATTCCATACAGGGTTTTGTGGATTTGCACGGCATGAGCCGCGTCGAAGCTCGGGAGGCCGTGGAGGAGTTTATCGAGCACATGTCAAGAGGGCGCTCTTGTTGTGTCAAGATCGTACATGGCCGCGGCATCAATTCGCCAAGTGACAAGGCCGTTTTGAAAGAGCAGCTGCAGCGCTGGCTGGCCACGCGCCGCATGGCGCGGCACGTTGTCGCCTATGCTTCCGCACCTTCCACCGATGGCGGCGTGGGCGCAGTCTACGTCCTGCTTCGGCGCGGGCCAAATCGATAGCGCCCATACCGTGACATATCTTAAGGGTCTGAGGTCTGTCCTAGGAGCCCGTCCGAGAATTAGGAGGGGCCGCGTTCCGAGCGCCGCGGGGGCAGATGCAAGGCGGCGCGACGCAGGCGATGTCAGTGCACATCGTCGAGGAGCGCCAACGCAGCAGATGCCCCCGCGCCGCCGGAACCCAAAGGGCGCATGGGGGTTGC
>Ga0182021_10011935_pt1 | contig 10323 bp, 7 predicted proteins | sample 612E3MmetaG_FD_120493 | JGI IMG/M metagenome (GOLD analysis project Ga0182021, IMG submission 120493) | Permafrost microbial communities from Stordalen Mire, Sweden - 612E3M metaG (Illumina Assembly) | ecosystem: Environmental > Terrestrial > Soil > Wetlands > Permafrost | place: Sweden... | reverse complement strand
CGTATACGAATCCCCAGAACTACGGACACATCGTTATGTCGGCATTTGCTGTTTCAGATATCGGGAGCTACCGTGCGACGGGATTGCTGACCGCCACGTCGGCCGCGGTCGCAACAACAACGTTCACCGTGCAATAATCACCCGCGCACAACAGCGTGGGGCTTAAGCCCCACGCTGTTGTTGGGACGTGGAACGTATCAAAACCGCACCCCCACCGAAAAGCGGTTGACATTGGGCAGCAGATCGTAGACCGCGTACGCATAGTCGAACGTGACCATAGCCCCTGCCACCGGGGCGATGACGCCGGCCCCAAAGGTCGCCCGTTCCGTGTCATACCCGAATCTGTACCCACCGCGGAGAAAGAAGTCCCCAAGAATAGTCAATTCCGTTCCGACATTGACCCGCTCTTTGTTATCATTCGGATGGGCAGCGTCGGCGGCAACGTGTATCTTCAAGTTTTCTGAATTCACCACGGTCATCGAGACACCCACCTGGAAATAGAGTGGCAGAGGGTAGTCCTCTGCAGCGAGTTGTGCCGGTGTCAACCGATTCTCGGGAAGCTGCGTGCTGCCATCATATTGCACGGAAAGGTCGCGCCCGTCATAGTTCATATCCGGACCGAAATTCGACATACTCATGCCGATTGCAAGATCTTCGATGCCGATCCGGTATTGAGTGCCGACATCGAACGCAATGCCGGTTGCAGTTTCATTCCAGATCCGCTGGTTCACAAGCTTCATCGTGACACCAACAGCGAAATCTTCCGTTAGGTGACGCGCGTAGCTCACCCCCAGCATGAGGTCCTGAGCATCAAATTTCTGGCCCGTCCCTTCCGGCTGTAATTCCGTGGTCACATCCATCTCTCCCATTGTCAGCAGGCTCATGGAAAACCCGAAGGATCCGAGATTCTCCGTTGAAACAACGAGCGCAGCATGACTCAGGTTGATCCCCGCCCAAAGGGAGGTGTAGGATGCGAAGAGTTCATTGTCCTTCACATTGACTATTCCGGCCGGATTCCAAAAGAGCGCAGAAGCATCACTCGCATTCGAAACGTATGCTCCGCCCATTGCGGTTGCACGTGGACCCACGGGGATTTTCAGGAATTGCGCCCCGGAGGTGCCGATGTTCGGGTTCTCCGCGAAGAGTTGGCCATTGACACTGAGCATGAGGCCGGCAACAAGAAGAATGGTTCGTTTCATGGCTGGTCTCCTATTTGATCACCGCGAAGCGGCCCAGCTTCTGTGCCGTATCGGTTTTGACAAGGAAGAGATAGACACCTGGCGAAATCTCACGCCCGCCTGCAGCCCTCAGATCCCATGATTCTGTCCCGTTGTCACTATGGTGTTCGATTGTCTGCACCTTGTCGCCTGCAACGTTGAAAATATAGATCGTGCAATCAGAAGGAAGATTGTTAAATCGTATCTGGCGAATCGGCTCACGGCGTATGATGCCGAATTCCTGTTCGTACAAGGAGGAGACGAGGTAGGGATTGGGAACAACCTTCACCTTCTCCATGTCGGCATCGGTGACTGACCGGCTTGCACCTGCCTGGCTGGTGGAGAAGGTATAGATGTCCTTGTACGTGATCTTGCTTGCCGGCAGACTATCTGCAGGCTGTACTGCAAGAACCACACCCGTTGTCGTGCTGTACCCAACACCGTAAGAAAACGGCTGGAGGGGCAGCACTGTTTGTGTACCGCTCGTGACCAAGACCCCTGGGCTAATCACCAACGAGTCCCCTTGCTCGGGACGTTCCCCGACCGCCGCCGTGCTATCGTCCGTTAGTGTCAGACGAAGCCCTTCAACAACAATCGGAATACCCGATTGATAGGTCCCTTCAGCGTTCACAACCGTGCCTTCAGTGATGTTCCTCAGCACAAATTGCGTTGCAGAGGTAAACGTGAGGCTGAATATCTCTGCTGTTTTCGCTCCATTCGCGTCGACGCTCAACTGGATCGCCGAACGGAGATTGCCGAGCTGGACCGTTGCAATGGGGCCGAATATGATCTGGTAGTCCCGCCCGCCCGCATCAACAACATCGAGCGGACGCACATCTATTATGACGTGTGACGCTCCTGTCCCGGTCTGGTGAGGGACAGTTGCCGTCACCGGAACCCGGCCGACTGCAGCTGAGCGCGGAATGGCGATCACGTAGTTGATATCCTCAACTGTATTGCCTCGCGCGCTCTCGAGAACGGTTTGACGGACCTCATCAATACTATAACCGGTCACCGAATACCGGTAGTCAAAGCCGTTCGCGACATTGGAGTCAACAAAGCTGTACTGCACACCATTGTCCGGCCCAACCCCATCAACCCGGTCAAATACGGCAAGAGGAACGGGATCAGACCCTGTGTTTGGTAACAGATTCCTGTCGATCTGGTCCCAGTGCAATCCCTTGTCGATGCTCTTGTAGAGCCGATACCCTTCGAAGCTCAACTTGCCTGTGAGCGGATCCCTGATACTCTCCGATCGGGTATCCCATGTAAGCGTCACTTTCTTGTCGCCTGCTACAGCAGTGACTTTGGGAGGATCCGGCGGCTTCGTTACGATGAAGTTCTTTGCCAGCAGGTCATAGGCATGGACCGTGGTGGAATCGAGCTCTGCAACCGTGTTCCCGGCAATCATGCCGACAACAAACTTCAGAGTATCCCCAACCACCAGCCTGTACGGACCTGAGCTGAGGATGGTCACAGGATCGAGTCCTGCGGCAGGCTGGGTTGAGAAATCGTCAAAGTGCAGGTTGGGCGCATTTGCCCCGAGGTGGAAGTACCGCGGCCCGTTGACCGACGAGTACAGTTCCTGGGTACTGGCCATACGCCCATATTCGAGGTTTTCATCATTGATGTTGTCGTCGTCGTAGGTGCACCAGTGGAGATCCGTAATTCCGGCTCCCCCACCAGTGTTTTGGGGTGTTTGCATCATCATGAGGCCGAACACACCCGTCGGTGTCTTCCATTCATCCGACCATCCGTCGACGTCGTACCCATAGACCCTGTTCCATTTCTTGTCGAACACGTACCGGTCGTCGCCGTATTCAGTTGTATAACCACCGATATCGAAATCCATGTACATCCCGAAATAGAGAGTATCATAAGTCCTGATGGAGTGGTTGGTGACTTCAAATGTGAAGATAATCAGATCCCGGATGGCCTTGTCGCTGAACGCATATCCAGTTTGATTGATCTGGATGCCGAGCTTCCCTTGGGCGTTGTTTGAATCGTTGTAGACACAGTAGCTGTCCTGGTTCGAGACGAACACCGGCTTACCGGATGCATCTTTCACCGGCCAACCGGTTTTCGGCCACGTATATGGCTTGTCGCTGAATGCGATCTTTGCGCTATCAACGTTATGATATCCCGCGGCAGCTTCCCAATCGATGGCCTTACTGGTGAATCGGGCCTGAATCACATTTCCGGGAATGCCGACATAGGGTCCGCAACGGTAAATGTACTCATGCACACTGCCGATCGGGAACTCGCCCGACACTCCCTGGGAGAGGGATGTAGCTAACAGTCGGCCCCGATTCTCGAAGAAGTCACCGATGTTGCTCTTGTTGTGCAGTCCGCCCGCGCGGTCGATGATGCTCTCGATTCGTGGACCGGGATCCGCCGACTCCCGGTCCTTGTTGCTCTTTGCCCGCTGCGCATGCAGATCTGATGCAAGGAGCGCACTGGCAAGGAAAAGAATACTAAAGAATGTTTTCATGGTTGCCATCTCTCCTTGGCATAATTAGAAGCGAAACCGTGCGCCCAACCGCATCCGCCGCGGCGGTCCAAAGTTGCTCGGGTCCAGCATGTATTCGGTCGAGGGAATCGGAGGAGCGTACGTCACGTCCGGTTCGCCAGTGTCGGAATACACCCAAAGAACATTCTTATGATCTGTCAGATTGAGAATCTCCAGGAACGCGGTAAACGTGGCAGGCCCGATCTTCCATTCCTTGCTGATTTCCAGATCGACAGAATAGGTCGTGGGCATTCGCGCAGAATTCTTTTGGATGTAGCTTACAGTCCTGCCGTTCAACGTTGGCGTATAGGGTTCGCCACTGCTGGCCCGGACCACGAAGTCCCAAATGGTATTCTCGAACGGACGTCCGCCAAAAATACTCGGCCCGCTATTCTCCAAAAGATGATAGTTCACGTTGAGATTGAAGAGATGGGGTCTGTCAAACGACAGTGGATAGAGGAGTGTGGATTGCGTCGATCCGGGATAATCCTCCGTCTCCGAGGAAGCGCTTCCCCTGGCAACCTGATACGTGTATGTCATTGCGCCGGCAAGATTCTGGGTCCTGCGCAATTCAAACTTCATTTCGAATCCTTTGATATTTGCGTAGGCCTCGTTCATATAGAGTGTGTACCCCACATAGCGTCCTTCAACAAACGGTGGAAAGTAGCGGGTGCCAACAAGACCAAGGACGTCTTTGTAGAATGCTGTAAAGGAGCCGGCCAGCGCATCGGTGAATTGATGTGAGACACCCACTTCATAGGCGGTGGTCCTCTCGGCATCCAGATTCGGCTGCCCGAAGATAGGTTCCTTCACGTTAATATCATACTGTGAATTCTCGTACAACCGTGTATAGTCGGGATTCTGGAAGAAATGACCGTAAGAGAAATGCAGTGATGTCCGATCGCTGATGGGATGCGCCACACCAACACGCGGGCTCCATTGCACCTTTGGCTTGGACGCCACTATGGAATTGGCATCCAGCGGATTGCTCCTGAATGGAGAGAGTTGGTCGGCATAATCAAAACGGAGGCCGATGTTCATAACCAGAGAGTTCAGCTCGATCTTGTCCTGGAGATACGCCGCCAGTTCGAAAGGACGCTTTTCAAAATCGGTGATGTAGGGAAACGTGCGTTTCGGATCATAGACGTCGAAAAACGCAAGCTTGTGCTTCTTGACCTCGATCCCGCTTTTCACTTCATGGAATTTCCCCATTTGCCAGACAAGGTCTCCCTTGACGTTCCACGTCTCCGTACGGTTATCCGTGAGCTCGATGGGATCGTTAAGGGCATAGAATTCAAATCCGGTGCCCTTGTCGGCCAGATACTGATACCCTCCGGTCGGGATGTACTGTGAAGTATCTTTGTCGACTCCCGAGTAGTACGACTGATTGAAGTAGGAGGCCCTGATATCATAGAAGAGATTTGTCGAAACCGAATGGGTGATCGAGGCCATCAATTGCCGGCTCTTCTCCCGCACTTTCAGATATTGATCGGGGATATATTTCCATGAATGGCTGTACGGCCGATGTTCGTTTTCGCTGTAGCGCCATGTGAGATTCCCCTTCACCTGCGGAAGGATCTTCGCAGTGAGTTTGGCCATGCTGCTCAGCGTGTTGTCATAGCCAAAAGGAAGCCACGAGCCCCGGGCATCCCGCTCGGCAGTGGCGAAGAATGTGAGATCATCACCGATAATCGGACCACTGAACGTGGCATCGACCCGGTTTTCCTTGTAGTTCTTGAACGGGGTGACGAAAAACTGGCTCGATCTCCCTTCAAGGTTTCCAGTGAAGCTCTTCGCTCCCTCTTTGGTCACAACGTTTACCACGCCGCTCAGCGCATTGCCGTACTCGGCATTGAAGGTCCCGCTGAGGAAATTCAGCTCGGCGATCGACTCGTTACTGATGCGCGTGGCCAGCCCACCCATCACCGGGTCATTCACATACATGCCGTCGATCAGGAAGGCAACTTCGTTGCCCCGACCCCCGCGGACGTAGAGTGTCTGGCCATTAGCGACCACGCCCGCCTGCATGCCAAGCACCTCGACGAAGTCTTTGACCGGCAGCATGCGGATCTGCTCGCTCGTCATGGTATACGATGTCGCGGTCAGGTCTTTCTGCACCATCGGGCGCTCTGCCTGAACGATGACGTCTTCGAGCTGCACGGCGGAGCTGGTCAGGAGCACATCGATTACCGTCGTCTGATCGGCGGTTACCCTGATCTGGTTGATGCTGACCGGGCCGTATCCTACCAGCGTTACGCGCAGCTGATAGGTCCCCGGCTGGAGGTTCATTATCACATAGGCGCCGTCAGGGTCGGTGGAAGCGCCGGTGTTGCCACCGACGACCACCACGTTCGCGCCTGGGAGCCCCTCGCCTTTGTCGCGGTCAACGATGCGGCCGGATATCTTTCCGGTTGTTCCCGCCCATGCCACAATGCTGCACACAAGCATGAGCGCAATGCAACAGCGCACGAGCTTCATCGGGAGTCTCCTCCGTTTACACAACACGCTTAATCGGCGGTGAAGTGACCGGCCTCCCTGTGCAGGCGGCCGATCTCTTTTTGCAGACGCAGAGCCCGCGACCGGTTCTTGAGTGCGATTTCGGTCACGAGCGCGTTGATCACCACGGAGATTGCGGAAATGGAATTTGTAAAGATCATATTCGTGCTCCGTATAGGGAGCACAAATGAAGCGCGGTAGCTTACCGGCGACGTAACGCGATCGGTAATGCCGACGACACGTACTTTCCGATTCGTCAACGCCTTTACCGCATCCACCGTCTCACGCGAATACGGCGGAAGGAAAAAGCAATAAGTAGATCATCCTGTTTCAGAAAAGGCACCTGGTCAAGAAACGTTTCATACTCATGCACGAATGCCGTTGCCGGCACCGCCACCTGATTCAGCGAATAGGCCAATACCTGCGCCATGAGCGAGGAGATTCCTAAACCGAGCGTGTATACATGCCCGGCGTGAACCACGGCATCCGCAACAGCATGAAACACTTTCCGATCGAGCTGCTGCACCGTCTGCTGAACATTCTTGATATCCTGCTGGGCCACCGCATCAAGGGTTTCGGTAATGGGGATCCCCGTCGGGAATGGATACACATCTGACATACCCATCTCCAACTGCAAGCCGGCACGCAACTTGCGCCGAAGCTCGAGGAATCCGGTGAACCCCAGACTCTGGGCAAGCCGCACAACTGTGGCTTTGCTCGTCCCGGCCCTGTGCTCGATTTCGGTGACAGAGAGAAACGGCACCTCCCGCACATTCGCCAGAAAGAAATCCGCCACCTTCTTCTGGTTCTCCGGAAGCTCCGGGTACTTCCGCTTAATGAGTGCTTCCAGGTCCGGCAACCCGCGCCGCTTCTCCGTCCCGTTCCCGCCCACCCACATCATCGCTTACTTCACCAGCAGCATGCGCTTGGAATCGGTGAACGAACCGGCGACGAGCCTGTAGTAGTAGATCCCACTTGCAAGCTGGCGCGCGTCGAACGGCACGCGATAGGTCCCCGCATTCAGCGTGCCGTTTGCCATCACGGCCACCTCCCGCCCGAGGACATCATAAACTCTCAGCGAGACTTCCCCCGCGCGATGGAGCTGGAACTCAATCACGGTCCCCGGGTTGAACGGGTTCGGATAGTTCTGCAGGAGCGAGGTGCTCTGCGGGACGACCGGAGATGTCTGCTGGATCGATGTGAACACCTTTCCGTAGCGCACATCGGCGGAATCCGCCGCGGCCAGCAGGGAATTCACCGTTGTGCCGTAGAGGAAGGCGGCGCTGAACGTGGAGGAGTCTCCAGCGGCGATGGTCACTCTGCCGGCGTTGAGATTGTATATCGATCCGTCCGCCCCGACGGTGAGTGAATTATCGAATCCAGGAAGCGCCGACATGTTGTAGCGAGTCGAATCATCGGCGGCATCCGAGGTGGGATCCGACGGAGAATACACGGCATAATCAAGCACGTGGAAGGAATAGGGGGATCCACTTACGAGCTTGACTCCCATATACATCGCTGTCCCGGACGCGAAGAAGTACGCGACTTTCTTCGTGGCGTCATAGGTCACTGTCTCTCCGCCATATGCCCCGCCGGGTTCGGGCGAAATAGCAAGCCCCAGGTACAGGGGATAGCTGATGGTCGTATCATTGATAACGGTGTACCGGGCGATCAAAAACGCATCATTCGGCCATGTGTAGGTCGACACGCGCACCTTGGCTTTGGGCTGCTGTTTTAAATACGAATTGTCAAACAGGACCGTCCCGACGCGGGGACTGGGACCGCCACTGGTAACGGTCGGTCCGGACACGGACTGGGCATCGTTTGTATAGTCCCCCACGTTTGTCTTGCTCAGCGCCAGGAGAATGGATGCCCGGTTCAGCTGGACGGTCCCGTTCGTGTCGGGCGAATAGATGCGGATGCGCCCGTATTTGTTCAGCCCGTAGCCGAGCCCGTTTCCCTGGCCGTATATCTGCGCGTGTGCAGGTTCGCACGCAAGCAACGCCAGGACGACCGCCGTGGTACCAATGAATCGTTTCATAGCACCTCCTTGCGGGAGTGTTTGGAGAAAGAGTGAATTAGTGATAGTGGAATAGGAACGGTGGTATCAACAGCAAAAGCGCAAGGAAAAAGAAATACACCTGCGCCGGAAGCATCCACCTGAACCAGCGCTCCCACGGAATTCCCGCAAGTCCAAGCACACCCATCGTGACTCCGGACGTGGGCAGGATTGGATTGATCCACCCTTCGCCGAACTGGAATGCAAGCACGGCCGTCTGGCGGGAGATGCCCACCACGTCCGCCAGCGGAGCCATCACTGGCATCGTCAATGCGGCTTGTCCCGAACCGGAATGGACGAAGAAATTGATGATCCCTTGAGTCACGAACATCGCCTGGGCTGCAAATACAGGGTGCATCCCGGAGATCACACTGGCCAACCCATACAGCATCACATCCAGGATTTTCCCATCGGTCGCGATAACGAGGATGGCCCGCGCACATCCAATGATGAGCGCAACACCCACCATGTCCCGGGCCCCCTCTTTAAACGCCTCCGCTGTCGCCGACAGTGAAAGGCGACCCAGAAGGCCGGAGGCAATCCCCAGCCCAAGGAAGAGCGCGGCGATTTCATTGATGTACCATCCGAAGTTCAGAACGCCAACAATCAGAAACACCATTGCCCCACCGAAGCCGGCAAGCACCACGCGCTGCGGCATCGACATCCCGGCATGCTGGGATTCATCGAGATGCAGGTTGCTCTTGCGTTCTTTGTCCAGATCGTACACGGGGCTCTGTTCAGGCGCAGCTTTGATGCGACGCGCATAAAGCATGATAAAGGTGATCATGCTGGTGGTACTGAGGACCCAGATAATCATGCGGTATTCGATACCCGAGTAGAGCGGAAGCTCTGCGATTCCCTGCGCGATGCCGACCGTGAACGGGTTCAGCACCGAGCCGGCAAAGCCTGCCGCCGCTCCCAGGAACGGAATCGCCGTGCCGACAAGAGAATCATAACCAAGTGAAAGTGCAAGAGGAACAAAGATCAACACAAACGGCATCGTTTCTTCCGCCATGCCGAACACCGCACCGCCGATCGAGAAGACCGTCATCGTCACAGGGATGAAAAACTTCTGCAACTCAGGACGTTTGGAAAATGTGAATGCCATGGACTGGACCGCGGCTGTCACAGCGCCCGTCTTTTCAAGCACTTTGAACGTCCCACCGATGAGAAGAACGAATGCAATGATATGCGCTGCTTCGATGAAACCTTTCACCGGGGCCATCAGAAGGGCCCCGATTCCTTGAGGATTACTCGGCACTTGGGTGAACGATCCCGGCACGACAAGAGTTCTGCCGTTCTTCACCGCACGCGTATACGTTCCTCCCGGCAGGATCCAGGTCGCAACGGCAACCAATGATACAACGGAGAAGATCATAACCAGCGTATGGAAACGAAACGCCTGTTTCACCGGGTTTCTCTCCCCGGAAGCGGTGCAAGCCGGCGCATGTCAAAACCGTCACCATCAAGAATGATATGCATGCGCAGTCCATCCGCGCCAAGATTCCCCCGGGTGTCATTGCGCACGTTCACCGCCTGTGATGCATCAAGCACCATGACACTTCCACTGCCCATGACCCGGAACGTGCTGTCGGGCGAGACAATCACCGCCGTCGCCTCGTCAATGCCGACGCCGACGTGAGGCGCGTGCTCGAGCACCACACTGATCAACCTGTTCATCCTTTTGCGCCTGATGAAGTGCTGATCAACAATCACGCTGGTGAGAAATCCGAGCCCCTCTGTAACAACGATATTATCCCGTTTGATGAACACGAACCCGTTTACGGTGTCACGGTTTAACTTTTCGTCTCCGGTCAGCATCACGGCACTCATCACAGCGGCCCCGGCGCTCGTTCCACCAATCACAGCCCCGGAACGATAAAGTTCCTTCAACTTGTCCTGTACCGGAGTCCCTACCAGCTCTTTGGTGATCCGTGATTGGTCTCCGCCGGTGAAGTAGACGCCCGTAACGTTCTTGAATTGGTCGAGAATTCCGGGCGTCATCGCCTGTTCGCGCGTGATGAACAGTGAACGCGCCGTGT
>Ga0182021_10011934_pt1 | contig 10324 bp, 4 predicted proteins | sample 612E3MmetaG_FD_120493 | JGI IMG/M metagenome (GOLD analysis project Ga0182021, IMG submission 120493) | Permafrost microbial communities from Stordalen Mire, Sweden - 612E3M metaG (Illumina Assembly) | ecosystem: Environmental > Terrestrial > Soil > Wetlands > Permafrost | place: Sweden... | reverse complement strand
CCACCCATTCCACCCACAAGCCCGCCGCCCGCCCCGCCCACTGGCCCGTCACGCAAGCCGGGTAGCCCGTCCGAGCCCGCATCGCGCACCTTGATCGTGCCCGTCTGGCAATTCGGGTCCGCGTCGGAACAGCTGCTTGCGTGCCGCAAGGACGACCGAAAACAGCCGCCCGGCACCACGGCCAAGCCGACAAGGCTTGCCGCCAGAACGATCTGCGACGACTTCCGCATGCGCATGTTGGCCACCAAGAACTGCACGGGGTACTTCCTCTGCGGGTATCCTCGCCCAAAACCTCACCCCTGTCACGGCCCCTGGGTCGGCCCCAAGTCCCGCGATAGCCGCAGAAGGTCGTGGCCGTGGCCGGCCAGCCACTATTTCTGTCGAACCTCTATCCCCCGGTAGAACCCCTCCCCGACGTTCGCCGCGTTACCCCACGCTTGCTTCTTCCAGCGATTCTCGAAGAAAACCAGCAGGCTGAGGACGTTGCGCATCTGACGAAGCGCGATGGGACGCTGGCCAGACAGCTCCCGTTGCTCGCGTGGATCGTCGAGTTCATCGAAGAGCTCCATGCGCGCCACGCCGGAATGAATCAGGCGGTAGCGACCGGTCTTGAGCCCGCGCGACACGGCTTCGATTTGTGTCAAACCCGCAGCCGGGCCGCCGGCCACCTCGTCAAGCGCCAGCGGAATCAGCGACCGCCCCTGCATGCTGTCCGGGATGGGCAGGCCGGCCAGCTCAAGCAACGTGGGGCTGAGGTCCATGGCTTCGACATCAGTGTCGATCGCGCGGCCCGCAGGCAGCAGGCCAGGCGCGCGGATGATGAACGGCACATGCACCAATTCCTGGTGCGCGCCCTGGGCGTGCCCGCAATCGCCGTGGTCCCAGAACTCGTCGCCGTGATCGGAAATCACGATGACCACGGACGTGTCATAGAGGCCGGCTGTCTTGAGGTCCTGGATGAAGGCCGCGAAGGCTGCGTCGCTCTGGGTGATCTCCGCGTTGTGCAGCGCCTCGATGTACGCCTTGTCGGTGGCGTTGACCTTGAGGGTACCTTGTTTGATCTTGCCGAGTTGGATGCCGGTGAGCACCGGCTTGATGGGGCCGGTGTAGGGCTTGTCCCAGTACTTGGCCAGAAACTCCTTGCGCGGGTTGTAGATGACGTGCGGCTCGATTACGGCCAGGTACACGAACTGTGGCTTGGCCTTGCCGGGCATGATCCACTTCTTGGCTATGCCCCACAGGTTCTCGGCGTTGTTGGGCAGGTTCTCGCGGATGAGGTTGCGGTTCTCATCCCAGCCGCGATCAAAGCCCCACTTGGGCGAAACGTAGCCATTGGCGGAGAACATGGCCGTGCGAAAGCCGGCTTTTTTGAAGTTCTCGGCCACGAAGGGCACCTCGCGCGAGATCTTGGACTCGTGCACAGTGGCTTTGTGCACGCGTGGGTACACGCCGGTCAGCATCGACGCCTGAGACGGCAGCGACCAGGTGCCTGGCACCTGGGCCCAGCTGAAACGCGTGGCATCGGCGGCAAAGGCGTCGTAGTTGGGCGTCATCACGTTGGTCTTGGGGTTGTAGATGTGCACCTTGTCGGCGCGCAGGGTGTCGATCATCCAGACATAGATGTGGTCGAACTTGTGCGGGGGTGTGGCGGCCGGCACTCCGGCCCGCACCACGAGACGCGGCTCACCCCAGTCCACGCCACCCCCATGCGCGCACAGATCGAGGCGCACCGCCTGGCCGGCAAAGGGTGCCAGGTCCCAGGCCCCCTCGGTCCAACGGCCGCTCGACGGCCCTTCAAAGAGCGTGGTCAAGGCCGCACCATCGCGGGCCACCCGTACGGCCACAGAAGCCCCTGCCGAACGCGAGCCATAGGCCAGGGCGAGCTTGGCCTGGGCAGGCACCTGGAAGTAGAAGGACAGGCGCGAGCCCGCGGGCATCGCCAGAGCCCGGCGACGGGCGCCACCCATCTCAAGTTCAGCTACACCAAGTTCCGAAGTCGCGGCTGGTTGGTTGACTGCCTGCTTGGCGCTCGCTGACCTCGGCGCTCCTATCTCGATGGCGGCGAGGGCCGCGGCCGCTCGCTTGCCCCCTGCGATGGGGCCTGCTGAGCGGAAGGTGAGCCGGATGCGGTTGTCGCCTGCGGTCAGGGTCGCAGCCGGGACAGCGATGTCGTAGGACCGGAAGGCCTGCTCCACGTCCAGGGTGGCCACCGGCTTCTCATTGACGAACACGGACAGGCGTTGCTTGGGCGCCAGCGAGCGCATGGTCAGCGTCAACTGCAGCTCGGTCCTGCCTGGAGCCAGCACGCCGTCTCCGTCCGCATCCACCGGGAAGGAAAAGGCAGCCGAAGTCCCGGACACGTAGGCCACAGGAGTGGCGCCATCTTTCTGCAAGGGAAGCCACGATCCCTTCCATCCACCGTCGACGAACTTGAGAAACCCGGGGCCGCCAGCCGCGATCGTCAGGCGTCCGGCTCGATGCTCCAGCGCGTGCACGCGATTGGCCATGAGATCGTACGACACGCGATAGCCCGAGAGGTCAACCGGTGGGCCAGGCGCTGGCGACCGATTCTCGGGGCGAGCAGAGGCTGCTTGGGCCCCTGGCTGAATGCGCCGGCCACAGCCAATTCCGAGCAGAAGACACGCCGCCCAGCACAGGGCTGGTGCGGCTGTTGAACGCATGAGGGTGAACACGAGCATCGAGGTAGCGCGTCTGTGGGGCTGACGTCAAGAGCCGACGGCGGATACCGGAGCGCGCACGCCGGTGGGCGACCGCAGGTCGCCCCTACCCGAGACGTAAGGCGGGTCCTTACGCCCACGCCCACCCGTAGGAGCGACCTGCTGTCGCCCCAGCACAACACGTGATATTTCACGGCGCCGGCCAAAGGCAAAGGTTCCGGCCTTCCGACTCTGAATTCCGGCGCAGATGCAACCTCCGCTGGTAGTGCTACTCTCCCCTGCCGAATGTCCGAGCAGCCTTCATCACGCTTTCACTGGCCGAGCGGTGCGTCTGCTCTCGCCGGGACTCTCGGCGCTGGAATCCTGGACGCATGCCTGGTTCTCGCGCGCAGCAGCGGTAGCCGGCCGTTCGAAGTCCTGGCTCTTGCTGTGGGGCTCTACGGAACCGCGGGGTTGCTAGCGGGCGCCTTTGTCGGGTGGGCCGTGGCCACCGCAGCAGCCGCTGTCCCGGGACGGCGTGGCCTACTGGAAGATCGCGACCTGGACGGCCGCGTGGCCGCGTCCTTGCTGGGCGTTGCTGCCGCGGCCCTGGTGCTGTCTGCAGGCGCTGCGGCGGCCCACGGTCTATTCGTGGCCGAGATGGCCAGCCGCAAGCTGGCCGTGATTGCCACAGCGGGGTCGACCTTGGCCCTCTGTCCGGTGGCCGCGCTGGCGGGCCTGGCCTGCGCGCGCCTGGTCGCCCGACGCGCGCGCATGCTCCCTGCGCCGCGGGGTCTGGGGGCCACGGGTCTGCTGCTGGTGGTATTCGCAGCAGCGGGTGCGCTGGCCTTTGTCGCGGCTCTGTCGCGCGCCGACTGGCGCGTGCTCGATCTCGGGCCCTTGTGGTCCGCGCTGGCGGCCCTGGTGCTGGCCGTTGGCCACGGCATCTTCTGGTACGGGTCAGCGCCGGGCAGCCGCCTGCGGGCGCGCCTGCCTGGCCGTGGCCTGCGCATCGGCGTCGCGCTCGTGGTCCTCGTGCTGCTAGCGCTGGGCAGCCGAATCGCGGACAGCTCGCCCAGCTACGCCGCCATCACCGACACGAGCTGGGGCTTGCGCTTTGCCCTCAAGCTGGCGCGCCACCTCACCGATCGCGACCACGACGGCTATTCAGCACTCTTTGGCGGCGGCGACTGCGACGATTCGCGCGCCGATGTCTTTCCCGGCGCTGAGGACATTCCCGGCGACGGCATCGACCAGGACTGCCAGGGTGGTGACGCCCAGCCGCCCGCGGCCAGCGCCGATCCACCCGCGGCCAGCGTGCAGGCCGCGCCCGCCCGACAAGGCGCCTTTCCCGGCAATATCCTGATCATCGCCATCGATGCCTTGCGCGCCGACCGCCTGGGCGTGGCGGGCTATGGCCGGCCTGCGGGCCGCTCGCTCACTCCCACTTTGGATGCGCTCGCCCAGCGGGGCACGCGTTTCACTCATGTGTGGGCGCAGGCGCCCAATACCCCGCGCTCATTCCCGTCGATAGTGACCTCACGCTATCCGTCCGAGATCGCCTGGCAGAAGCAATCACTCAGATACTCGAATCTGCTGCCCAGCAACCACACCTTCTTCGAGCCGCTGGCGGCTGCGGGCCTGCGCCCGATCGGCATCTTCTCGCACTTCTTCTTCACCGCTGATCGGGGCATCTCCAAGGGCTTTGCCGAATGGTCCAACGACGGCGCCAAGAGTGTCGCCGATTCGAACAAGGACATCGCCTCGCCCCGCATCGTCCCGCGCGTGATCGCGCGCCTGCGCAAGGCTGCGCAGACCGGCGAGCGCTTCGTTCTGTGGACGCACCTGTTCGAGCCGCATTCGAGCTACATGGAGCATCCCGAGTTCCCCACCTCGCTGTCGGGCATTCAAGGACTTGAGGAGAAGTACGACTACGAGATCGCATTCGCCGACCTGTGGGCGGGGAAGATCATCGCCGCCCTGGAAGAGACCAGGCTGGACCGCAACACGGCGGTGGTCGTGTTCGGCGATCACGGCGAGGCATGGGGCGAACACAAACGCTACTTTCACGGCGAGGATCTCACCGAAGAACAGCTGCGCGTGCCCCTGCTCGTCGTGGTACCCGGGCAAAAGCCTGCCGTCATCGACGACGAAGTCGGGCTCATCGACCTGGGCCCAACCCTGGTCGATCTGGTGGGTGCCGCGCCCCTGCCGGGCTTCCACGGCCGCAGCCTGCTACCCGCACTGCAGGGCAAACCGCTGCCCGGCCGACCCATCTTCGCCGAGCTGTTGCCTTCCACCCCGACGCCCTCGCACGAGGTGACCATGATCGAGGGCGGCAAGAAACTCACCCACAAGATCAGCGAGCGGCGCTGGGAACTTTTCGACCTGACCGAGGATCCGCGGCAACAGAAGAACCTTGCTGACCAGCCCGCCGCGCGCAAGCAACTCGACGAGCTACGCGCCAAGCTCCTCACGTTCGAAGAACGAAAACGGCGAGAGTAGCGGCGTTACCCGTTCGAGTAGGCCGCGTGGGTAGCACTCGCACGCACCTCGCGGTTGAGCAGACCCTTCAGCTCCTGTCCAGGGGAGAAGACGATGGTGGACTGCGGCGGGAGATGAATCGGCTCGCCGTTGCGGGGGTTGTTCACGATGCGCGCATTTCGACGCCGCTTGGTGAAGGTACCGAAGCCCGGATAGGAGAACCGGGGTAGCGCGGTTCGGGTGGGCCGCGCCCTGATGAAGTAGTCGCCGATCTCGGTGAAGACCACGTCGACGATTCGCGCGACAGCCTTCTTGGTCAAACCACGGGGAAGATCCTTCTTCGAAGCGACACGCCCGATCAATTCCGCCTTGGTCATTGTCTTTCCTTCTCCTCGCCGCTGGGCTGAAGATGCGAGAGTACGAGTCCCGGCCCGCGGGTGTCAACGACCAAGAGCAGTCCGCGCATTTCGTGCGGCGATTCGCCGACGTTGTCGCACGCCAGGGCTGATTTCCCTACCCAACCACCCTCTCGGCACCGCGTCGGTTCTTCGAGCTAGTCGGCGTCGAGCCGCTCGGTCCATGCCGTCTTGACGAATCGGTCGCCCGCCAGACTCTTCAACACCTGATCAACCGAGACAAAGGCTTGGCCGAGGTCGCCCGTGCCTCCTGATGGCGCAGACGGAGCGCTGCCGTCACCTGACGTGATGAACGCGGTGGTGCCCACGAACTGAACCCCGGTCACGTACTGGTGCTGGATCTCAAAGCCGAGGAGCTGTGCCCATGTCCCGACGGCCAGGAACTCGTGCAATGTGATGTAGCTGTTGCCGTTGGTCGGGTGGTCCACACAGTTGTCCCAGTCAGCCGTAGGCGGCGTGTACCAGGTGGTGAGGACCTGGAAGCCAGACCCGTCGGAGCGGAGAATCGCGGTGGGCGTGCCCGTGGGGCGAGCGCTGGCGGGCAGCCAGCTTCCGCCAGCGCCGCAGTCCGAGGCCGCGCTGGTCTTGCCGGTGGTGGTGACGCCACACAGCCCATAGGTGCCGGTCGCACCTGCCGTAAGCTGGATCGACCCACCCGTACCAAACGCGTTGTCCAGAGCGGGCGGGTTGTTACCGATCGATGAAAGCTTGGCAATCACCAGCATGGAGCCCGGGAACTTGTCGGCCGAGTAGTCCACGGTGAGCGGGTCGAGAATCGAGTTCGTGACCTGCGCGAGGAAGACGGAGTTGCCGTTCTCGTTGTTTGGGTTGTTGCGGTCGAGTTGCACCACCGCAGGCGAGAAGTGCAGCGGATGGCCACAGCCCAGAGAGAGCGGCGGCCCATTCTTGTCCAGGACCGGGCTGTAGCCCGGCGCGTACTGGTGCAGCCTGCCCCAGGTGTCCCCCACATAGGCGGCCAGCAGGTTCTGATCGCCGCCCTTGCTGTAGTCACGCGCCACCGCCACATCGGCGACCACGGCGAATTCCTGTCCCGTGCCCGAGCTACTGCAGCTGCCCGACCCAGAGATCACCGTCGCCACCGGGGTAGCTCCGGTCAACGCCGTGGCGTCGATGAGAGTGGTGTTGCTGCCTGCGGAATCGCCCGCGGCGATGAGCACCCGGTAGTCGTTCTTGGCAGCCGTCTGGTGGTATGCGAAGGCGGGCACGGAGGTGGTTTCGCCAAAGGTGTAGCTGGAGATGCCGCTGGTCTTGGGCTTGTACCCCACGTGCCACAGCAAAGTGCTGTTATCCAGCACCGGCGAGCCAGACTGGACCGGGTCTGTGATATCGAGAGCAAAGGGATGATTGCCGCCCGGGCCCTCGCCCATGACCAGGATCGTCTTCCACACCGGGCAGATATCATTGTCGTAGTGGAGGCCGGTTGGATCCTCAACGCAATTCGGCCCAGTCACGTTGCAACGGTCGACGCACAGATTCTTCACCTTGGGCGAGCCAGCCAGACCGTAGACGTGCTCGTTCGGGCTGTAGCGCTGGCCGCCCTGGGCGTAGAGCCTGGCGATGATCGGAACCATGTCAGCCGGGATGAAGGCAAAGGCTTCCATGCCGATGTCTGCATAGAAGGCGTGCAGCATGCCATCGTCCGCGCCCAGGTAGACCAGCTCGGGCCGGTTGACATGGGAGTACCAGAACTGGTTGCCGCCGGGCATGGTGCTGGCCCCGGGCGGGCCCACGTCGATGGGCATCGAGTTCACCACGCTGCCCATCACCGCCGGGTTGAGCGGCTTGTGATCGGTGTTGTCGGTCGGATCGAGCTTGCCCAGCATCCACTGCACGATTCGTGCGGCCTCGACCGCGTCTGCGCCCATTCCCAGGTTATGAAGCGCGTCCGCGGTGCCGGGATCTATCGTTCCCGCGTCATCGTTCCCCACTATGATCTTCTGGACGTTCCCCGTGGCGTCCGAGAAGTAGACGTTGCGCTTCTTCCACAACTGCTGCTGGTCGGCGCTGGGCGGCGCCCCGGGGCGCACCGTGAATGCATTCTTGCTCGCGGCGTCCCACTTCACCGAGGCGCTGTAGGTGGCCACGGTCGCAGTGGCTGTCTGGCTACCGGTGCCGGTGACCGTCCTGGTCGCGGTGGCACTTGAAATGCTGAAGCCGACCAGGCTGCCCCGCCATTCAGGCAGTTCGACCGTGGTCTGGTACAACATGTTGCCGGCCGTGACGCCCGCCGCGCTCTGCGCCCCGCTGGCAGCCGAGGCCGGCGTGGTGGCCACCGTGACCCGCAGGGCTTCCTTCATCTCGTAGTTGAGCCAGTAGTAAAGTTCGTCCTCGCTGGTGGCGTAGCGTGGAATATTGATGAAGGTGGGGTCGGTGCTGCCGGCCCGGGCGATGTTGTTGAGCGTACCTGCGGCGTAGAGGTTGCGCGGGTCCAGATTCGAGGTGGCCGCGATGACGTGCACGTTGACCCCGGCCTTGGCAAGATCTCGGGCCTTCATCACAGCCGGGCAGACGCACCCGTTAAGGTCCGGGTTGTAGTCGGGGTTGGGCTGGCTGTTGATGAACTCGTTGGGATCGTACCTGCACTCTTTTGCCGCGCAGTTGACCCCGCCTACGGCTACGTCGCCGGGACCGCGGGGCAAGCCGTCCACCACCAGCAGCACATGGTTCTCCCAGCATGGAGCCAAATTGCCGTTGGCGATGTTGGCCGAGGCGTCGGTGGTCTTCACCTCCGACATGTAGCCATCCACGGTGTGATAGCTGTCGTTCGGGCCGTCATTCTTGAGAGCGCAGGACACAGGCTCGAGGTTGCCTGTGGCGTAGAAGCCTCCATAGGAAGCCTTTTCCAGGCGCGCCACGTTCAGCAAAGCCTTCTGCGTGGTCTTCAGGCTGGTGTTGCCGCCGAAGCTCTTGGCATTGACCCTTGGCACCACGGTGTGGTCCCACTGGGCCCCGTTCGTGTCGTTACAAGTGGGCGACGCGGACAGCGACGAGGCCAGGGGCTCGGCGCTGCTCGCTCCAACCAGCGGAAGCGGGTACTCCGCACTTCTGCTCCACGTGGAACCGGTGAACTCGTTGGCGCCGTACTTGTTCTCGTTCACCTTCTCGCTGCGCTCGGCCTCCATCAGGGTCCAGTAGTTGCCCGGTGAGCCGTAGGACTTGCCCTGGTAGGTGTCCCAGTATACCGGATTCGCGACGCTGCCCGACCCGGATGACACGGGCTCGCCGCCCATGTACTGGAAGGTGTAGTAGCTCCCCTCGTAGAGGCCTGTCCCGACACCGCTGAACGAGTACTGCATCTTGCAGTCGCTCCAGGCGCAATACTCCCTGACGTAGGTCTTGCCATCCCCAGTGGGCACCGCGTATCGGCTGTTCGCACCGCCCTGCAGGGTGTAGACCACGTCGGGCGTAGTCACGGCGCCGCCACCGTAGGCGATGGTGCAGTTGGTCGGTCCGTCGGTCTCGGAGAAGCAAGGTCCGTCCTTCCCCTTCAACAACTCGCTTCTGGTCAGGAACTTCACATCCGTGCGCAAAGAGGCGGTCGCTAGCTTCACATAGGGGAACAGCTTGGTGGTGTCCCCACTCCGGCTGGCCTGGTAGGTGTGCATATGCCCCATCTTCACAACCGCGGTATCGTCGTAGGCGTGATCGAGCACCACCCGGCGCACGGCGTTCTTGACCATCATCAAGCGTGAGGTCGCGGAGACACATACATCCTTGATGGCATCGTTGCACCCATCATCGTAGTCGGTGCACCACAAGCCGCTCTTCTGGCACATCTTGGCTGGCTTCCCCGCCGCGGGTGAGCAGTAGTCCCCCACCCCGCCGTGGCAATCGCTGTCGGCCGTGCAGCTCTTGGCCTGGTAGCGGCAGGTTCTGGTGGTGACACCGGTCACTGGGTCTGGGCAGAAGTCCCCCTTGATGCGGCCGCTGCCATCGAGCGTGCTCACGCGGCGGCAGAAGTCGCCCGAGGTGAGATTCGAGCATGTGCTGTCCGAGGTGCACGTGATGGTGCTGTTCAGGTAGCAGTAGCTCGGATTCCCGTCGCAACTGTTGCCACCCGACACGCAAGCATCAAGGTCAGGCACCGGCTGCAGCACTGAGGTCGTCGTGGCCGTGCCGGTCAGGGTATAGGTTCCCGTCACGCTCAGCGTGTTTGTGGTGACAGCCGTGTAGCTGGTGATCGCGGGCTCCGTGGCCGTCTGGGTGCCCGTTCCCGTCGCGGTAAGCGTGCCCGTGACGCTCAAGGTGCCAGCTGTCGTACCGGTATTCGTCGTCGTGGCCGACTGACTAACCGTGTTCGTCGTCGTCGCACTGTTCGTCGTCGACACCGAATTGCTGGCTGTGTTCGTCGTCGTCCCCGTATTCGTCGTCGACACCGAATTGCTCGCCGTATTCGTCGTCGTCCCCGTGCTCGTCGTCGACACCGAGTTGCTCGCCGTGTTCGTCACTGTCCCCGTATTCGTCGTCGACACCGACCGACTCGCCGTGTTCGTCGCTGTCCCCGTATTCGTCGTCGATACCGAATTGCTCGCCGTGTTCGTCGTCGTCGCACTGTTCGTCGTCGACACCGACCGACTCGCCGTGTTCGTCACCGTCCCCGTATTCGTCGTCGACACTGAATTGCTCGCCGTGTTCGTCGTCGTCGCACTGTTCGTCGTCGACACCGAATTGCTCACCGTGTTCGTCGTCGTCCCCGTATTCGTCGTCGACACCGAATTGCTCGCCGTATTCGTCGTCGTCCCCGTG
>Ga0182021_10011933_pt1 | contig 10324 bp, 7 predicted proteins | sample 612E3MmetaG_FD_120493 | JGI IMG/M metagenome (GOLD analysis project Ga0182021, IMG submission 120493) | Permafrost microbial communities from Stordalen Mire, Sweden - 612E3M metaG (Illumina Assembly) | ecosystem: Environmental > Terrestrial > Soil > Wetlands > Permafrost | place: Sweden... | reverse complement strand
GAATGCAATTGCTGGAAAATGAAACGTTATTTTCTGAGTAAGGGCTATGATTTCAGCCCAAAGAAATTCCGGCCCCCAAAACCTAAACATCGCTCTTTCTTTCCAGAGAAACTTCAAACCATTAACACCCACAACTTCAAAGCCCCAATTCTTAAGCTCCTTTGGAGTCCACCCTGAAACGTGACGCTGATATTCATTTCCTTCACATTCATCTTGAGGCAAGAAACCACTTGGCGTAAAAATTACTGTTTTTATTATAGCAGTTCTCTCCATATTCATAAGCAAATTATACCCGCTCAGTTTTGTGATATGCTCTATGACATCTAACGCTATTACTGCATCAAAAGACCTGGGTTGGAAGCAAGGATGAGCCAAGTCTCCAAGTACGTATTCATTGTGGATTCCTTTTTTCTTACTCTCCATTATAGATGGTTTGAAGCCATCGAAGCCTACTGAGTAAAAGTTTCGCGAAAGTTTTTTAATAGGTGAATCGTTCCCGCACCCCATGTCAAGAACGCTGTTACAGTTCAACAGCGCGCCTTCGATGTAAAAATAGTATTTTTTGCCCTTTAGCATTCTGTAAATAGTTTTCATTATTTCAAACATTTCGCATCTCTTTTTTCGCATGTTCTTAAATGTTATTAGATGACAAAACCAAGTATCAATAATTTGAATAGTTGATGCCCTTCGGGAGAGCTTCAAAAAAAGGAAACCTAAAAATGTTTATTTCAATTTTGATTAAATAATTATTTAAATGAGAATCCTTTTCGCAGGAAGAAACAGACTAACGTTAAAGTATATGAATCTAAAAAGAAGAATATAAGTCATTTTAGAAACAATTTAGGAATAACCAGTCGATTTCGAGAGTCTTTCAAGTTCTGCTAAAGTAGAATACAGCTTCGTCGCCTTGTCTAGTTTTGTTTAAGTCACGCGCCTTTCGTTTAAACTCCGCAACTTGTTTTTTTGAGAAAATTGTTTTCAAAGGATATAATGGAATGCCTCGAACATACCTTTCGCTTCCCCAAAACTGAAAATCGGTAGAATCATAATTGATTTTCTTTAGGTTCAGATTTGCTTTACCCGCTAAAATTTTTAAACTCTTAACTGAGTGCAAATAGAAATGTCGAGGAGCATCAATTTGAACCCAATTTGTTCCGTAGTGTTTCCAAGCGTACGATGATGTAATGGGCACTCTAATTATGCAAATCCCTTTCGGACGCAGCAAGTCGTGAACAGATTGGAGAGTTTCAAACTCGTCAGGAATATGTTCAAAAGAAGAGTGAAACATTATTAGATCCCATTTTCCTCTGATATTTTGTAGGGATTCTTTAAGAATTTGCAATCCATTCTCATAAGTAAAATTCTCAGTAATATAAGGGTCGCATCCGAGTAAATTCTTGAAACCCAAATTCCTAAGGACATAAAGTAATCTACCTGATCCGCATCCAACGTCGAGAATTTTGGAATCAAGAGTTAAAGGAACTCTGGAAATTGATGAGTAATTGTCTAGTCCAAGTGCCCCTCCCAAAATTCTACAAAAAACTCGGTAAAGCAAACTGTCCGATAAAGTTCCCCCAAAAAGTTCATTTTGCGCTTTTCTTTTCCAAAATACCCTTTTCAAGTTTCTATCGAGTACATTTTCAGACGACTTTCTTTCCGGAATTTCCTCATAACTATAATATTCTTGAGGATAATATTTGGAAAGGTCAAAGTGTTTGTCGGAGAGTTGGAGACATCCACACTCGGAACACTCAAAATAGATAAATTTATCTCCGAAACCAAACATCATCTCCATTACAGTGAAAACTCGATTGTTCTCAGAATTACCACAAACGTAGCATTTATGCAATGGCACCAAAAATTGTATCACCTATTGAAGGATGAGAGTATTCTCAAAAAATTTTGGGGGAATCATAGGTATATATCTAAAGACAGCAGATTACTTGTTTTTTATTCAATAATAAATTCTTATTCTCATCTCTTATTGAGGGGAAGTCTAAGCTAAGAGAAATGTTCAAAAATCGCAATTAACCACAGTCGATTTTCTTTTATCAACGCCTCACGCGAAAATTTTTTGCTAATCTTTGCAAAAAACTTTCAGAAATTCAGGATATTAATTACGTTCTCGTTCCAGAAAGAATTATTTCAAGAACTCTGAGAAGCAGCATCAAAGTCCATTAATTTATCTTCTTTAATTTTCAAGTATAGCTTTCAATTCAAGAAGTGGATCATATTTTAAGCCGAATTTACGGGATATTAAACATTTACATCCTATGATGTTTCCAATCAATACGCCTTTTAAGAACAAGAACACTTCATGAAAACTCTGGGCTTGTTTAAGACCTAATGTTATGCGAAAAATGATCCATGTAAGTCTATGCATTAAGGAAAGGTCCTTCTCCAAACCATAGAGACGATAAAAAAGAAGTTGACCTTCAGCTACTCGCAACAACTGCCGTCTAAAATCTGTAACATTCCTAGACAAAGTTTGACCATGAGCAAGATGACTGACTTTTGCATTAGGGTTAAAAAAAAGATTGTACCCCTTCTTCCAAACATACCAACCTAATAATTGCTCATATCCCAAACCTAAAATCCAAGAATTTGGAAGCTTGAAACCTTTAGTCGCTTCAGTCAAAACCGACATGTTTGCACCCATGGCAAGCAGCGATTTCGTAACCTTTTGATTCGCAAGATTACCGATGTTAGAATTATAACTTACGATTCCTGCTTTCGAAATATAAACAAAATAATCTTCCATACCCGCAATGGGGCAACTCCAAATTTTTCGCCCAAGAGAATCCAAAAATGGCTTAAAATCGAAATCAACTACTTCTGAAGCTTTGCCATTAAACTGAACTGCATCTTTTTTATTCAAAAAAGCAGGTATTACATTCCCTGCTACGCCTCCGACATTTTGCAGAGAGTAGATTTCTACTAGATTTTCAATCCAATCGGAGAAAGGGATTGCATCGTCATCCAAAAAAGCCGTGATGTCACCGGTCGCATTTTCAAGCCCAAGATTCATAGCGTCAGTAACATTACCTTTTTCTTGAATAATTAATTTTATCTTGAGCAATTTTGCGAACTTCTGAATAACTTCCTCTGTTTTGTCTCCACTTGGCTTCAGAATCACCACAACATCAAAATCTGTGTAAGATTGATTTAATAGTGCAGCAAATACATAGTTAAGAAATTGCGCGCGTTGATATGTTGGTATCAATATAGAGACCGAGAGTTTCTTTTTCAAGTTATTCTTCCTTATCCTGATCTTTAAGCACGCTTTTGCAAAATTTCGGAAAATAATTTTTCATATTGTGAGGCTATACTATTCCAATTAAACTTTTTCAAGTGTTGGATATACTCTAAAGAATTTACATCAATTTTGATCGAGCATGATTGTATTAAAGACTCAGAATATGCTTTCGGGTCTTCTACATTCGTGAATACACCAAATTTACCCAGAATGAATTCTTTTTCGGGAGTAGGATTTGTTACCACAGCTTTGCCAAAGGTAAGAGCTTCTAATAAAACCAAGGCAACCGTTTCTAATTTTGAAGGGAGAGTGAAAACATTGCACATTTGATAGATTTCATAAAGTTGTGCATGAGGCATGGGTTTTACGAAAATTATTTTGTTTTGTGATCTGATTCCAGCAGCCTGTTTTTTTAGTGATAGTAATTCAGGTCCGTCCCCAACTATTATTAACGCATAATCTTGCTTTATTAGCTTAAAAGCATCGATAAGAAGATTAATCCTTTTGTTGAAATCTAGTCGCGCAACCGTCAAAATAACCATAGAACTCTTCGAAATTCCATATTTCGCTCTCGAATTCTCGATGTCAGTTTGTTGAACACTAGGCATGTTAACTCCATTAAGAATAAACTCAAGTCTTAAAGAATATTTTTTAAGCAACTTATATGATTGTGCGTCATTTACAACCACTTTGTCAGCTTTCTTAAAAGAGTTAAACCGATTCATTATCGGAGCTTGACTAAACATTACATGAGGAATATTCAACATTTCTGCAGGCAGAGTTTCTGCGATCTTATTTGATAGAAGAATGTCAGGATTGATTCCAATTAAATACAGGAGAATAAAAGGAACCAAGCTTAATGCTTCGAATTCACTCGCAGGAAACACCCTTGTCAAAAAAGGTATTCTTTGGAAAAATTTCGAAGGAAAAAAAGGAAGTTTAATCAATTTAGCTCCTACAGGTCCCTCCTTTTCCCCTAGACCCGATAATATGAAAACTTCATTACCACATTCAGCCCAACGTCCACATAGTTCAGAAACTACAGCCTCAACTCCACCAAAAATGTAAGAATATCCTGAACAAATGACACAGATTCTCAATTTTGGTTTCCTCAATTTAGCTGACGAACCTGATTTTCGTTTTATTAAAATCTGAAACTCCAAGTAAGGACAATAGAAGAAAGTCGAAAGTACAATGTGGCAAGAAACTTGTGAGTTGAATTTACTTATCTCGATTCAAGCAAGAAAACTCGAATCTTCCACTCGAATAACTTCACTGATAAGTTGCACAATCAACGCTTAAATGTGTGAGGATTCAAAGGCAGTTGTGAGACTGGTCTACATAATTAGGATTTTTGTGCAGATTGAATCAAAGAATTCTCATATTTTTTAGCTAAGGGTAGCAAATATTGACCACGTCTTTTGAAAGGCAAAATATAGATGGATTGGTTTGAGAGGTTTATTCGAATAAACTTTGCGATTAAAGCGTCTGGGGAGATTTTTGCATTGCTCCAGCGAGTAAGTCTATTGCGCCAGATATGCCCGAAATTTCTCAATACCCATTTTATTGTATCTGTCTGTGCAGAAACTCCTTTAATATTCTTTGTCTGAAGATGGTAAAATAGGTCTTCGAATAAGGAAAAACCGAAAATAAAGAGGGCTTTCATCAAATCACCCAATCTTTCATAAACATCGAATATGAGACATATTTTACCTCTCAAGCCATGAAAAACGCAAAAGTAATACCAAGCTCCTTGACCCTTGGCAACTGATCTTGTGGCTTCTGATCCAATATGATAGACCACTGATTGTGGAACGATTACAACTCGTTTTCCAGCGAGCCACGTCTTGAGAGAGAGGAGAAGGTCATCGTAATAAAAAGGAAGAAGAGGATCAAAAAGACCCATTCTATCACAAATTTTCCGGTCTACGATCATCGCAGCACCTGATACAGAAGATACTTCATAGATATATTGAAAATTATTTAGGAATGATGTGTCCCTAATTGCGTAGTAGTAGCTTAGATAGTCACTTAATAGGACTCCGGCACTATCAATTTTGCTACCTTCTGCGTCACGATAGAGAATACCGGTGCCCATTCTTAATAATAGACTTTGAGCTAACCCTATTGTTTTATCATTATTGAAAGCATTAATAATAATAGTTAGCCAATTTTTGTCAACTATGGTATCACTATTCAAAAAAGCAATATAACTGCCATTCGAGTTGCTAAACCCCACGTTGTTGCCATCTGCAAACCCCGAATTTTTATTATTTCTAATTATTTTGAGGCGATTGTCGCTTCCAAATGATTGTTCAATTAAATTCACGCTACCATCGGTTGATGCATTATCTACAAGAATAACTTCAAAATTTGGATAATTCGTTTCTAAAACAGAAGAAATACATTTTTCAAGATAATTTTTTCCATTGAAATTTAGAATAACAATTGAAACCAAAGACCAGCGTTTTGATTCAGGCATATTCTAATGAAACCTCCTTTCTAAAACAAAAATTTTAGGCTTCCCCAAATCTGAATCGTTAATTACCCTTAATGAGAATATAACTTGAATTAGAGAAACATTGATAGAGGAACCAGGGGTTACATCTAAACCAATCTTTGGCCAGCTCATGCTCTATTCATAATATTTTTTCAAATCACATAAAGCACAAAATATTTGCCTTTATTCCATAAAAGTTCAAGGAAATTGGACGCATTAATAGATAGTATCCAAGAAGGTTATACAAACTACAATTGCAGTAATTCTATTAACTAATTCACAACAAGCGAAAAATGAACGAACTTTGAGGAAAGTTAAAAAATCATCAAGAAGTCTGCCCAAAATTATTCTCAACGCTTTAATTCGTGGTATACGAGAGCTGGCGCACCGCCATTTAAGAATAGATATAACATAACTTATGGAGCCTTGCATAGAACCTCTTATCAAGTTTAAGGGTGCTCGGCGACTAGGGGGAAGCATGTGATAGACAAAAGCATGAGGAGTGTATAGAAGTTGATACCCTTTTGATCTTAACTGATGACAAAAATCAGAGTCCTCGCCTCCCAAAGATAATGTGCCCCGCCGCCCCAATCTCTTGTCAAACTTAGCTACATCAAAGGCTTGACGCTTAAAAGCAAAATTTCCACCTATCAGCTCATCCACAAATTTGGTTTTTTTGCCAAAATCTACAATCCCAAGACCCTGCACCTTCTTGCTAAACAACTTATCATTTATTGTTTCGGAATCTGCAACATAGCAAGATCCGCCGACGCCAATCACGGAAGGCTCATCGAAAAAAGCAGACACCAAATTTCTAAGCCACTCAGAATCCACAATACAATCATCATCTGTAAAGGCAAGTATAGATCCACGTGCAGCCTTACAACCCGTATTCAACGCATTAGACTTTCCGACAACGTTTTCGACAAGCCACCTAACATCAGGAAATTCTCGTTTCAAATCTCCAGTACCATCAGTTGAACCATTATCAACGACAATAATTTCAAAACTAGTTCGAGGATAATCTGAAGCATTAATCGCTTTAAGCGATCGCCTCAACATGTCTTGCCTATTCCTAGTACAGACAACAATAGAAACAAATGGTAACTGCGAAATATTCTCAGAAGACAATAGTTTGCTACTCCAAGTCTAATATGATCCCTAACAACTGATTCTTAGTTGATTACTAAGCCTACATCTTAAAGAGTGTTATAGCACACCTTCGTATACTTCACAGCCACCGTTAGAGTAAATATGATTCGTGCTCCCAAGAATCGGAGAGATCTGGGTGTAGTTAATATTATCTCCTCCCTCTAGCTTTCCATTTATGACATTCTCAGGTGATAAATAGAGGAATTGATTGTTGCCAAGGCTACCGGTTGTTTCACTTGTAAGCAGTGACCAATAACGAAGTCCAATCGGACCATAACCCACCAGGAAAGAGAATGATCTAGAATCGGTGAGGACATTAGAGATCGATGACCCATTCAAATACTCTGAAAGCCAGATAGCGCCCGACACCTCCTTGGGATTAGCGAAATTATCGTACAGCCTTAAACTGTCCCATTGATGCATGTCCAGAGTCTGAGAATAGTTCTGCTCGCCCGTCACCTCATAAACAAAGCCTGTTTGAAAAAGGAAAAAAGGAATAAAAATCAAGAATGCGAGAATTGGAAAGAAATATTTCGGTTTTATTTTTATTTTGGGAATGTGTTCCAAAATCGTTTTGCCGCCGATAATTGCCAATGGTGATAGCACAAAAAGCGTTGTTTGATAATACCTCGACATGAGAAGGGTATCTGCCAGTCTAGGAAGGATGATATTAAGGGATATCATCGCTAGGAACAATGCAGATATTATTTTGTACTCGAATGTGAAACCAGTTCTTTTCTTTCTTATCACTATCCAGACAAAACCCAGAACTATCAAAAGCTCTGTAAACAAGAATAAGTAAGTGCTTAATCGGTTAAGAATATTTGGAGTGGCAATAATGCCTATGCCTTGAAGTGCAGTGCCTCTTGATTGCAGATTAAAGAATTGATTAAGGTTGGTTATTACGGTGTTTGCTGTTTGCGATAGGAGCCCAAAAACTGACGAAGAACCTACGTAAATATCCCACCCGAAAATCATTGTTAGGTAGATTAGAACCAAGTCGAATGGTATCTTTGTTTGCAAAATTGAAAATGATCCTTTCTTCAGGTAATCCGTAAGTGTTAAAATAACCCATGTAGAGACTATAACAATCATAAAAATATCAGCTAAGCCGTAATGAGACACAACTAAACCTGCACTAAAAATGATGAACAAGATGTCCTTCTTTAGGCGCGGCAATCTTTTATTGAAAATCAGGAGAAACAAAAGAACGAAAAATAATTCCGCAATCAATTGTTTGTCTGTTCCCCATAGTTTCCCTACCGAAACTGTGATGAAAAAGAACGCAGCCAAAAAGGCTACTTTCTTCTCGGTCTGTGTTCGGTATAGGACGTAGGTTCCAAGACCCAGAAAACAGGCAACGGATGGGTAAAGGATCTTGAAGAGCCAAGAGCTGTTAAATCCGGTTATTTTTTCAAAAATAGTTGGTAATACGGTTACGCTTAGCATTGAGGATGTTGGAAGGTCTACGAAAAATGGGAATGTTATCCCAGTTGGACTCCAACTTGAAAGCATGTTAGTGAACCTGAAAGCAGCAAACTCGCCCCATTGGTCAGATCCCAGAATGTAGTTGGTCAGAAGCGAAGTGACATTGCTAACGAAAAATAAGAGAACTACGCAGGATAGGATCAATATCCAGGGATAAAAACGCGGAGGTATCAGCTTTTCTGAAGCACATGCCACACCAATAATGAGTGATATCGAAATAATAGATAGTAAAAGAAGTATGTTATTTCCAGAAGCATTTACTATCATTATCCCTGCGATTCCTAAAACGAGTAAAATGATAGACAGCGCTACAAGGAAAAATATCCGTGGACCAGCCAATTTAATCTTAAATGTTTCTTCATCATACGAACTTACAAGACTCAGCGGCAATAAAATGAGGCTGATACTGATAACAATGAGGTTTGTTGATAAGGGATCATTGAAACCTCCTAAAGGAGCGATCAAATCTAGGAAAAGCCCAATAATCATCAGAAAGGCTACGCTCAGCCCCACAGAAAAGACTACTTTCTCGGTGAAATCAGCATTTTTCAATTTGAACAATCGCAGAATTACAATGCCTGGAACAAACAGAAGATAAATAAAACTAAAAGTAGATCTGAAAACTGGGATATTGCTCAATATTGCAATGTACAGAATGATATGCAAAAGCAATATCGCCATAAAGAACAGGCGATTTTTCAAATTGAAGACTGACATAGTTTTTTATCTTTCTCGAAAATATGTTTTTGTGAGACTATAAATAATATTTCAGATCGTGCACATACATCGTTACTGTTTCTTATTGCTCAATCTGAGATGATGGACTTACGAGTTTCTCTATAACAAAATTTCTAAACGGAATCAAAATTGAGTTATCCATCTGTTACATACTTTAGTGCACATTATAGTTACAGAGGTTTGGTTATAGGATAATAAAAAGTTTCAACTTTAAGTTTGATAAATCAGAAATATGATTCTAAGTCCAACCGGTTTTTGTCAAACCTATCTTTTTGGCTGGGTTTCCTGCGACAATAGTATTCGCACTAACATCTTTTGTGACTACAGAACCAGATGCTATAATTGAGTTATCACCAATATGGACTCCCTTGAGAATAATCGCTTTTGTACAAATCCAAACATGGTTTCCAATTATCACCGGTAACATTTTTGCAGGGTTTCCATCAATTCCATGCCAGTCAGTATCATAAATTATCGTTTGAGGCCCAATTAATGTGTGATCACCAATTTCTATTCTTATCCACGCACTTATGCTAACCCCTTGATTTATGTTAACATCATCCCCGATTCTGATTAATGCATTTTTCCAAACGAATATCTCTGTCGGAAAAGTGGGACCTCCCACATGCAGGTTCCTTCCCGCAACAATCTTGCCTTGCCCAAGAAATGAAATGCGCCCTCCGATTGATAAGCCCGGTCCGATACTTGAAAATCTCCTCTTGTATTTCTCATATATAATTCTTTGCGACAGGGAACCGCGAGCTTTGGTGATTTTTTCCAAATTGAAGCCTCCAATTATAGCTCATAGGTTAATAACTTGAGTTCTTCGGTTTGTAGGGCCTTAACCTAATCCGATAACCTTAAAATTCCTTAAAGCATAGTTCCTCATTAAAAACATATGTAAATTAGAATTTTGACCTCAGGTGCTTTCCTTGAGACTCGCAATAATCTGTGAAAAGTTTAGCGAATCTGGCGGAAAAATTGGTTTCAGAGAATTGAGTTGCAATTTCTATGACTTCTCGTGCTCTGTCGCTGTTCCAAATTTGGATAGCTCCTTCGACTATTTTTGCAGCCTCGTGCAATTCGTTATATCTATATTCATCAGGAACAAATTCAGGAGCTCCTCCTGAATTATGAACCACAGGCAAGCATCCCATAGCCATTGCTTCTGCAATAGATATGCCAAAATG
>Ga0182021_10011932_pt1 | contig 10324 bp, 2 predicted proteins | sample 612E3MmetaG_FD_120493 | JGI IMG/M metagenome (GOLD analysis project Ga0182021, IMG submission 120493) | Permafrost microbial communities from Stordalen Mire, Sweden - 612E3M metaG (Illumina Assembly) | ecosystem: Environmental > Terrestrial > Soil > Wetlands > Permafrost | place: Sweden... | reverse complement strand
TTTAAGGAAATCGCAAAAACAATAATACCAATAAAGAAACAGGCAATAGGTTGGAGAGATGCCGATAAATATGATTTCCCCATGATGCAAGTCGATGAGATCAACGAAATTCTGAATGTTTCGGAGACTGAATCCTCAAAAGATAAAGACGGCAATTTCCATTGCATGGAACCATTTAAAGTGATGTATATCATGAACAACGGACAGACTAAACCGTGCTGCAATGTGCCGAATTATATCCCCGCTTTGGGAAATGTAAATAATCACAATGGTGAAACGGTTTGGAGAGGAAACGGATTTAAGGCCTATCGTGACGCAATTTTTTCGAACAAATATCCGAACAACTGCGAATATTGCCTTAAATTAAAGAATGGTCCGCGATCGCATAATTTTGACGATTTATTCGATGATTACTCAAAATGGTTTGGTAATCTGTTTAGTTCAAAGTTTCCCGACCGCAGTGAAATAGATCTGAAAAATAACGGGAATTGTACTTCCCTCTGCGAAGGAATATGATAAAGATAAACCATTCTTATTAAACCATATCACGGGATTAATTTTGCTGAATACGGCCCAAAATAAAAATCTTGAAGTTTACGCATCGGAGTATATAAAGGAATTGACTGATGCCGATTTGCAATCATTGGTTAAATATGTTATCCAAAATTCAAAAAGTGTTCTTGATATTGGGTGCGGAATTGGGGATTATCTGAAATACACTTCACCGGATATAAAAGTAACGGCCGTTGAGCCGCACTTGCCTTATTTGGAAATTGCCAAAGAAAAAACTCCGTGGGTTTCATTTCATAATACCGACGGAATTTCTTTCCTGAGCAATACAGGAGAAAAATTCGATTGTATACTTTTAATCGATGTTGTAGAGCATTTGGGTGAAGAGGAATCGATAAGACTTGTTAATCTTGCGGCGGAACATTCGAGTAAAATTGTTTTCGCGCAAATTCCGATTGGTCATCACGAACAAGATGGAGATGTTTGGAATCTTGGCGGAGAATACTGGCAGACACATAGAAGCACATGGACTCAAAAGAATATCGATAAACTGGGATTTAGTTACGTTGAGATTTGGAAGGACTGGTATGAATGGGGAGAAGATATCCAAAAGTCGCGGGATACATCAATAGCACTTTGGATTAAGGATTACGACGAAAGGAATCTTGCATCGCTTTTTGAAGGTTATAGCGGGAAACTCGAAAATGAAAATTATGAAAAATGGAGAACGGCATTTGAAAAGGACGGATATAAATCGAACATGGGGGATCATTCAACATATTTCTACAACAGATATTTAGAAGAGATCGGTCTTTATTATTGCCTTGAAAAAGCCGACAGGATAGCAGAGTACGGTTCGGGTGACGGAATATTTATGAAAAAGTTTATCGAAATACGTCCCGGGAAAAGGTTCTATTTGTGTGAGATCAGCGATAAAGCAGTTGAAAACTTAAAATTAAATTTTAACAAATATGAAAATGTCGAAATATTGTTGAATTATCCCGAACTAAAAAATCTTAAAAAGATAGATCTTGCATTTTCCTTTTTAATGTGTCAATCGATGCCTGCAGCCTTATGGGCTAAGCATTTGTCGTGTGTAAAGAAAATGTTATCAGACGGGGGGAGTTACATTTTTCAGTTTGCTAATCACCCTGAAGGTATAGCGGATAATATTGTAGCCAATGCAATCGCCGGCAGCAATAAATACAAACCTGATGAAATATATCAAATGCTTGAAGAAGCGGGTTTCAAAAACTGCAATATTACCGAACCGATTAAGTTAGAGAACTTCAACACAGATATACTTTGGTATTTATGCAGGGCGTATTAGGAATTTGAAGAGGTTAATAATGAAGATTATAAAAGTAAAAGTCGTAAAGTGTGCGCTCAATCTCGGTGAATTACATCGATTAAAGGATTTTGAGCATATTAACCCGGAATTTGTCTGCGAAAAGGAATCGGGAGAGCAATTTACTGCTTCGATGAGACTTCACATTGCAGAACCTCTTGATGGATTAATCTTTGCCGATCCCGGAAAATTTGCGGATAAAGGAATATTTGCAAATTCCGTCGGATCAACTGTAATAGCAAGGAAGAAAGATTATAATACGTTATTGCCTTCGGATTTAATCCCGGATCCGAATGTTCTCTTAGGTATTGATCTCTTTGAAATTGATGCACAGTCATTGATCACGTCTTTGCTTGACGGGTATAACTTTTATAATGAACGAGAAAAATATTTATCTGAAAAGATCGCGCATCCTGAAATAGCATTTACGTGTCACGACCCGAATATAATAGGGGGAGGAAATGTAATCTTATTCCGTTTAATCAATTGGCTGTCCGATCTTGGAATCAAAGTCACAGTTTATTCATGCGGAAAACCTCCGTCCTGGAAAAGGGTTAGTGCGCGATTTAAATTTTTTAAGACTTATAAAGAAATGTTTGAAAATATTGAGGAACGGATTGTCGTTCTATATTCGATGTGGCACATTGAACCGATGATGAAAGCTGATCCCGAAGGGAAATTGATTTATCACATCAGACAGATTTACGAGCCGTATCATTATGGACGCGATTATGAAACAATGATAGCGCGGAAGCCGGCTATTGAAATATTAGAAACTTTGCCTATCGGATTAATCACCATTTCACCTCACCTTGAAGACTATTATAAAAGGCTGCACAATTTCTCAGGCCACTTAATCTCAAATGGTGTTGATCCGAACGTATTTTATCCGACAAAAAAGAATAAAAGAAAACCAAATGAGATTAAGATAGTAAGCGTCGGAAATCCGGATCATTTTGTAAAAGGTACCGTGATACTTTACAAAGCCTTGAAGATTTTAGCTGAAAAAAGGAAGAATATCACATTCAGGTGGAATATACTTACCGGAGTAAGGGGTAAAATTAATTATAATGACTCTCCGAAAAATTTACTGATTGAGCAGCTGACCGGCTTGAATCAGCTTAAAATGCGCAAGGAATACAGCGGGGCGGATATTGCTGTAAACCCTTCTCTTTATGAGGGATACGGCCTTCCAACCATTGAAGCCATGATGTGCGGAACACCGGTAGTGCAGGCAGACAATATGGGGCTGGATTTTATAGTTGAAGATAAAAAAGATTGCCTTATCGTCCCGGTTAATAACCCGCAGAAAACCGCCGAGGCAATGGAAAAATTATTAGATGATGCTGAATTGACGAGATCTCTTGCCGAAGGCGGATACGCCAAGGCTATGCAGAATACAACCCGGCATCAGTTCGGCATGTTTTTAACGGCGTTCAATGAAATTCTGAATGTAACTTTTGAACCCGACAGAATAGAGGCGATTGAAGAGAGCTTTGGTTATGAAATTAATAAAGCGGATCCTCTAAATGAGGTTTTACAGAAAGAAAAAATGTACAATCCCCTGGTCTCAGTAATACTTCCTTCCTATAATCAGGCGGAGTATTTGCGGGAAGCGCTCGACAGCATAATTGCTCAAACATATTCCAACTGGGAAGCTATAGTTGTCAACGACGGATCCAAAGACCATACCGAAGAAGTTATGAATGAATATGCGGCGAAAGATTCCAGAATAAGGCTGTTCACAAAACAAAATGGCGGAATTACATCGGCATTAAACGCGGGTCTGGAAAATGCAAGGGGAGAATATTTTTGTTGGTTAAGCTCGGATGATTTATTCTATCCGAATAAACTTGAATTACAGGTAAAAATGTTCGAGGGGCTTGATGAAAGTTATGCGCTGGTTTATGGCAGCTTCGACATTCTTCAGGAATCCGAAACCACAAAAGAATTACAGAAACAGCCGTTTATGATCCCGCTTATAAATGGTTGTGAATTTCCGGAAGCCTTAAAATTCGATTTCATAGACGGCTGCACAATCATGATAAGAATGAAAGTAATGCGCGAAGTCAAAGGTTTTAACCCGGGAATCGTTCACTCTCAGGATATGGAGCTGTGGTTACGGTTGGCCTCACGCGGTTACAGGTTTGAACTTCTGCCATACAAATTAACTATCAGGCGTGTTCACATTGCGCAATCGTCAACCTTAAATATGATTCATTGCCGTTACGATGCCGCATGGATGATTAATTTCTATCTCGTCAATTACCATCTGCTTGAAATGTACCGTTACATAAATTTCAACTCCGAAAAAGGGATTCATAATTTTGTCGAACACTTTGTTTCCCGCACATTCGATACCGAAGCCAATGTCAATCACCCGCTGCTTCAGGAAAAATTCTGGAATTGGTTTAAGGACGGCATAAAAGTATTTCCTGTAGAAATACAAAATGTACTATTACAGAATTGCTTAATCCATTTTACAAGGAATCTTAATATTACTTATAAGATTAAATATTATATTGAACAATGCATTGAAGAATTACAAAAACAAAGAGAGCAAAAACAAATCGTTGTTGATTATTGTCATATCGGAAGGGATTTCCGGGAAACCGACAGATCAACGGATGTTTTTGCCAGTGACCTATTTGATTATGGAATAGACCTTCTCGTTAATGAAAACACTCCTCTCTTTGCTCAGGAACTCTACTTCCACGGTACAAATAAGTTAGTCGATACCCCATTTAAGCTGGCACACAGCGCTTTCAGATATTTATCACAATTCAGTAATCCTTATAAGGAATCGGTTAAGACTTATATAGGTTTAGATAAAATACCGCAAACAAAGGAAGAAGCAATTGAACTATTCTTCAAATTAAGATTCCCCGACTTTGCCGGTCTATTTCTTGAGAGTTACAACCTTAAGAGTGAATCGGATTATGATGAAAAGAGAGTTGCATCGGTTGATGATAGAATAGCGCAGATGCCTGCCGAGTACAAGGATCAATTACGAAAGATTTGCACTAAAAACCCAACGATCGGAATTTTACATTATTGGAACGCATTAACCTATTCTGAGGAAAATAAAATTTTCGATGCTCTTGATGAGGCTTGGAAAGTAATCGGGTCGAATAGCGGTACAATTGATTTGAGAATGTTGATAAAAATCGTCAACTGGGCTCAAGCTGTGAAGGATTATGAAAAAGCTTATTACGCTTCTTTATTGGCATCCGGTCTAAATCCGAACAGCAAGATTGTTGCAGATCTGATAAATAATTGTAAAAAGGATTTTCTAGCAAAGAATAAAATTATTCCTCATGATCGCCAAAAATATTTTAAGAAAGAAAATCGAAGCGTTTGGAAAGTGAAGATTCAAAAATGTAAAGTTAATCCGATGCTGAATGGCATGTACAGTTTAGATATTGAATGCACCGATGAGCTGAACAATAAATACAGTACAAAGGGATCTTTGCCCTATAAAGAGGAAATGGGGACTCTGATTGTTACGGATTATCAATCGGGCAGGGAACTGAATATCACTCCCGATCAACTTTATAATTATTGGTCGCACGGGTACAACTTTTACGAAGCGCTCGATACAGCGCTCAGAAACCGTTTAGTTCATAATAATAAAACCAGCGTCGCATTTCTGGCACCGCATGCATCGGTTATTAACGGCGGTACATTGGTAATTCTGAGAATGGCGAACTGGCTCAGCGATTTGGGAATCAAAGTTGCCGTTTACTCAACACAACAAGCTCCGGATTGGTTTGATCTAAAGTGCAGCTTTATTACCCGAAAAAGTATAAAAGAATTGTATCAATCCATTAATGAAGAAATAATAATCGCATATTCCGTGCTGGAAATTCCCGAACTGCTGGAATTTCATGTCGAATCAAAGAGAATATTCCACATCGCCCAGGTAATAGAAGATTTCCATTATCACGGCTTCGACTATGAATCTTTAATGATGCCAAAAGGAGTTTTTGAATTATTGCATTCATTACCTGTTGGAAGAATATCGGTATCAAAACATATTGCGGATTATTTGAGTAAACATTACAACCAGCAATCTTTTCTGATCGAAAATGGAATTGATTTAATTAATTTTCTACCCCGATGGGTAAAACCATTCAGCAACGAAGTAACAATCTGTACCGTCGGTAATACCAGAAGAATCTTAAAAGGTGTCGACGATGTTGTGAGAGGAGTAGAAATATTATCCGTCAAACTGTCCGGATATAAGTTTAATGTTATTATAGTCAATAACGGTAAAGCCGATGTAGACCAGCAATTAAAGTACGAAGAGAGTAAAATAAATATTACCGTTTTATATGATTTAAGCCAGGAAGAAATGAAAAGAGTTTATTATAGAAGCGACGTTTACGTTAATGCTTCCTGGTACGAAGGTTTTGGACTTCCAACACTGGAAGCCATGGCGTGCGGTATTCCGGTTATCCAGGCGGATAATCTTGGATTGAGGGGCGTAGTAGAGGACGGCAAGAATTGTCTTTTATTCCGACCCGCAAAATATGAAGACCTTGCAATAAAATTAGAAAAGCTGGTCTGCAATGAAATATTAAGAAAAACATTGATAACCGGGGGACTTGATACGGTAAAGAATTATTCTCTTGCAAACCACTTCGATAATTTCATCAAAGTTTTTGAAGATATTCTTGTATTTAAATTTAACGGGACAAAAGTTAGTAACCTTAAAAAGAAAATTGAAAAGGGCAGTTTATATGATAAAATAAAATTAAGTAAGACAATCCTTAATCCTAAAATATCGATCGTAATACCCGTATTTGCAAATGATTCCGGCCTGAAAGAGACGATCGAATCGTTACACGCACAAATTTATGAGAACTGGGATGCCGTCATAGTTTACAATAATGCTGATGAATATAATAAACAACTTATCACGAACTATTCGTGTATTGATCGAAGGATTAAAATTAAAAAATCAGATTCGGATAATTTCGGAGAATTGCTAAATAAAGCCGTAAGACTTTGCGAGGGCGAATGGATAACATTCATGTATGGCGGAACAACATTTGACCCCAACAGATTAGTTAATCAAATCAACTATATAAATATAAATCCATTGAAGAAAATTATATTTACGGACTATTACATTCATAATGGAAAAGAGAATAAAGCATATGATAACAGATGGTTAAAGAGCATCCCATCTTCTCTATATCAACTTCCGGGTCTATTTAACTATGAATATATCATCCCGCCTTTAGCACTTATTCATAACTCTTTAATTGAGGAATTCAACGGGTTTGATTCCAATTACAATGAAGCGGCGCTGTATCATTTATTACTAAAGAGCCATGTGAAGAATCAAAGCGTGTTCTATATGGATGGTACATGCGTTTGTAAAAAGAACAGTCGTTTGTTCGCGAATAATAGTGAAACGGGTTATCGAAAAGCAATCTGCGATCTTCTAAAGAATATTTCTTTCAAAGAGCTGTTCCCGTTTGTAGATTTTGAAAATACGTCGGAATTATGGAAGGCAGTTCTTAGCCTGTATGTTATTCTGGGAAATAAAAATTCGCTGATTAATAATCTAAACCTCGGTGAGTTGTTAAAGTCGAAAATAACCGAGTGGAGTTCTACTTTGCATGATCAAAAACTGCTCACAGATATAGAGAACTTAAAACTTTCACATGAGAATGGAACCGTTTATAGTATGAAGGGATTGTTTCACGAGTACAAATTTGAAGAACAAATAAAACCGGAATTACCCACTGAAAGAAAAACCGACAAAACAAATAATTTAATCGAAGCTACGGATAACCGGAACTATATTGATTTTGTAAATCCGGTAGTTTCGATCATCCTAATTACATATAATCAGATTAATTATACTCTGGAATGTTTGGAGAGTGTTAAAGAGTTCACAAATGGGAGTTATGAAATATTGGTAGTCGACAATGCTTCGGATGATGATACTGTAAATCGCTTAAGAAGTCGAGATGATTTAAAACTGATAGAGAATAAAAGAAATTTCGGGTTTCCTGCGGCCGTTAATCAAGGTATTAATCATTCTCGCGGCAAGTATATTTGCATTTTGAATAACGATACGGTTTTGACTAAGGGCTGGCTTGAAAGGATGATTGTAGTTGCTGAAACCGATCCCGGAATAGGTTTAGTCGGTCCAATCAGCAACGAAGTAAGCGGTTTGCAGATTGATAAAGATGCAAAATACACATCCATCAAAGAGATGCGTTCATACGCGAAAAAAGTTCTTCTAAAGAATAAAAATGAAATACTTCATTTTCCGAGGATAGCATTTTTATGCACACTAATTAAGAAAGAAGTAATTGATAAAATCGGGGGACTCGATGAAAGGTTCTCGCCCGGCAATTATGAGGACGATGATTTTTGTTTGCGGGCTCAGATTGCCGGTTTCAAGACGGTAATTGCCAAAGATGTTTTTATTCATCATTACGGATCAAAAAGTTTTAAGGCCGATGGTGAAATAAAATACGCCGAACGGTTGGAAATCAACAAACAAAAGTTTATTGATAAGTGGGGTGTTACACCCGATGAACTCTGGTTGCAAAATAAACCTATTAAAACTCATCAGTATAAATATCCGATTAACAAAGATCTTTGTCTGCAATATTTTGAAAGATCACGGGTTCAACTTGCCGATAAAGAATATAACCTTGCTTTTGATTCCCTGGACTCCGCCGTTAAGTGTTATTACTCATCCGAAAGAAAAGGTCTTGAAATAATGTATGACGAACTTTTGAACCTTGCCGGTAATACGGCATTGCTCGCCGGAGAAATCGGGTCCGCTCAAAGATATTTCGAAGAAGAACTGAATACAGTGCCTAATTCTTCAAGTGCCTGTATCGGGTTAGGACAAGTATTCCTGGCCAACGGTATTTTTGAAAATGCCAAGGTTATGTTTGAATGGGGAATCACCAACAATCCCGAAAATAAGAGCGCAGCCGTGTACCTCTCCAAAGTGAATATTCTTCTGGGATTGGCTGAAAATCATAACTCGCTGGTTTTGAAATGAGGAAGCTATGCCGCATTTAACATTATCGATGATTGTAAAGAATGAGGAAAAGTATCTGCGCGACTGCCTCGAATCGGTAAAAGGGGTAGTTGATGAAATAGTAATAATTGATACGGGTTCAAGCGACAGGACCATAGAAATCGCGAACCTGTACGGAGCGAAGGTTTATGATTTTGATTGGATCGAAGACTTTTCCGCCGCGCGTAATTATGCGTTGAACAATTCCACAGGCGAGTGGATTCTGTATATGGATGCCGACGAGAGGCTCGATAAAAGTTCAATTGACGAAATTAAAAAGAGAACGGAGAACCCGCGCAAAGTCGGTTTTTATTGCACGGTAAAGAGTTTCGATACCGATGGAGGCCGGGATCATTCGATCCGGTATACGAGGCTGTTCGCCAATGATCCAAATCTTTCATTCTCGGGAAAAGTGCATGAGCAGATCGAGGAATCATTACTCAAGCACGATTATCATCTTGTAAATTCCCAGATTCTGATTAACCATATCGGATACGACGTTTCGAAAGAGGGGAAAAGAAGCAAAGCGGAACGAAACCTGCGCTTGCTTCTTGACGAATACGCCGTTTCAAAATCGCCCTACTATGCGTTTCAACTCGCCCAGACCTACAATGTTCTGAATGATGATGAGAATGCGGGTAAATATTTCCGCGCCGCGATGGATTCTCCGAAGCTGGACCGGGTGTATAAATCGCTTTGTTACACATCTCTGGCGCTTATAGCACATTCCAATCATAGAATAAGCGAAGCGGAAAAATTGATTCTGCAATCCTTGAAGATAAATGATAAACAGCCGTTCGCGCAGCTCCTTGCCGCGAAAATTTATCTCAGGAATGGTGACGCAAATAAAGCCCGGGAAAAATGTAAAATTTCATTTGAAATAAACAAAGAAATGAGCAAAGATTTGAGTAAATCCGGCCTGGAGGTTTTGGTCGATCCGGAGGAAATAATATTTTTCGGCTTAGTATTGGCGATTCAAAACCGTTCTGCAATTTCGATCAAGTATTATCAGGTTGAACTGGAGAGTATTTACCGCGCCAGGTATCCCGTTGAAAGCGAACATATTTTCGCGGCGACAAAAAAACTTATTCGGAATATTCCGCTGAGCGATCCCGATATTGATCTTTTTGAAATGATCATTAAAAATATAAATCTCGGTTTTTTCCTCTTTCTTCTCGGCAGGTATTCTCATGCGGAGATAAAATTGATAATGCTCGAAAGGCTGATCCTTCATTTTGAAAAAAACGGAGAGATCATTAAATCTCTCGCCAGGGCCTATGATGAATGCGGTAGGGTCGACGATGCGATCCGTCTTCTTGATAAGGATGAAAATCTGAAAAACAGCGACCCCGCAATACTCTTTTACATGCTTTCATTTTATCTTAAGAAGGGTATTATCGAAAAGGTGC
>Ga0182021_10011931_pt1 | contig 10324 bp, 4 predicted proteins | sample 612E3MmetaG_FD_120493 | JGI IMG/M metagenome (GOLD analysis project Ga0182021, IMG submission 120493) | Permafrost microbial communities from Stordalen Mire, Sweden - 612E3M metaG (Illumina Assembly) | ecosystem: Environmental > Terrestrial > Soil > Wetlands > Permafrost | place: Sweden... | reverse complement strand
TACACGCACTGCAAGGATGTCATACCGTTCTCGGCGGTGAGCGGCGTCGGCAAGACCGACGTCCTGAAAGCGATCGCCGGCAAACTCTGCGCCTGACCTTTCCCCCCGGCATGAAGACGCGACGCTTCATTCCAGGCCCTACCCCATGCTCATCCGGACCTCCGGTCCCGTCCTCCCGCTGACCTGCTCCGGTAGGGGAGCCATGGAAGCGGCGGTGGTGAACCATTGTTCGCCAGGGGAGACCGTGATCACCGTGAACGGCGGGAAGTCCGGTAGCGCTGGACGCACCTGGCGCGCACGTTCGGGCTCCGCCCGGTGGAGATCACCCTGGCAAGGGGTTCGGCGCTCAATTCTCCGTGAAAGGAAGACTCCGTGAAGATCCTTATCAGCGATCAGCTCGAACAGAGCTGCATCGACATTCTGGAACACGAGCGGTTCGTCGTGCACAACCGTCCCGGACTGCCGGCAAAGGAGCTGCTGGAGATCATCGAAGGATACGACGGGCTCCTTGTTCGCAGCTCCACCAAAGTGACCTCCGAGGTCATCGCGCGCGCGACAAGGCTCCAGGTGATCGGCCGCGCCGGCACGGGCGTCGACAACATCGATGTGAACGCGGCGACGCGGCGGGGGATCCTCGTCATGAACACGCCCGGAGGGAATACCGTCTCGGCGGCGGAACACACCATCTCCCTCATGCTCTCCCTCGCGCGCAACATCCCGCAGGCCCACGCAAGCCTCCTCCGGGGCGAATGGGACAGGAAAAGCTTCACCGGCACGGAAGTCCAGGAGAAAACGGTCGGCGTCGTCGGCCTCGGGAAGATCGGGCGGGAGGTCGCCCTCAGGTGCAACGCCTTGGGCATGCATGTCCTTGGCTACGACCCTGTCCTGTCACCCGACGTCACCTCAAAAATCGATATCGAGCAGGTGACCCTGGAGGAGCTGTTCCGCCGTTCCGACTTCATCACTGTGCACACCCCCCTGAATGCCCAAACCAGGGGACTCCTGAACGCGGAGGCGTTCTCCCGCTGCAAAAAAGGGGTGCGGATCATCAACTGCGCAAGGGGCGGGATCGTCGATGAACAGGCGCTGCTGGGGGCTCTCAACGACGGCCGCGTAGCCGGAGCCGCACTCGATGTCTTTGAAATCGAGCCCCCGAAGGGGAATCCCCTCGTCGGGCATCCCCGGGTCGTGGTGACGCCCCACCTGGGAGCCTCAACCGAAGAAGCGCAGGAAAAGGTGGCGGTGCAGATAGCGGCGCAAGTCGTGGACGCCCTCCAGGGACGAGCGTTTTCGGGGGTGGTCAACGGCGCGGCCATGCACCTTACCCTGAAACAGGAGGTGCGGCCGGGACTCGATCTGGCCGAACGCCTCGGCAGTCTGGTGGTACAGACCGCGCCCGGGAAACTGAAACAGCTGACGGTGGCCGCGGCAGGGGATATGCTGGTCCAGTCCCTGGAGCTCCTGAAGGCCGGAGTGCTGAAGGGGATCCTCTCCCACACGGTCCCTGAGCCGGTGAACTTCATCAACGCTCCGTTCCTCGCGAGAGAGCTCGGCATCAATGTCGCGGAAGAGCGAAACGTGGACCCGGCACCGTATGCCACCATCCTCCGGGTCCGGTACGAGACAGAGACGGAGACCCGTGAAGTCGCCGGGACGGTTCTTGGCCCTCACGCGGTGCGCCTGGTGGCCATGGACGGCTTCAGCTTCGAAGTGCGGCCCGAGGGGTATCTCCTCATCTATCGCAATATCGACCGGCCGGGAATGCTTGCCCGTGTGGGGACAATCCTCGCGAGCCATGGGGTCAATATCGCCGGCGTCTCTCTCGGACGCTTCCGGGCAGGGGAGACGGCCCTGACCGTGATGAACGTCGACAGCGCCGTTCCTCAGGCGGCGTTGGAGGAAATCACGTCGCAGGAGGGGGTTTCCTCGGTCAGGCTGGTCAGGCTCGACTGATGGAAACGATTCCCAAATGGCAATGGAACCGATTCCAAAAGGCAAATATGGAAATTTTCTGCTAGTACTTGACAAAGATAACCCACGTCCCTATATTCAACAACCATCACAAGCCTTCCACAGTTTTTTCCCGTACTTGTCGGAATTCATCGCACAGTTCGTTTTCTCTGTTCCCTAAAGGAGGTGACTAGAGCCCGGGGTCAATTGCTACGACATTCCTTGTTTTCATCCCTGACCATCATCGTAGACTGATCGTTCGCGTCGTGCTCATCGAGGGAGGAGCAGCGTGCACTGGAGTGCATCGCTCCATCCATCGGACGCGGGCGACAAAGCCCCGGCGCCAGACCCTCTTCCATCGATTCGTGCAAGCACCGCCGCTCCTGCGGCATTCTCTCTCAGCGTTGTGCCGCTGCCGGCGGTTATCCGGCCGGCAGGAACGCAGAGCAGGCGGTTCCCAGTTGTCGTTCTCTCGACTATCACAAAGAAGGAGGCACAACATGCAACGTAAGCTCTATTTGGCTCTGTTCATTGCGGCCTTCGTTCCCTTCCTGGTCTTTGCCTCCGGCAAGATCAGGGGGAAGGTAACGGACGCAGGAACAGGAGAACCACTCGTAGGGGCAAACGTTGTTGTCGTCGGGTCCCAGATGGGGGCGGCGACGAACGTTTCCGGCGAGTTCGTGATCCTGAACGTACCGGCAGGAACCTACGCGCTCAAAACGAGCTACGTCGGGTTTCAGGCCATCACGCTCTCGAACCTTCGGGTCAACAACGACCTGACATTGGACGCGAATTTCCAGCTTCCAGCCGAGGGAGTGACCGTCGGAACCGTTGAAATTGTCGCTGAACGGCCGCTGGTGAATAAGAGTGCCACGAACGCGGTGCGCATTATCGACCAAGAGTTCTTCGACAAAATCCCGGCCCGCGGCACCATGGCAGCGATTGCCACACAGCCCGGCGTGATCATCCAGGGAGTCAACCCCACTACAGGAACCCCTCAGGTGTTCGTCCGCGGCGGCCGCCCGGATGAGGTGGGGTTCAGGGTTGAGGGCGTGGGCACCACGAATATTCTGTACGGCGGCTCTGCCGTCAACGTGGCTGCCGAAGCGGTTGAACAGATTCAAATCCAGGCAGGCGGGTTCAACGCCGAATACGGCGGGGCGAACGCCGGCATTATCCAGTCCCAGCTCCGCAACGGCTCTCCGGACCGGTGGAAAGTTTCGGTCCTCGGAGAATCGGACCGCTATGCAAAGTACGGGACCAAATCCCTGGGAGGCTATTCGTACGGCTATTCGGACTTCACGGCCACATTTGGCGGTCCCATCAACCTCATGGGAACCAGCAAAATCCGGTTCTTCGGAAGCCTCGAAAATACGTTCCTTCGCGATCCTTCCCTCTCAGTGCGTTCGCCATTCAACTTTGTGGTGGCCACGGATGCCGGCCTGACAGCGGCGCACCCGACCGACGCGACCGCCAAGAGTGACACGATCACTCTCGCCAGGGGAGCGAATGCTGTGGGCGGATCGGACAACCGTTGGTCCGGTTCGGGAACCCTGTTCTTCGACTTCACCCCGGTTCAGGTCCGCGTTGCAGGGTCGTACAGCACCGACAAATCGCAGGCTCAGGCAGTCATCGCATCGCTCCTCGACCAGAACCGATTGCAGGTGAACAAGGAGAACGATGGTTTCCTGAATGTCCGCCTCTCGCACATGCTCTCTCCGACGTTGTTTTATGAGGCGAACTTCAACTACTTCTCGAGTTTCACACAGGGGCAGGATCCTGATTTCGGAAACAATATCGCGGCATACGGCGATCTCGCTGCCAATGCCAAGCTGGGGTACCAGCTGTACAGGCAGGGGTTGAACTTCCCCAACTACTCGCTCTACGGAGGGTATTTCAGCATCAATCAGCCGGGAGCCCAGATTGCACTCTACCAGGTGACCAAGCAAATGTCTCTCGGCGGCAAAGTGGACATGACCGCCCAGCTGAAGTCACATGAAGTGAAGTTTGGCGGCGAGTTCACCCAGTACAAGATCCGCCGCTACGCGCCTTCGCTCCCGCTCAATTGGGCATCGGTCATCCAGAAGGATGGCGGCGACCTTGCCCAGCAGGAAATCGACCTGATGAGATTGAATATCGGAGCCGACAACTACGGGTACGACATCTACGGGAGAACACTGGAATCGGATGATATCCGTTACGACGCGGCGGGCAAGGGATATTACTACAACTTCGCCCCGCGAAAGCCGGTCTTCGGCGCCGTCTATGTACAGGACAAGATTGAGTTCTCGGACGTCATCTTGAACCTCGGACTTCGCTACGACTACATCAATCCTGACAGCTTTGATGCTCCCGATCCTGGCAACATCGCCCTGGACAAGAACGGATTCATGGCCGTTTCGTCCCTGATGAAGACAGATAAGACCTCGCAGGTCAGCCCGCGAATCGGGCTCTCGTTCCCTGTCACGGACCGGACGGTGTTCCACCTCCAGTTCGGTAAGTTCATTCAACAGACCCAACTCCGCGACAGCTATCAGGGCGCCGCCCGCGTTGGCAGCTATCTCTCGCAGGCAGGTCTCTTCATTCAGACGCCGTTCGGCTGGGGACTGAAGCCGACCCGCACGACGCAGTACGAGGCCGGGTTTGCACAACAGATCTCCGACGTCGCGTCATTCGACATCACGGCGTTCTACAAAGACATTCAGGACCAGATCCAGTGGACGAACGTTGTGCCGACCGCCGGATCCCAGGACCAGAACTACGGTGCGTTGATCAACGCCGATTTCAGCACCTCCAAAGGAGTGGAAGTGAAGTTCACGCTCCGGAGGACGAACAGGCTGCTGCTTTCGCTGAACTACACGTTTTCCGACGTCCGGAGCACGGGGTCTAACTCTTCGAACACCTCGGGCCTCTGGTCTGCCGGTTCCGTCGTGGCTATCCCGCACTATATCTTCCCGGCCGATTTCAACGTCGCACACCAGGGGAGCGTCATTCTCGACTATCGTTTCGCAAAGGGGGATGGCGGCCCGGTGCTCGAACAGCTGGGCGTGAATCTGCTGGCGAGCTTCAACAGCGGCCACAGCTTCACCAAGCTGGTGATCCCGAGCCAGTTCAACATTGGCGACCCGCGGTTCCGGTATCCAGTGGGCCCAATCGGCTCTGCGACAACGCCGTGGTTCTTCGAGCTGGACATGCGTCTGGATAAGACGTTCCGCGTCGGTTCGTTTGACCTGAATCCGTATATCTACGTCATCAACCTGCTCGGGACGGACAATCCTCTCACCGGCTTTGTGCGGACGGGTGATGCCGGAAATGACGGCTGGCTCGCATCCGCTGAAGGCAGCACCTCTGCGCTCCAGAACGGTCCGCAATACGCTGCAATGTGGCAGGCTATCAACAATGGCGAAAACTCGGGCAACTGGGGTCCGCCGCGACAGATTCGGTTTGGCATCAGAGTGGATTACTAAACCCTAGGAGGTTCACCGATGATGAAACTAACTCGGTTGTGGACACTTCTGTCCGCATGCAGTCTTCTCGTGTTTGCGGCCTCCTTGGCCCTGGGCGGGTTGCCCGAAAAGGACAAGGCTGCGAAGCTCGAAAAGACCGCCACCAACGATCTCTATAAGCCGTTCCTGATCAACAATGTCTTCAACTACTACAGCAACAACGGGGACGGTTCGTTTAACAAGTTCAGCTCCAACGACGAAGGCTTCGAATTTTTTGCCGGCAGCGGCAAGACAATCATCTACGAAGACGGCGTTGTCTGGGGTGGATACCACAAAGGCGTCGCAGACGCGAAAGTGGGAGGTTCGACGTACCGTCACGGCCTTCAGGCGGGTCCGATCCTCGTGAATGGCACGGCGACCACACCCCCGACGGCTGCAGATGCGGGGAGTTCGAGCTACCGGATCTTCAGAGTTCGGCCCGATATCAACCCCAAGGTCGAATTCTCAGCGGTCCAGGCAAAACTCGACGCCCAGGAAGTGCCGCTGATCGGCCGGTATGAGAGCTTCACGGCGCAGGATCTCTACAACCAGTATGTCCAGGACTGGAACGAATGGCCGGCCTCTCTCGGTGCTCCTTACACCGACGTGAACGGCGACGGCCAGTATGACCCAACAGTCGATATTCCCGGACAGCCTGGCTCCGATCAGACGCTCTGGTACGTTTCCAATGACCTGAGCCAATCCCGCCTTTCGACCATCACCGGGTCTCTCCCGATCGGTCTTGAAATGCAGAGGACGATCTGGGGATACAAGCGGAGCGGCGCCCTGGGGAACACGATTTTCGCCAGCACGATTCTGGTCAATAAGAGCGGAGCGAGAATCGACAGTATGTTCCTCGTCCAGTGGGCGGATCCCGACCTTGGCAACGGCAACGACGACTATGCCGGATGCGACACGACGAGGAGCCTCGGCTTCGTCTACAATGGGACCCCTACGGACGGCGTCTACGGCACTGCCATACCCGCCGGCGGTTTCGACTTCTTCCAGGGACCGCTTGTTGCTTCGCCGGGTGATTCTGCGGTCTTCAAGCTCCACTACCGCAAGGGCTTCAAGAACCTCCCGATGAGCGCATTCGTCTTCTTCATCAACGGCAACCCGACCTTCCAGGATCCGCCGCTCGGCGCCGGAGGGGAACAACAGTGGTATCGTCTGATGCGCGGTCTGGTCTCCACCACCGGCGCGCCGTTTATCGATCCGGTCACGAACCTTCCGACCAAATTCTGTCTCGCTGGCGATCCCGTTGCACAAACGGGGTGGGTCGACGGTCTCGGCGGCCTTCCTGCCGGGGACAGGCGTATCTGCATGGTGACCGGCCCGTTCACGATGGCGGCTGGCGATACTCAGGAACTGGTCGTGGCCAATCTTGCCGGTCTCGGCGCCGACTACCTCTCAAGCGTCACTGCCCTGAAAGGTGTCGACGACAAGGCCCAGGCGGCGTACAACAGCCTGTTCTCCCTGCCGAAGCCTCCTCCTGCTCCGGCCGTCCAGGTAGCTGAGCTGGACAAGCAGCTTGTTCTTTCCTGGGGCTCCCCTGCGAGCATCGCCAACACCGAGGGAACGGTCAGCCAGGGCTTTACCTTTGAAGGCTACAAGGTGTACGAATACTCCGACGGGGCAGGCACCAATCCCAAGTTACTCGGGGAATGGGATATCATCGACGGTGTGACGACGATTGCCGATACCGTTTTTGACCCCACCTCAGGACTCTTCATCCCGACGGTGCTGCAGCAGGGTGTGGATAAGGGCATCATCCGCTCGCTCACGCTGACCTCGAGCAAGGAAACAGGGGGCGCCCTGATCAACGGGACGAACTACTACTTTGGCGTGACGGCGTTCAGCTACAATGGCAACCCGCCGGCTGCCGCAGGCACGCACAGCCTCGAGTCGCCTCCCCAGATCATCCAGTTGACACCGCATGCCGCTGCACCCGGGACACGCTACGCCGGGAAGGCCGGCGACACGCTTAAGGTTACGCTGGTCGGAGCACCAAGCGACGGCGGCGTGACTCCCCTGGTTGTCGATCCCTCGAAGACCACGGGACACCAGTACAAGGTCTCGTTCGCCACTGATGCCGATGGGAATACCACCTGGAATCTCACGGACGTGACGCTCAACAAGGTCGTTCTGGCGAACCAGACAAACCAGGCTGGCGATGCGGACTATGCCATCGTTGACGGTCTCATGGTGAAGGTCGCCGGACCTCCCCCGGGCATGAAGGCCTGGAGCATTCCCACAGGCACCCGGCGCTTCTCGCCGGTGGGTGGCAACGGACTCGGTCTGGAAGGTTTCAGCCTTTCGACGAATCCGAACGCCCCGCAGGACCCGGTGAACGGCTCGATCGGCATGGCTGCAAACTTCCCGTTTGCCAGCACCACGCTCGCGGCCGCCGGTTACCATGATGTTCTCTTGAAGCTCGCCGCGGTGGACAATGTCGCTCTCTGGGATCCGAAGGCGACTCCTGCCGACGCCAACTTCTCGCTCTCCTACCGCTATCTCCGCGGCGCAACCGGCGCGGCCGCCAAGCCGGATTTTGTCCCCTGGATCGTGAATCCGACGGCGGGCTATGCCTACCAGGACTACATCTACGGCGTGCCTTTCAGCGCATGGGATCAGAGCACGACCCCGCCCACGCGTCTGGCCGTCGGCCACCTGGAAAATAACGTGGCAGGAGGTCTGGTAGACGGCCGTTGGTGGCCGGGATTGACCGATGTAGACAATACGGGAAGCTCGGGACCGCGGGAGTGGTGCTTCATCTTCTCCTCTCCCTACACGACGACACCGGATCCACAGTTCCAGGTCAACTTCTCCGGTGCAACCGTTCCCCTCATGTGGGTCTTGAGCTGCGCGCGCCGGGCGGATGCGGCCTGGGTAGCGGGCGATCAGTTCGAGATTTTCTCGAGCAAAGTGAACAGTGCGGCGTCAACCTTCACGTTCACTGCCCCGGCGGTCACGGCGGGCGACCCGAACCTCGCGAAGGATGATGTGAAGAACATCAACGTCTTCCCGAATCCGTATGTGGGGTTCAACCCGCAGGAAACCAATAAGTACGCCCGCTTCGTCACCTTCACGCACCTGCCGACCAAGGCAACCATCCGGGTCTTTAACCTGGCTGGCGTGCTGGTGAGGACACTGCTGAAGAACAGTTCGTCGTCGTTCATGCAGTGGGATCTGAACAACGAGAGGGCGTTCCCGGTGTCGGCTGGCATGTATGTCGTCTACATCGAGATGACGGACCTCGGCGTTACAAAAACTCTGAAACTCGGCGTGATCCCGGAACAGCAGTACCTGGATCGCTGGTAAGACCACGCCCGTTCACGCGTCCGTCACTTTGGACGGACGCGCGACGGGGAATTCTGCAACGAGAACTCGGAATTTGTTAAGGAGAGTATCATGAAAAACACACTGATGCGATCGGTCGTGTGCCTGGTGCTCGTGGCGGTCGTGGTCCTTGGGGCCAATGCCGCCAATCAGAGCAGAATAGGCACTGCCGGTGCGCAGGAGCTGCTGATACCCGTCGGTGCGCGAGGAATCGCCATGGGCGGATCAAGCATGGTTTTTGCCACAGGCGTTGAAGCAATGTACTGGAACCCGGCAGGGCTGGGCCGCCAGACCGGGAGCGCCGAAGCCTTGATCTCATCGATGTCGTATTTCGCCGACATCAATGTGATCTACGGCGCCATCGGCGTTCAGGCCGGCGATATCGGCACGCTCGGCTTCTCGTTGAAGTCCGTGAACTTCGGCGATATCCCCGTCACGACCGCCGACCTTCCGGATGGAACGGGCCAGATGTATTCGCCGACGTACCTGACCCTGAGCGCATGCTATGCAAAAGCGCTCACGGATCGGATCGCGGTCGGTGTCACCGCCTCCCTGATCACCGAACGGATACTCGACATGAGTTCGTCGGGGATCGCGTTTGACTTCGGGATTCAATACCAGAACCTGGGTGTCCAGGGTCTGAACCTCGGCCTCGCGGTGAAGAACGTCGGACCCGGCATGCAGTTCAGCGGAACGAACCTCCAGGTGAACGCGGACGTCACCGGCACAGGGCGGGGAATTCAGCCATACTACGTCCAGGCGGCGAGCGCGGAACTGCCGTCGGCCCTCGAGATCGGCGTCGGCTATACCAGGAAGTTCGACGAGAAGAACAGCGCCATGGTCGGCGGGATGTTCCGCAACAACAACTTCCAGGACGACGAGTACAACCTCGGCGGCGAATACAACTTCAGCGACATCTTCTTCCTGCGCGGCGGGTACACCTTTGCGCCGCAGGCGACGAAGGATCTGGCCGGCAATCGCGGGTACCTGTACGATTACACTCTCGGCGCGGGCCTTCATTACAGCCTTACCGGAATCGACCTCTCGTTCGATTATGCCTACCGTCATATGAAGTATTTTGACGGAAACAACGTCATTTCCCTGAGAGTCGGCTTCTAGTGCGGGTTGTCATGCACTGTTCGTGAAGGGCTGGTCCCTCCCCAGGCGGGGCCGGCCCTTTGCTTTTTTCCCGAGGTTCCTCCCCGATGCCCCGAAGATCCCTGCTGCTCTTTGCCGTTGCCTCCGTGCTTGCCGTGGCACCGGCTTGCGGAGAAGACTGGACTCTCCGGACGGGCGCGGCTGCCCCCCACCAGCTGGCGCTGGAGCTCACCCGTCCTGCCGTCGTTCTCTACGTTTCCCCTGAACCCGGGGCGGAAGACCTAGCCCTGATTGCCTGGCTTCGCTTCCACGCAGGCGCCCGTGTCACTGTCGTCCACGTTACCAACGGCGAGACGACGCCTGGCGATTCTCTCGCGTGCTTTCCTGCTGCTCTCGCGGGCGAGCGGAAAAGCGAGGCCGCCCGGGCCGCCGACCTTCTGGGTGCCGCAACG
>Ga0182021_10011930_pt1 | contig 10325 bp, 5 predicted proteins | sample 612E3MmetaG_FD_120493 | JGI IMG/M metagenome (GOLD analysis project Ga0182021, IMG submission 120493) | Permafrost microbial communities from Stordalen Mire, Sweden - 612E3M metaG (Illumina Assembly) | ecosystem: Environmental > Terrestrial > Soil > Wetlands > Permafrost | place: Sweden... | reverse complement strand
ATATAGTAGGGGACACCAAACACAACCCAATTGGAAATACCGAACCGGTATGAATATTCTCCCACGCCGAGAATACCCCCGTACCACGTTGAAACAAGTGTAGCGACAAAAATTGGAAGTGTCAGTGTTCTGCCAGCCAAAAGGAAATCATCTGCACCTGATTTTCGCTTCCGGGCAGCACGAAATCCGATAAATACAACGGCTGCGAAATAAGCCACAATCAATGTTAAATCTATAAGCGAAAGATGGACTTTTACCATGAGATGTTAGAAGTTAGTATTAGGTTTTAGTGATTACACATGCGACAAGCTGACCTTTTTGAACTTTTATACTCACCGGTGAAGAAATGTTAAAATTACTCGTGCTCTCGCGAACACCGAGCTCAAGAGATTCATGGTGAAGATTCCATTTCAATCCTTTTGTTACGATGCCACTGCAACGTGAAAGCGGCAGAAGCGAGATTATTGTGCCAATGGGAAGATGGAATTCGAATGAATGATTGACCGGAAAGAATTTCCCTGCATTGTCAATAAATGTAATATGTGCTTTATGGGAGAATTTTGCCAGTGTGCTCAAATTTCCTAGTGCGTGATCAAGCCGCCCACCTGTTGCACCAAGGACAATAATGTTTTTAAACTTTTTCTGAATAACTGCTGTCAGCGCCTTTTCTAAATCTGTAGAGTTTTTGCTTTTCAGCTTTTTCACCTCGACGTTGCTGAAAACAGAGAGCGTTTCCTTTTTTATCGAATCAAGGTCACCGATGATGAGATCGGGTGTACAATGGAAACGTGCAGCTATATTTGCCCCCCCATCCGCACAAACAAACCAATCGCATGATGCAAGAAATTTTTGGAGGAGATGTTTCCCCGGTGGTTTTCCGTTTGCGAGAATGAGTGCCTGATTCATATGCAAATCCTAGAATACATAGTTACGAGCACAATTAATTTACACATTTGCATTGAGTGAAGCAAAATGAAGCCAGATAAATGCCCTGTCTCGGATGTTGTCATAATTGCATTGACATTCCAAGAATATAATTGCGTTCGGCAGCAGGGAAAAATTCGTTCCCTTCACCGCTCATGGTATAGAGAGCATCGAAGAGGTTTCTTACTTCACCCCGTATAGTAAGAAAAACATTTGAACCCAATGCAACACGATAAGACAACAGTGCGTTGAAGACAGTGTATGTATCATTTTTTAAAAGGTTATTTTTTGTGTTGTCTGTATAAAAGTCACCCACATATTTTGCATCGATCGAGGTTCTCCAATCCCCCGTTGCATATTGCAACCGGAGATTTGCCATAAAATCGGGCGAACCTGCTATGGGATTGCCATCTAGATTATGTCGAAAAACAATTCCGTTCTTTGAACTATCTGCAACCGAGTAACGTACTAGACGATTATTTGAAATTGTTGTATTTCCGCTCAAGGTCCATCCATATGCGAAATCAAATTGACCTTGTAATTCTATGCCGATGTGGCGAGTACGATCCGCATTTCCCATAACAGGTTCACCAAAAATATCTACGTTGCCGCTTTTGATAAGCTCATCTTGAAATTCCATCCAGAAAATATTGACGGATCCCATCGTTTGTCCGTCACGGTATACGCCACCGAGTTCGAAATCAAAAAGATGCTCCGGTTTTGCAATCGGTTTTTGGAAGTCGTATGTAACTCTACCGCCTGTCGTATCCGCTTCAAATTGTGGTGTGCTTCCCCAAATAGATTCTTCCGCACTATATAAATCTTTCAGCCGCGGCTCGCGGGATGTATATGCAAGACTGACGTATGTGTTGATTATTTCGTTGATATTATAATTAATTCCCATTCTTGGATTGAGAAAATAATAAGGAATAGAAAAGCTATTATTCAGGAATTTTTCGTTCGTCAGAGAGTACCGATTGTAGACAAACTGAAGATCGGTCATCACAGTTATTGCAGTATTCACCGTATAGAGTTCATGTCCATACACCGAGATGATATTTTTTCCGCCATTATACTCATACACACGATAGTCAGGATCGTAATTCAACGGGAGATTTTCAGCATATGCAATTTTACCCCAATGGAGCGAGTGGTGAAAACGAATTTCTGCACCAAGGGTGAGTACTCCAGTTCCATGGTTGATTTCCAAACGTGGTAACCATCCCCATTGTTTATTTCCGACAAATGCCCGAACAAGAATATTGGTTGGATCAGTGGAAGATGGAAATCCATACGCAGAGCCCAAATGCAATGAAGAAGTATCTAATCCAGATCCATCATAATCATAATACCCATCTCCCTGAATATAGAATAAAGTATTAAAGAATGTGATTTTCGGAGATAGTTTCCATTCATGCAGCAATTCAAAATGCGGTTGAGAAAATTGTTCGGATTCTTGCGACCGCCGGTTAGAGGCGTATGTGATACTGTCTTGTGTACTATTCAATTCAAAATAATTATAATTTGAACGGCGAAGCTTTAAATCACTGTTATAGAATTTTGGCAGTCCGTTGTATACCAATCCGTCGCTAAAAGGTCCTCCATAGAAATGGATTCGTGTTGTCATTGTTTCATCAAGCCGTTCCACTCCAAAAAAATATGAGTCGATATCGTCCCATGATTTATCTCGATATCCATCTGTGGAAAGCTTCCCGAGCCGTCCATAAAACATATAGCGGTTAGCTACGAGCCCTGAATTGAATGTAACCGAATATTTTCGAGTCGAAAGCATGATGGTATTGGTACTCCCATATTCCTGAAAACCGAGGCTGCTTTCAAGCGTCACACCTGGCTTTGGCTGAAATGGAACTGCGAGCATATTGACCGAGCCGCCAATGGCGGGGGGGCCATAGAAGGCGCTACCAGCTCCACGTTGAACCTGAATATTGGTTGTGCTCCCCAGGAGATCTGGAAAATCAATCCAGTACACACTAAAATCCTCGGGATCATTTTGTGGAACTCCATTGATCATAACTGAAAGTCGTTGTTGATCGAATCCACGTAACGTGATATAACTGTATCCGCCGGTGCCGTTCCCGTTTTCAGAATAAAAGGTGATAGAAGGCAATTCGGACAGTAAGACAGGTACATCTTGCGCAGAATACTGTTGTTTGATATCTGAGTGATTGAGATTAGAAAATGTTACTGGTGAAATACGATCGCTTGCGTGTGTCGCTAGTATGGTTACAGGCTCAGCATAATACATGGTATCGGGGTCGTACTTCTCTTGTGCTGATGCAAAAGAGAGACATAGTATCGCTATGACAAAGAGTATAAATAAACGCATATAAATGCTCCTTAAAATAAAAAACCGTTTCTTCCTCTCCCGCGATGGGAGAAAAAAGAAACGGTGTCTTATAAAAAAAATCTCGATTTCCCTACGCTGGCATTATCCAGATCAGGTTACAAGGGTGTAATCTCAGCCCAATCCAAACTAAAAAATATGGATCGTAGCACCCCCACAACTTATTTGAAAGAACTCATGATGTAATAAAACAGAACCGCTACTAATATACTTTAAGGAAAATACGTTGTCAAGCAAATCATGGAATTGTCAACACATACTTCATTATTGCCCACAGGTGGCAGAAACTTCCTATCAAAACCAATATATGCCAAATTTCATGGAAGCCGAAGATTCCCGGAAGAGGATTTGGACGCTTCTGTGCATACAGGACTGCTCCGACAGTATAACTTAATCCGCCGAGAATAAACCAAATAAGAGCGTCAAAAGGTAAGGACTGGACCAAAGGATAAAATGCGACGATGACTATCCATCCCATAAAAAGATAGAGCGAAGTTGAGAACCATCGGGGAGCATCGAGCCAATAGAGCACCTGGAAAATTCCGGCGATAGCCATACACCAGATGATGATTAACAACCACCAGCCCAAGAACCCGTACAATGGTATAAGGCATATCGGTGTGTATGTACCAGCAATCAAAATAAAAATCATCGCGTGATCGATGCGGCGCAGAATGGTACTGCTCTGGGGAGAAAGGGAAAGAAGATGGTACATTGAACTTGCTCCATAAAGCAAGATCAAGCTTGTTCCGAAGACAGCGGAGGCAATGATGTGCCGTGCAGTTCCATGGCTTACTGCATACATCTCCATAAATAAGAGTGCCGCAAAAGAGAGGAGAAATCCGGCAAAATGTGTCAAACCGCTTATTGGTTCGCGAAGTTGTTGGAAGAGCTGCTTCATTCCTTGTTCACAAGAATTAATACAAGAATGTAAAAATATTTTCTATCGAAAGCCCGTCGAACTTGCCTCTAGTGTGCTTACCTTGCTTGTCCATCGTTTTCTGGCTATATTCTAGTATAAATTACGTTAAAAATTTGGAAATGCTTTATGGTTAATATAACTTCAAGTCGTTTGGAAGCGATTCAAAATGGCTTTGCGAACAAGCGCATCGCGGTTGTTGGTGATTTAATGCTCGACAGGTATTTTTGGGGCACCGTTTCACGCATTTCGCCAGAAGCACCTGTCCCTATAGTAGAAGTCGATGAAGAGTCAACACGACTTGGCGGTGCAGCAAATGTTGCGAACAACATTGCATCACTTGGCGGTATACCTCTACTGATTGGAGTTGTTGGCAAAGATATTGGTGCAGATATATTGCAAAACATCGTAGTTGGAAATGGATTTCCAACTGATGGGATTGTCATTGATGATTCTCGTCCCACAACGGTAAAAACGCGGATTATTGCGCATAGCCAACATGTTGTTCGGATTGATCAAGAAGGAAAAGAAGATCTAAAGGCTGAAATACAGGCCAAAGTCTTAGCAAGTCTCGAGAGGCAGATTTTTTCTCTGGATGGAATAATATTAGAAGACTATAACAAAGGTGTTTTAACGAAGGAGTTAATTAAATCCATAATAAAACTAGCACAGGATCATAAAAAAACAATCACTGTTGATCCGAAATTCAACAACTTTTTCGAATACCAAGGTGTATCAGTTTTTAAACCGAACCGAAAAGAAGCTGAAGAAGCACTCGGACGACGTCTTCATACCCTGCGGGATATGGAAGCCGCAGCACTTGAATTGTTCACGCGGATTGGTGCAGAAAATGTATTATTGACTCTTGGTGAACAAGGAATGCTCCTTCTTGAACAAAATGGCACCATGACACACGTGGAAACGAAAACAAGACATGTGGCTGATGTTTCGGGTGCAGGCGATACTGTCATTGCGACGCTGACTATGGCGATGGTAGCAGGTGCTTCTGTCATAGAATCTGCTGCATTGGCAAACTATGCCGGCGGAATAGTTTGCGGTGAGATAGGTATTGTGCCTGTCGATAGGAAAATGTTGACTCAAACTATCTTAAAAGATATGAATCAGGGAGGTAAGCGGTAATGGGTGATGTCGTAACACGTACCGACTTGATAACAATCCGAGAACATGTAAAGCTTGAAGGGAAATCAGTTGTTTTCACCAATGGCTGTTTTGATATCATTCATCGCGGACATATTGAGTATTTGACAAAGGCGAAATCGCTTGGGGATGTACTTATCGTCGGAGTGAATACCGACGCATCGGTGAGGCGCTTGAAAGGAAAAACGCGACCGATCGTTTGTCAGGATGATCGTGCTTTTGTGCTTGCCGCGTTCCATGCCGTCGACTATGTGTGCCTCTTTGATGAAGATACACCGTACGAACTCATTAAAGCCATTGTTCCGGACGTGCTTGTAAAAGGTTCAGATTGGGCGATCGACTCTATTGTGGGAAAAGATATTGTTGAAGCAGCGGGTGGCACTGTGCAAACGATCGAATTTGTTCCCGATCACTCTACAACAGACATTATAAAAAAAATTGCAGGTGGTACAACGTATTAAATACACCCCGAATTTTCTACGTGGATGCACATCTCCACCACCGTTCTCGCTCTTCGTAAGAGACCTGTGGAGTAAATAGCGTGCGCAAATATTTTCGAATCACATATTATTTTGGTGGTATCCTTTTTTTTGTTGTCATTGCAATTATAGGGTATACACAGACCCGGTCCTTTAAAACGTACCTTCGCGATATCGTTCTACGCGAATCCATGACTGTCATAAACGGCGAACTTCAATTCGGTGCAATCGAGGGAAATCTCATCACCGGATTTAAAATTAATAATGTTACTGTGACCGAAGGCGGCACCGAGATTCTTTCTACCCAGCGAATCGAACTGAAATACGATCCCATTGGATTTATTTTCAAGCATGTCGGAATCAGCAACGTCGTTATTGTTCAACCCCGCATCCGTATCTATCGGTCTGTGAATGGGTCAACGAACATTGAGCGTCTCATAAAACCAACGCCGACGAACACGACAGCCTCTGCATGGAGAATTGATATCAAGCGGCTAGAATTAGCTGATGCAGAAGTATTTTTCATCGATTCACTGTTGCTCCACCTACGACAGATTGGCGAACGTGCATCTCCACCTGATAGCGCAATCGATTATGCTCGTGTACACCTCCGAAGGCTTGCGCTTGTGGCTTCTGCGCAAATTCAAAGCAATAAATACTCTGCGAAAATCAGAAATATTTCCGCAGCATTATACCATGATGAGCAAATCGTATCGACCGATGTCCAGACACTCCCAGGAGAACCTCAAGTTCCGATAGTGACACTCAATCACCTGAGCGGTGATTTTCTGCTCACGAAGAATGAGGCGAGCGTAAGCAATGTAAGTATTGAAACACCATCGTCGCATATCCATTGTGATGCTGGAATAAAAGGAATTGATATTACACATCTGACCAGTATTGAAGAACTGAAAACCATTCCGGTCGATGTTTCCTTGAAAGCGGATGATATAGATACAAAGGAACTGAAACAATTTCTGTATCCCTCTGTCGATTTTCTTGATCATTCACTCAAACTTCAATTGAAAGCAAGTGGAACTTTTGAGAAGTTAAATGTCGAAAAGTTTGTAGTACAAATGCCTAACTCGCAAGTGAAACTGCAGGGTCAAATTCGAAATATTCATCATGCACGCGATTTAGAAATAACGGTTCAGGCAGCCGACAACATCATTGCGCCCCATGATTTGCTCTCTTGTCTCCCAGGTCTTCATCTGCCTGATCTGACATTTCTCGGTGCTGTAAAATATTCGTTGACGTATGAAGGGCGGCCGTTAAATTTTAAAACTCGGTTTGTTGGAACCACAGCAGCGGGAGATTTGAGTGTCGATGGAAAGATGAAAATCGATCCAACCGGCATTGCGTATTCGGGGACAGCATCTGTACATTCGTTGGCACTTGAATCAATCTTTCATAACAAAAAACTTACCAGTAATCTGAATGCAAAGTTGACTTTTGATTGCGGCGGTTTCAATCCGCGTACGATGACCGGAATTGCAAAAGTGGAAATGGATTCTTCTTTGTTGAACGGACTTTCGATTCAACATTCAGTTTTCGTTTTCGATATTGCGGACGGTATGGTACGGTCCCATGTAGCTGCTTCCATCGAAAGCGGAACCTATGAGTTATCAAGTCTTCTCACATTCATTCATACGGACTCAACGATCTATACTATCTCTGGAAAAATACGTTCGCTGGATCTTGCCGATGTCCTGAAAGATCAACAATATAGCAGCGACCTGTCGTTTGATTTTTCGGCTGCGGGCGCAATAGGAGGTTCGACGCGATCCGATACGACAGAACTGCATTTTTATCGCTCCTCTTTCGCATCGCAGGTATTCGAATCGGCGCAGGCGAAGGCGACATTTCAGGTACAAAACAACGCACAGAGTATTTTGCAAATAACATCGACCATGGGTGATTTGAATGTACATGGCAATTTTACACCTGCTTCATGTATCGCAGCGTGGCAAAATTCTTATCAATTAGTAACGGAAGGAATTGGATATCGTTTTCATAATCTTGACTCAATCCGCTCGTTTAGCAAGACCACCACCACCGTTCAACCATTTCATCCTTCATACACATCTTATGTTACTCCCATTGATGCACGCTATCGCTTACACGTGACAAATTTTGTTCCACTTGGTGCTTTCATTCATGTCCCTCTTTCGGGTCGGGGAACAGTAGAAGGTGAAATTGTTGGAGATTCGTTGGACCTGCGGCTGAGCGGCCATGCGAATCTTGAACAATTTGAGCTTGACGCCGGTACAGATACGCTGACAGTGGATATGGCATCATTGAACTATTCCTTCGGAGGAATAGGATACGAAAAGTTATTTGAGAAATTTCATGCTTCTGTCGAGCCGGATTTTCATAATTTTGAGGTCAATGGACTACTCTTCAATCGGATTTCCGGATACCTTCATGTGAATTCCGATTCAAGCAAATTTCATATTACGGCAACCATAGATTCTACCGCAACGATTGCTCTCGAAGGTAATTCCTGCGTTCATGCAAATCTGATGGAATTTGAAATTCAAAAATTAACAACCACCATCGGGCAGTTTGTTGCTGAAAACAAAAACCCGGTGCGATTCATATTAGGACGCGATGGTTTCAATATCAATGCACTCACGATGACACATGAAGATGAAGCAGTAGCCTTGGCAGGGCACTTCAGTCCATCGGGTATCTCGGACATGAATATTTCGCTCAATAATTTTCTTCTCTCTGATCTAAAACAGGTCCTGTATCGCGGTCCCTATGCCAACTCTCGCACACAGTTCGGCGGAAAGATAAACGCAATAACTCTGTTTCGAGGCAGCTTTAAACATCCCAATATTATAATAGATGTTCACGCGGATGACGTCCGTGCAATTGATTCAACACAAAATAAAAATAAAGTACTCGGGAGAGTCGATTCGCATATCTCCTATTTTGAATATGTTCTTGGCTTAGATCTCAAGGTCACAAGTCGGCCTGGCGATCCGCGAGCCTTACCCGATGTACTGCTCACAGGTTCCCTGCCATACAATTTTGTCCTTGCGCGCGAGAAACCTCATAGGCTGGAGGGAAGTGTTGATCTTACGTTGAAGTCCATGGGTATGAATCTGGAAATACTCGATCCATTCATTCCCGTTATTTCAAATCTCTCAGGAATCATGACGTGCGATATGCAGATGAAAGGCCCGGTTGATGCACCACAGTATATAGGTTCAATGTCGATTCGGAACGCCAACTTTGTTTTTGATCCGCTTGGAATGCCGTTTGTTCTCAATGGTGATTTGGTTCCGGCAGGAGATCGAATTCAATTAGAGAACTTCACCATACAGAATGATCCACAAGAGCGTTTGCATGTCGGAACAATGAAAGTTTCTGGAAATTTTACACTTCTTGGCTTGAAGTTTAAACAATTCGATCTATTGGCACAGGGCGATTTAAAAGTGATGAGTGAAGAAAAGCGTCTTGCCGGACAAAAACTGTTTGGCAATTTATTCGCAGCAACCGGACCGAACGGACTTATTTGGCAAGGTGATCTTACTGCTTCCACGGTACACGGTGAAGTATTAGTAAAAGATGCATCATTAATTCTTCCACCAGAACGTGAAGTAGAATCAGTACGCACAAGTGTTGTCAATATCACCCTTCAGAATGACACTTCACATACAATCTCTACAATAAACAATACAGAGGGAGAGGATCGTAACAAAACCAAGATCGTTCAGTCGAACGGTAAATCGTCCAAGGATGCAGCTCCTGCTTCATCAATTTCAAAGCTGATTCATAATTCATTTCTCGATGGCATCAGCTATGATGTGTATATAGAAACTCAGGGTCCAACATCTCTCCGTTTTGTCTTCAACACACAAACAAGTGAGGAGCTGTTCGCGGATCTTCAAGGGAGACTCTATTTCAACCGGACACCTGAAATGTCGCGCCTGACCGGTCAAGTTGATGTAAGTAATCGTTCTTACTATTACTTTATTAAAAAGTTTGAAGCAACCGGTAAACTTCTCTTTACAGGCAACGTCTTGAATCCTGAACTAGATGTTAATGCAACCTATCAGGGAACACATCAGGACACTACGACTCAGACTCAGTCCGTTGCCGGAACAAGCAAAGCACCGCAAGTATTGGTGACACTTCAGATCACCGGTACAAGAAATGAGCCGAAGACAAAGATTTCCTTGCAGACAAAGTCATACTCTGACAAAGATTGGGTGAAATGGAAAGAGGGTGACGATGAGGCAAATGCTGTCTCCTATATTCTTGCGGGTCAATTCCGCAATGAGCTCACCGACCAGCAACGGATGGGTCTCATAGGGACGAATTTGGGTTTTGCATTGGCATGGGGAAGTGTCAACGGGCTGATTAGCGATGCTGTGCGCAGTAACACCTGGGGGTATATCCAATCCGTGGACGTTATTTATGTCGGTGGGCAATGGAACCAATCGACAGATCTCCGATTAACAGGACAGGT
>Ga0182021_10011929_pt1 | contig 10325 bp, 9 predicted proteins | sample 612E3MmetaG_FD_120493 | JGI IMG/M metagenome (GOLD analysis project Ga0182021, IMG submission 120493) | Permafrost microbial communities from Stordalen Mire, Sweden - 612E3M metaG (Illumina Assembly) | ecosystem: Environmental > Terrestrial > Soil > Wetlands > Permafrost | place: Sweden... | reverse complement strand
GCGCGCCAGCATGGCGAAGAGCGGATAGCCCGGCGGATGGGGCACGCCGCCGGTGAGCGCCGCGGTGGTGAGCTCGCCGCTATCGCCGCCCATGATCGAGGGGGCCAGGGTCGCGACGTAGAGGGCGAAGAGGCCCACGCAGGCAAGCAGGGGCGCCAACCAACGGCGTCCGAGGAGGAACGCCGGGCTTTCGTCCCAGGCAATGGCTTGTGCCGCAGGCCCCGGGGCTGGGCCCCTCGCTTTTCCCCGCTTGCGCTTGCCCATGGCTCAATTGGAGGTAAAAGCGCGGCTGCCTAGCCGCAGGGCCAGCTCCCGCGGGGTCACGCCCTCGCAGTTGGCCAGGTCGTCGCGCGCCCCGTTTTCGAGGAGGAAACGGACAATCTCGTCGCGGCCGCGCGCCGCGGCCACGGCCCGCCACAGTACCGAGTTGCCGTCCTCGTCGCGGGCGTTTACGTCCGCGCCCTTGCCCACCAGGACGCGCGCGATCTCCGGCGCGTGCTCCTGGGCCGCGAAGTGCAGCGGCGTGAACCCCTGGTCGTCGCGGGCATTGACGTCGGCGCCGGACTCGATGAGCAGACCGACCAACCCCACGCTGTTGCCCAGCACGGCCTGGTGCAGGGGGGTGCGCTGGTCCTCGTCGCGGACGTCGGGGCTGGCGCCGCGGGCGAGCAGGTCGCGCACGCGCATCAAGTCGCACACAAAAGCGGCTTCGCGAAGTTTCGCGTCCAGGTCCTCCTCGGGCTGGTCTCGTCCCACGCGCTTTTCTTATCAGGCCCCGTGCTTTCTGCCCACCCAGGATCGCCAACCCGTCTCCACTTGTCGTGGTCGTGCGAGGGCGCGAGCGAAGCGAGCGGGGGCGGGTGGAGGGCGTGTAGGTCCCGAAGCCCCCGCAGGGGGGGCCGCAGTCGTGGTCGTGGCCGGAGTAGTTTATGATGCCCGCCCGATGCTCACCTTCGCCGTGCTCCTTGCCGCCTTTCTGGTGGGTTCGATCCCGACGGGCGTGCTGGTCGCGCGCAGCCGGGGCGTGGATCTGCGCAAGGTGGGCAGCGGCAACATCGGCGCCACCAACGTGGGCCGCGCGCTTGGAAAGAAGTGGGCCACCTTCGTGCTCATCGTCGACGCGGGCAAGGGCGCCCTGCCCGTGCTCGTCATCGGCCGGTACCTCTCCGATCCCTGGCTGCCCGCGCTCGCGGGCCTGGCGGCCGTCCTCGGGCAGGTCTTCTCGATCTTTCTGCGCGGCCGCGGTGGCAAGGGCGTGGCCACCTCGCTCGGCGCGGGTCTGGCGCTGGCGCCTCTGCCCGCCCTGGCCTGCCTGGGGACGTTCCTGGTCTTCTTCGCCGCGTTCCGCATCGTCTCCATCGGCTCGCTCGCGGCCGTGACGTGCTTTCCCCTGTTTCTCTGGCTCTTTCACCTCGGCACGGCGCCGCGCTTGACCTTTGCCCTCGCGGTGGCGGTTCTGGTGATCGTTCGCCACCGGGCGAACATGGGCAGGCTCGCTCGCGGCGAAGAACATCGCGCCTGATCGTTGCGCCGGGCGCGTCGCAATGGCAGGGTGGCCCCCATGCCCAGCGCCATCCCCACGGAATTTCCGCAGGTCACCGCGGTCTGCAAGGCCAACCTCTACTTCGGCGGCAAGGTGGCAAGCCACACCCTGCTCTTCGCCGACGGGTCGAAGAAGACCCTCGGCCTCATTTACCCGGGCGAGTATCACTTCGGCACCGGCGCGCCCGAGAAGATGGAGATCGTGGCCGGCGCGTGCCGGGTCAAGCTGGACGGCGGCGCCGCCTGGCAGTCCTACAGCGCGGGAACCTTCTTCCGCGTGCCAGGCGGGAGCGGCTTCACCGTCGCCGTCGAGGGCGACATCGCCGAGTACATCTGCTCGTTCGAGTAGCGCTACCCTCTTTTCCGCGGCCGCGGCAGTGGCCGAATTGCCTCGCCCACGGAGTGGGAGAGGCCGGCGCGCAACGCGCGCCCGGTGGGGGTCTACCTAGTGCACCTGCGGCGCCGGCCGCAAGCCGGCGTCGCGCAGGAGCTTGTGGTCGCTGTCCACGTCGGGATTTCCGGTGGTGAGCAGCTTTTCCCCGAAGAAGATCGAGTTCGCGCCCGCGAGGAAGCACAACACCTGCGCCTCGCGCGAGAGCCCGGCCCGGCCGGCGGACAGACGCACGCGCGCCGCGGGCATGACGATGCGGGCGGTGGCGATCATGCGCACGAGCTCCAGCGCATCGACGGCAGGCCGCTCGCCGAGAGGCGTGCCCTTGACGGGCACCAGCGCGTTGATGGGCACGCTCTCCGGCGGCGGGTCGAGATTGGCCAGGGTGACCAGCATCGCGCAGCGGTCGTCGATGGATTCGCCCATGCCGATGATGCCGCCGCTGCACACCTTGATGCCGGCCTTGCGTACGCGCCCCAGGGTGGCCAGCCGGTCGTCGTAGCCGTGCGTGGTGATGATGTTGTCGTAGAACTCGCGCGAGGTGTCGACGTTGTGGTTGTAGACGGTCAGCCCGGCCTGCGCGAGCCGCTCGGTCTGCGCGTCGGTGAGCATGCCGAGGGTGATGCACGCCTCCAGGCCCAGCCCGCGCACGGCGCGCACCATGCTGAGGACGCGCTCGAAGGACTCACCGTCCTGCGGGTTTCGCCCGGCGGTGCCCATGCAGAAGCGCGTGGCGCCCGCGGCCTGCGCCCGTTGCGCGGCCGCGACGACCTCGTCCACCGAAAGCATCTGGTCGCGCCGGACCCCCGTGTCGTAGTGGCTCGACTGCGGGCAGTAGGCGCAGTCCTCGGGGCAGCCGCCCGTCTTGACCGAGAGGAGCGAGCAGAGTTGCACCTCGTCGGGCCGATGGTGCTCGCGGTGTACCTGCTGCGCCTTGAAGATGAGCTCGGGGATCGGGAGAGCGTGGATCGCCCGCAGATCTGCGACGGAATACTTGGGCACGGCCGTCTTCTTACCATGGGAACCCTGACAGGGTTCCCACTCCTTCCCGCGATGCTGCGCTGCCGGCAGAGCCGGCAGGCTCCACACGCGATCTAGTTGATTTTTCGCAGGACGACCAGGACGCGCAAGGTCAGGCCGATGGCTTCGGCCACCTCCTTGGCATCCTTGGGGCTTTTGGCCGTTTCCCGCAGGGGACCGCGCGACAGGGCGCTGTCACCCTTGACGGGGGTGCCGGGATACCAGAGGCCGTCCTTGGCCTGGCGCGAGCGCAGATAGGCCTCGGCGGTGCGCACCCCGGAATTCTCCTTGCCGAGCCCAATGCCGGTGATGGTGTCAAGGGCATCGAGAACATCGGTGTAGAAGCGCGGCTCGGTCAGGATTTCCCAGTACGACGGCGCCTTGCGATCCTCGTAGCGATCGGGCTGCAAGAAACGCGTGGCGAGCAGTTCCGCCGCGCGGCGGGCCTCGCGCGACCCCCGCCGGTCCTTCGACGACGCGAAGGCGCGCAAGACCATGCCGGTGACAAGGTGGCTCGATGGCCGCGCCGCCGAGTCGGTGCGCACCCCCCGCCAGGCCCAGCCCCCGTCGTCCTGGCGCAAGGACAGGAGAAAACGAAATCCCTTCTCCACGCCCGCTTCGTTCTCGAAGCCCGCGCGGCAGAGCGCCGAGAGCGCCCACCCCTGAAAGTGCAGGGCGGGGGTCTTGCCGCGTCCTTTGGGGTTCTCGGCCAAGGCCAGATCGCCGATGCCGCCGTCGCTGTCCTGCGAGGCCAGAAGATAGTTCGCGATCTTGTGGAGCTGCTGGGAGACCGGGCTCTTGCCTTCGACGCGCAAGCCGAGATCGGCCAGACGATCGAGACAGCGCACGGTGGCCAGGCAGCGGGCGAACTTGGAACCGCCCAGTTCCTTCTCGGGAGCGCGCGGGGCGAAGCTGCCGTCCTTGTCCAACTTGCGCAGGAGGGCTCGCACCTCGGGATAGCTGGCGATCTCCTCGGCGTTGGGCGCTTCACTGTCGTCGATGAGGTCACGGCGCACGCGGGCCAGCACGCTGGGAGTCCCCTCGCGCAACAGGCGCGGAATCGGATCGCTGGCCAGGCGAGCTCGCCAGCCCGAGAGCGCCCGCGGCGGCGGCTGCGCAACGGGCGGGGAAGGCGTGAACAGGCTCGGGCGGTTCATGTCTGCTGCCAAGGTGGACGCATTATATAGACTCGCGAGCCCGGCGTCCGGAGTTCTTGGGCGAGGGACAGGCCAGGCGGGGTCCGGCTGGCGCGTGCGGGCGACGGGAATTCGCTTGCCGCGTCGCGCCTGCGACCCAGTCCCACCTCAAGTTGGCCTGGAAAGCCCGAGAGAGGAGGGGTACAACAAGGAACCGGCAATTCCTTGTCTGGGGTGGGGCCGAGCAATGGACGAAAGCGAGAGACCGTCAAAGCGAGACGCCTTTATTGCACTCCTACGAGCGGGCTGGGCCTCGCTTCACCTGGATGCCCGCTGTCCCGGCGTGGTGGTGCCAGCGCCATTCTCCTCGCAGGCGCACCTCGTGCTGCAGTACGGGCGGAACATGCCCATTCCCATCATGGATCTCGAAGTCACCGAGGCGGGCGTGAGCGCGACGCTCTCGTTCTCGCGGGTTTCGCACCGCACCTACGTGCCGTGGAGCGCGGTCTACGCGGTTAGCTGCACCAACGGGTGCGGCGTGCTCTACCGCGAGGACGTTCCCGAGGACGTGGCCGTGGCCACGCCGACCGACGCCGGGTTGGTCGAGTTGCCCTGGAAGGGGCGGTCACGCGCGTCCGGCGGCTATGCCTTTCGCGACGACGGGCCGCCTCTGCGCTCCGTCCCGAGCACCGATGACATCGACCCAGGCGCTCTGGCGATCCATCTCCATTCCCGCCGGCGCCGGCCGCAGCTCCGCGTCGTGAAATAGACCAGTAATCCACAGCGCGGGCTTCGCCCGCAACCCAAGGCTTCAGGCTCCAGGCGCCAGGCTCCAGGTTCTCTGGTCGAGAGCGGCGATCGGCGTCTCCATGGCCCGAAGGAGATCGCCGTATCGTGCAGCAAGCAGGTCGTGCTCTTCGGCGTGCATCATGCCCAACCGATGCGCCAGGCCGATCAGATGGCGGGCCTCCGACGCAGAGCCGAGCGCCACGGTCAGGAAATGGCCATAGTCCCTCGTCGAACTACGGGCCGAGCCTTCGACGATGTTCGTCGGGACGGAAACGGCTGCCCACCGGATCTGGGCTTGCAGCCCGAAGCGCTCCTCGGACGGAAAACGAGCGGTCGCGCGCTAGACACGGTCGACCCGATCGTCTGCCATGGCGAAGACCTTGAGCTTTGCTGGATCTCTACTCACGCGCCTGCACTATTGCCTGGAGCCTGGAGCCTGGAGCCCGGAGCCTGAAACCGTATGACAGGACCGCTGAAAAAACCGTCGTGCCACGCGAAGAATCTCGGAGGTAGTAGACTAGGGCCCGGCCGGGTCGCGCACGATGACCTGGATGTCCTTGCCGCCCGTGAAGACGCGGGTGTGGGGAAACGCGGTTCGCTTGATGACGTGAAAGGCGTCGGCGCGCCGGGACTGGCCGGCCGGCCGGAGGGTGTCGAGGGCGGACAGCGGCAGGTTGCGGATGAGGCGCCCGTGCAGGGCGACACCGTCGTCCCGCGTGGTCAGGCTCACGACGAGACTTGCGGCGGGATAGTAGGTCCGCAGATTCTCCACGAAGCCGCGCAGGTCCTCGGCCCGAGGGAGATCGGGCTTGACCTGCGCGCCCCCCGCGACCTCGATCTTGACGGCGCGGCCCGCGAGGGAGCGCGGCACTTCGACGTCCAAGATTTCGACGAATTCCGCGCCCTGGTAGGGACGCAGGGTCACGCGCAGGGGCAGGCGGCCGCCGGCCCGCACCTTGTCGCCTGGCGAGGCGAGCCCCACGATCTCGGCGGTGTCGGCCCGGTATTCCACGCGTGCGTCGACCTCGATCTTGTCCACCACGGCAGGGGCGAAGGGATTGCCCAGAAGCTCGCCAAGGGCGTGCATGCCGTGCGACATGGCCAGTATGCGTGGGGCGAGGTTCTCGCTGGCGAAGATCACGTCGCGCAGTTCGAGAGGGGGAAAGCCGCGCACAAAGAGCCGGGTGGTCACGTCCGCGGTCATGTCGGTGACGTCGGGCACCGCCTCGGACAGCGCGGTCGAAATCGCCATGGTCGCGAGCATGGGCAGGAGCCGGCGATGACGCGCGATCTCGACGGTGAAGGGCGGCTTGCTCGTGCCCTTGCTGGCAACGCGAACCTGGACCGGGACCGTGCCCGCGCGGTCGCCGAGCAAGCCGATGACGCCGGTTCTCGAGTCGTCCGTTACGGTGCCGATCTCGGCGATGGGGGACGACATCTTGAGCGAGGACGAGAGGCTGGGGATGATGGCGTGAATCTCGCCTTGCACCATGGGCAGGCTGACGCTGCCGATGCCGAACATGGGATGGCCGAAGGCGAAGACCTGCTTGCCGTCGGAGTAGGTGAGCGTTCCCATCGCGGTCGTGGACATGTCGCCCGAGATGAGCGCGACGCCGACGGCGGCGCCGGGCAGAAGCGCAGGGGCCGCGGCGCTGGGCCGCGTCTTGCCGCCCGAGCCGCCGGCGCGGACGGGGTGAAGACCGAGCGCCTGCATTTCCTGACCGAAGTAGGCGAGGGACGCCTCGGAGGCACCCGAGACCGAGAGCGGGATGGCGACCGGCTGCAAATGGCCCAGCGTGCCATCCGCGCCGATCCTGACCTCCGTCGGCTGGGGCACGCCCACTTGCGCGGGGTCGGGCGGCGGACGATCCGGACGATCCCGTTCGGCGAGCATGGTTTCGATGGGCGTGACCCCGGCCAGCGGCTCCTTGGCGAACGACCAGCCATAGGCGATGGCGCCCATGAGTTTGCCGTCGACGTAGACCGGGCTGCCACTCATGCCGGCGGCGATACCCAGCGACTCCAGGCGCGCATCTTCGGCGCGCACCAGGATGATGTCCTGCTTGGGCATGAAATTGCGCATGATGGAGACCACGCGCACCTTGAAAGCCTCGGGTGCCGTGCCCTGGAAGACCGTGCGCGCCTCGCCGACCATGCCGGGCCTCACCTGCGCAAGCGGCAAGATCGCGGCAAGCTCTTCCCCGGCCGCTGCCGGCCACGCCAGCAGGAGCGCGAGCACTGGCAGCCAAGGCAGGGACGGGTGATTTGCTAGGTTCACGTTCGTGCAAGCGTAGGAACCGCCGCCTTCCCTGTCAATCCCGGGAACAACCTTTGCTTGACGGGAACGCGCCTGGGGACAAGGATTCCCTCGCCCATGGTGAGCGCCGACATCTTCGTTGCCGAGACCGAGTTCAAGAACCAGGAGTCCTTTCGCGGACTGGTGACTTCCGGCTACCTGCCGGCCTTCGCCGGGGACGCGGCCAGCGTGGCGGACATGTTGCGCCTGGAGGCCAAGTTTGCCATCGAATCCATCGAGGCGGCGGCCATCTGGATCGCCGACACGGACTCCTTGGAAATGAAGATCGTCCTCGGTGCCCAGTGCGGCGCCCATGCGCGTGAGTGCCAGAGATTGCAGGAACGGCTGTCCGTGCTCGGGCTCGCGCCAGGGTCCTACGACCCGCGCCAGGGCGGCTACTCCAAGCTCTTCGCCTTTCTCCGTTCACTGCAAACCAGCGAGGAGCGCGTCGCCGCCGGCCTCCTGACCCTGGGTGGCGCGGCAGTGGCCAGATTGGGCGCCCTGCTGGCGGTGTGCGGCGAGCGGGGCGACGCGGAAACCAGTGAGCTTCTGCGCAGCGGAATGATTCCGGACGAGCAGCGGCGCGCCGACGAGGGCAGGGACCGGCTGGTCCTGCTCGCCACCGCCGAGGACAGCCAGGCGCGGGCCCGCCGAGCGGTGTTCAAGACCATCGAGCTTTTGGGCGAGCTCTACGAACCCGGCACCCTCCGCCGCGTGCTCGGTCGCGCCGGCCGGAAGTAAATCGAAGATCGAATGCCCCGAACCTAGCCTTCGACGTCGCAGACCACGACCGTGATGTTGTCGCGGCCGCCGCGGGCAATTTGTCATGGGAACCCTCGAAGGGTTAGCTCTGCACTCGGCACCCGCCACCCACCCTGCCTCCCCCGCGCTTCGCGCGGCCTCGCCATCCCCTCCCGCGCCATGGCGGAGCCGCGACGGGTCGCGGCCGCAGGCCGCGAGGGGCAGGGCGGGTTGGGTTTGGTCCCTAGTGCCGACGAAGTCGGCGGGCAAAGCCCGCCTCCACCAACGCGATCGAACTCGGCGGCTGCTAGCCTTCGACGTCGCAGACCACGACCGTGATGTTGTCGCGGCCGCCGCGTTCGTTGGCCAGCTCGATGAGCCGGTTGGACACCGCGTCTCGGTCCCCGTTGAGCAGACCGTCGATCTCCCCGTCCATCAGGTAGCCGTGCAGCCCGTCGGTGCAGAGCATGAACCTGTCGCCGGGCTTGATCTCGAGGTCGATGGTGTCGACCTCGACGTAGTCCTGGTGCCCCACCGCGCGGGTGATGACGTTCTTGCCGGGCGAGTTGGCGGCTTCCTCGGCGGTGATGAGGCCCAGCTTCAGCCGGAAGTTGACCAGGGTATGATCCTCGGTGAGCTGCGCGGTCTTGCCATCGCGGGAAAGGTACACGCGGCTATCTCCCACCTGGGCGATGAACGCGGTTCCAGCACTGATGAGCAGCGAGGACAGCGTGGTCGACATGCCTTTTTGCCGGGGATCGAGCTGGCCCATGCCGAAGACCATGTAGCACGCCGACTGCACCGCGTTTTCGAGCAGACGGCGCACCAGGCCAGCGCTCTCGGGCGTCGGATTCGCAGCGTGGGCATTCAGGGTCTTGCGCCAGCGCTTGACCCAGGATTGCACGAGCTCGACCGACTCCGCGCTGGCCACCTCGCCCTTGGCATTGCCGCCCACTCCGTCGCAAACGATGTACAGGCCCAGCTCGTCGTCGAAGAGCATACTGTCTTCGTTGTGTGGCCGCCGGCGACCGACATCGGACTTGCCAAAGGACAGAATTCGCATGCGCTTCGTTTCATGGTACTACGAAACCTCCGCCCCAGCACAGGGGAACGAGGTACTTTTGGGCCTTCAACGTGTTACCATGAGGATCTGATGCCTGTCGAGGGAAAGGAGGCTGGTTTTCCCTCGCAGTTCGGCCGCTACACCTTGGTGGAGCGCCTGGCGACGGGAGGAATGGCGGAGGTCTTCAAGGCGAAGATCCTTTCGGCCCACGGCTTCGAGAAGCTGCTGGTCATCAAGCGCATCCTGCCCAACCTGGCCGCGGACAAGACCTTCGTGTCGATGTTCATCGACGAAGCCAAGTTGACCGCCCAGCTCATCCACCCCAAGATCGTGCAGGTCACCGACTTCGGCGAGGAGAACGGCCAGTACTTCATCGCGCTCGAGTACGTCGAGGGCTTCGACGGCCTCGGCCTTCTGCGTTCGGCGGCGCAGAAGCACGTGCGTTTGCCCATCCCCATCTGCATGTTCATCGCAGCGGAGGTGCTCGACGCCCTCGATTACGCGCACAACGCCAAGGACAGCGAGGGCAAGCCCATGCACCTCGTTCACCGCGACATCTCGCCGTCCAACGTCTTCATCGCGCGACGCGGGGATGTGAAGCTGGGCGACTTCGGCATCGCGCACGCGCAGGAGCGTGAGTCCAAGACCCAGGCCGGCACGCTCAAGGGCAAGTACGGCTACATGTCGCCCGAGCAGGTCACGGGCGGCGACCTCGACGGCCGCAGCGACATCTTCGCGGTGGGCATCGTGCTCGCCGAGATGCTGATGGGCAAGCGGCTCTTCACCGCGCCCAACGATCTGGACGTCCTGCTCATGGTGCGCGACGGGCGGCTCGAGCGCTGGGATAAGTACTGCAAGGACATTCCGGCACCCCTCGACGCCATCGTGCGCAAGGCGCTGGCCAAACGCCTCGACGAGCGCTACCAGAACGCCGCGGAGTTTCGCAACGCCCTCGACGATCTCCAGTTTCAGTTCGGCATGCGCGTGGGGCCGGCCGATCTCGGCGCGCTGGTGGCCGATCTCTTCGACTCCCAGCCGGACGCGCTGGCGCGCTTGAAGGAGCGCGCGCGCAGATGGGAGATCAAGGAGCACCGTTCGTCATCCGGGGCCACGCCGCCGCCGGTCCCGCGCCCCTCGCTCGGCGCCTCGGCGGAGCACGACGCGAGCCCACCCAGTCGGGGCGGTGGCCTGACCCCCGCGAGCACGGTGGTTAGCGCCGCCCTCGACGACGCCCTGGCGGGCTCGATGTCGTTGGTCGGGCTGGATCAGTACGAGAAACCGGATCTCGAGGGCGCTCCGGTCTGGCCGACGGGACCTTTGGGCGGTTCGGCCGACCTCTTGCTGGGC
>Ga0182021_10011928_pt1 | contig 10326 bp, 9 predicted proteins | sample 612E3MmetaG_FD_120493 | JGI IMG/M metagenome (GOLD analysis project Ga0182021, IMG submission 120493) | Permafrost microbial communities from Stordalen Mire, Sweden - 612E3M metaG (Illumina Assembly) | ecosystem: Environmental > Terrestrial > Soil > Wetlands > Permafrost | place: Sweden... | reverse complement strand
GTCGCCATCGTAGAGGACGATACCTTCGAGTGGGACGCCGACTTGATCGAGCGGGTACCGGAGGAGAAGATCACCTGGCGGGCCATTGACGGTCGCGAAACCGGTGAGGTGCGCTTTGAGAAGGTGGGAAGCGGCGCCACCAAGTTGACCTACCAGCTCGACTACGATCCGGCCGCCTGGGAAGGCAAGGCCGACACCGTGCGTCACTGGATGCGCCGCCGAGTCGACAAGGATCTCGAAAGCTTCAAGAAGGCGGTCGAAGCGCTCGCCTGAGCGAAGTCAGCAACCAAGACGGTGTGCACTGCGGGGATCCGGTCCGTCATCACCCTAGCGCCGTCCCTTTCAGACCAACGGCGCGGTCGACTCCTCTGGTGGCGTGAGCCCTCGCTTTCCAGACGCCACCTTGGGGGGCCGCCTACTTTCCTGCTGTGGTCCTCCCTGCGACCTCCTGGTCGCGGCGAAGTTCCGACCACGAGAACGGCGAGCTCAGAAGCGCGCCGAAGCCCATAAGGAGAGGGGGCACGGTCCAAAGGACGAAGGCTACGAGGCTAAAGCCGGCCGAGCGGCTCGAGGAGACCCCGAACAGTTCCAAACCGACGACGCAGAACAGCTGCCATGGACCGATATTGCTCGGGGTATTCGGAAGAAAGGTACCGATCGTGATTATGGCGAAAACGGCTGCCGCGTGAAGCGGGGTGAGGCCCAAGTGGTAGGCGCGAAGCAGGAGCCAAAACGACCCGATGTTGACGGCAGTTGCGGCCAGTGCGGCGCCGAGGGATACCGCCAGCGTCTGCGCCGTCAGTCGGGCGGCTGCGTCGATCAACTCGATCGCTCCGGCCTTGACCCGTCGCCATGCTCTCGAGGCCGGCTGCCAGGTCTCGAACCGATGACGGATGTTCACATTCTGGGCGACAAGCAGGACCCCGATGGCCACACTTACCCCTACCCCGACCTCGAGCGCTCCCAGCGCGAGGCGCAGGGCGACATTGAGCGCCAGCCCGCGCAGAGTGAACCAGACGACCAAGATGATCGCGATGGCATCGGAAACGCGTTCTACCAGCTCGCTTGAAAGCACCCGCACCGTAGGAACCTTGGCTCTACGCGCGACCATCACTCCACGAATCAAGTCACCTCCGGAAAGTGGCAGGATCCCGCTGTAGAGAGTGCCGACATAGATCGCCTGGAAGAGGTGAAGCACGCGCAGACGGAGGGGCCGAAGAAGGTACTTCCAGCGCACAGCCTCGAGCAGCCGCGGAACGACCTGCAGAATGACGGACGCGATGACGAGCCACCAGGTGATGCCGGAGAGATCCGCGCGCAGCTCGGACAAGCGAAGGCGGGATATCACGTAGGCGAGGGCTAACGCCGACAGACCCCAACTCGCCCAAGGAAACCATTTTGACCTTATGAAGCGGACTTCCCAGCCTGCGGGGACCCGCGGTGTGTCGGGCGACTTTCCATCCATCGGTTGTTGCTCGTCGATAGCGGTCACTCCCTGGTTGCGCGGCCGGACTCTACTACTCGCCGCGCGTCCGGATGCCGATTGTCGAGAGCCGCGGGCTGAGTCGGGTAAGGTAGAGGATACGCATCCCGCATCCAATCGGACCTAGAGACGGCCCGGCACGTGATCACCACGGTCTCCCGGTATACGTTTGGTTAGCACTGTCCTCGTCTTGCCGCTGCGATGCAGGAAGCTGCTGAAACCGGCGCCGATGCGGATGAAGATCTCCTGGTTGGTCTTGACGGCACCCGTCCACCCCAAGGGTGCGCTCGACCTCGGGGCTGCGCTCTCAACTCATCGCAGCGTTTCGCGGAAATCAGGAACCTATCTTGAGTCCGACCAGGCTGCCGGCCGCCTTGAGCGACGTGAACCATTGGGTGTACTGAGTCGTAACCTGCTCGAATTTGGCACGGTTGCCATCGCTCACGGCTTGTTTCAGCGAGTCCATGATGCCCGTGCCAGTCTCCATGACGGCGACAAAAGCCGCCTGGGCCGGAGCCAGTTCCACCGGCGGCTTGATGGCCTTCAGCTCCGATAGAGAGGTCTGGTACTCCTGGGCTATCCGGTCAGCTCCGGCTGTGGTGAAGGCATCGCTCGCCTGAAAATCGTTACCCAATGTCGTCAGAGTGCTCGACCATTTGGTCAGGGCGTCTGTGTAGCCCTGTGTGGGGACCTGAACGCTGCACCCGACGAGGCTGATGATGAGAAGACCGCAGCCAAGGGCAACCCATTTCATGATGCGCATGCCCCACCTTTCTGCTAACTACGTCGTCTCGTGCTGAATCTCCACGGCACGTACCCGCATTCGACATTCTCTCAACATTTGGCAAGGCAGCGTCGTGAAAGGCAGCGTCGACGCTGGCTCTCACACCACATCGTAGGACACTACCCCTGATTCCCGACCTCCCTTGACGAGTCACCCGTCCAAGAGAAGGTTTTGCAGCGGTCCGCGCAGGCGCTCGGACCGGCGGGACGCGTGGGGCAGCGTCGTGAGCCGGTGAGTCATTGGCTCGCCACGCGCGAGACGCTGTCGTTGCTCTTGCGCCTGGGGCTTCCACAACTCGTCGATGACTGTGGTGGGATGGCCCGAGACGCTGGCCACAGGCAATTCGAGATGCTCGGCCCAGAGCCGCTCCCGGGTGGTCCTCGCGACCTCCTGGTCATACACGGCGAGATTGACCTCGGTGTCGTTGAAGAGACTGTGGTCGTTCAGGTTCGCGGACCCGACCGTGAGCCACCGATCATCGACCACGGCCAGCTTGGCGTGCACGTACACGGGGCGCGACTGCGAACCGACCCGCGAATAGATGGAGGAGGCGAACAGACGATCGTCATGATCCGCGTCGAGCAGCGTGCCGAGTTGGCCGGCGGTATCGTCCGTCCCGGTAGCCGCCTTCGCAGGCAGCACTAGAAGCAGGCGAAAGTCGTCTTCTGGAGGGGCGAGCAGCTTCTGCCGCAGGACCTCGACTATCTCCGGAGACCATAGGAATTGGTTCTCGATGTAGATGAGATGCCTCGCCGAGGACAGAGCACGCCGGTATGCCTCCAGAATGCGGTAGACCCCCCTGGGGACCGAGGGATAGATCGCCTGCGGTATGGTAGCTATCACCTGCACATGGTGAGTCCCCGCGGTGTCGTCCGCCCGGCCGAGCGGCAGGCTCTCGCCCGAGACGCCTTTCCATCGCAACCGGAAATGTGAGCCAACATCCGCAGCCGCCGGCCCGCGCAACTCGGCGGCCATGTCGTGCCATCCGACGCCTTCTTTCAGCGCATGCTCGCTCGAGTCGAAACGGTCGCCCCTCAGATCGGTGTGGTCGAGGCCACCCACGAAGGCGACTTGGTCGTCGATGACGAGGATCTTCTCATGATGAGCGTGCAGCGGACGCTGATGGTGATCGAGCAGGCAGCGCACTCGGGTCCCTCTCGTGAGCTCGTCTCGGGTCCGCTTGACCGCAGGACGCCCAACAGCTGACCAGGGGACGGGAGGACCGGACCAGAGCAAGACCCGGACATCGACGCGCTCGGCGAGTTCGGCCAGAAGTTCCCGGATCGTGGGCCCGTCGCCCGCCGGATCCCCGGCTTCCCCACGGACCAACTGAAAATCGGGGCTGAGGAACCAGTTCGCCAGGTACACATGCGATCGCGCCTCCAACATGGCGCGCTGCATGGCGGGCAAGGCCGCGGCCCCGTCGATGTGGACCTTGACGCTGTTGCCCTCGCGGACCGGGGGATCCCCGCCCACTCGAAAGCCCTCAGGAGTGGGTCCCAAGATCCTCTGCCAACCCACTCTGCGCAGGCGTCTCATGTGGTGGTCCACTACCGCTCGTTCAAGGGCCTCCCCGACTGCGCGGTCGACGCGAGCAATTGCACTGCGGTCTTTCATGGGTCGTCAGCAGCCCGTCGTTGCCGGGAGCGACCGGAACGCAGCCGCGGCGTCGAGTTGCCTCGACGCCGCTAAGCAGGGGAATCCACGCCGACAGGCCATGTTCACGCTGCCTATCGTACTTTCATGCGTCAAGACGATCTCTAGGTCTCGATCCCTAGGTCTTGGGCGTTGAGTCCTGATGTTTCGCCCACTCATCAGCCCGCCGAGCGGCCTCGTCGGATGCCTGGCCCGATCTCTGCTGCAGCTTGCCCACCAGGCGATCCTTCTTGCCACCGATCTCCGCAAACTCGTCATGCCTGAGCTTGCCCCACTCCTGCCGGGCCATGCCTTTCAGCTCTCTCCACTTACCTCCGATGATGTTCCGGTCCATCTCCGAGGCTCCCTCAGCTCTTCGACTGGAGATCGTTCTGCCGCTGCATGTACTCCTCGCGGCTTATCTCTCCTTTGGCGTACCGCTCGTCCAGCATCCTGAAGGATTCCGGTAGCTTCTGGTCTTCAGGCCCGGCTCCGGGCATCCCCGGTTGTCCCGGATTGTCCCGGCGAGCCCGCATTGCAGCCCGGCCCTGTGAGAGCGCCCGGCCGGCGACGATGATAGCGACCAGCGCGATGACGAAGACCACGATCAGAGCGATCAGCCAATAGAGACCGCTTAAGTGGTAGGCCCCAGTTTGTACCCACATGGCCTTTGCCCCTCCTTCTCAAGTTCGCGATACCGGCGATGAATATCACCAGCGTTGCTGAATGCCCTTTCCCATCGGAAGGCAAACCTTCAGCGCGGCTGCGGTCGGGATCATGAGGTTTGGCCGCGGCATGTTCCGGGCAGGACCACCAGCATGCGCGCGGCGTGCGGAAACGCTGTGGCGGCGACGATGTCTATCTTCTAGTGGGGGGCGATCATGGGGATTCTGTCTTGGGTCTTGTTCGGTGGCCTGGCCGGCTTGGCGGCTGGGTTTCTCACGGGTCGCCGTGGAGGCATCATCTACGACATCATCGTGGGCATCGTGGGAGCACTGTTGGGCGGGTTCCTTATGCGCCTGTTCGGGCACGTGGGCGTGACGGGATGGAACTGGCGCAGTTTCGCAGTGGCCGTCGGCGGGGCGGTCGTCCTCATCTTCATTCTGGGACTGGTCCGCGGGCGGGGAAGGACCCGAGGCCGCTGAGTTATTCGCCGGCGTCGCCGGCGACCTGCCGCTCATCTGGAGTCGACACCAGGTGGACAGCGATGACCGCCAGATCGTCGGCAAGCCGTCCTCCGGCATGGTGCGTCGCCGCGGCTACCAGCGCTTCGACCGTCCCCTGCGGGTTCGCGCGATCCCGTCCTGAGAGCATCGTCAGCAATCTGGTCTCGCCGAAAAAGTCCGGCCCTCGTCTTGCCTCAGTCAATCCGTCGGTGTAGAGCACCAGGGTCTCGCCGGCTGCGAGAGCGAACTCAGCCTCCCGGTAGAGTTTGGTCATCGCTCCCAGCGGCGGTCCGGGCGGGGGCTCGAGAAAGCGAGCGATCTCGCCGCAGACGACGAGCGGCGGATGCCCTGCCGAAGAGATGACGACTTTTCCATGCAAGACGTCCAGTATCGCCAGGAGCACGGTGACGATCTGCCCAGAGCTCGGCTGGGAGAGCAGGATGTCGTTTGCTTTGGTGAGGACGGAAGATGGTGACGGGTCGAGCGAGGCCAGAGCCCTGATAGTGGCACGCACCGTCTCGGTGAGTGAGGCGGCCTGTACTCCACTTCCATTGACGTCGCCGACCACCACAGCGACCCGCCCGTCCTTGAGCGCGAACAGGTCGTAGAAGTCCCCGCCTACCCGTTCGGCCACGTTGGCCGGACGGTATGCCAAGCCGAGCTCGAGCCCGGGAAGGCCGGCGACCGGTTTGAGCAGGCTCTCCTGAAGCACTTCCGCGATCCGACGCTCGTGGGCATGGAGCTCTGCATTCTCGAGCGCCATGGAAAGGGCGGGGGCGAGCTTGTCGATGAAGTTCAGCTCCGCGTCGGTGAACCTGGTCTTGCCTCGGCGTCCGAAACTAAAGGCACCTGCGACGTCGTCCCCAGAGCGGAGCGGGACGTGGACCACATCCGTGATGACATCCCCCGGAAAGAGTCCGACACGTCCTCCGAACGCGGGCATGCTCACGATCGCACGCTGTCCGACGGCGAGGGCGGAAAACTGCCTGGCCCTATCGTCTGGAAGGGCCACACCAGGACTCGCCCAGGTCGTGCCCGCCGAGAATCGTGTTATCCACCGGCCTTCGACCCGGACCACAAGGACGGCCTCCTCACAACCGAGGGCGTGTGCAGCCTCGGTCATCGCCCGACCCAGGAGTTCGTCGTAGCGGATGGTCGAGATCATGATGAGATTGATCTGGTCGAGAGAGTCGCTCAGAGCCGAGGCCTGCGCGCGCTCCGTGATGTCGTCCATCGCGAGCAGGACGTTGGCTAGCCCGGGCCTCGCGGAGCGGATGCGGCGGCCGGAGAGGACCAGCGTGCGCCGACCGAGTTGGGGCACCTCACGGTCGACGACGAAATCCTCGAAGTCCTCACCGTCGACCAGGGCACGTTGCAGCGCATCGTGGAGCTCGGCGCTGTCCCAGAGTCGCTCCGCCAACTCGAAGAAGCTCTCGCCCACCGTGCGGGGAGCGCTGGTCTTGAACATGCCATAGAAGGGCGGGCTGGCCGACAGCACACGGAAGTCCGGGTCGAGGACCAGGAGAGGTTCTCGTACGGTGTCGATCACGGCCAGAGCGTAATCTCTGGTACTTCTGAGCTCAGCCTCTCGAGCGTCGAGGGCGGCGTTGAGTCCCACAAGCTCGTCGTTCTTGGCCGCCAACTGCCCGTTGAGCTTGCCAAGCTGGTTGTTCACGCCGTGGAGTTCCTCGTTCAGCGTCCGCAGCTCCTCGTTGGCGGACTGCACTTCTTCGGAAGCGGTCTCAAGCTCTTCATTGACGCTCTGCAGCTCCTCATTGGCGGAGAGAAGCTCCTCATTGGCCGAGCGCAGCTCTTCGTTGGCCGATTCCCTGTCTTCGAGCACAGACCGGGCGTAGTCCCTCATCTCGGCGAGTTCCCGCTCCGACTCCGATATCTGGGCGGACAGTTCGTCGGCGCCCGCGAGCGGCCTGACGGATGGCGCACCGTGCGCCGCGACTGTCTGGGGAAGGTCGTGAAAGAGGACAAGGAACGAAGCCTCGCCGGAGGGCGACCCGATGGGGATGACATCGAATCCGGCGATCACCACCCGCCCGTCACGAAGGATGCGGATCCCGCGCCGATGAACGGCGGCCTCGCCCTTTTTCGCTTCTCCAAGGGCACTCCTCAGCTCCCCTGCCAATCCCTCCCGGGCCATGCGCAGAAGGTCGTAACTCACGCGACCGGGGCCAGGCTCAAGGTAGGGGCCGGTGTGACCACGAAACCGCCGTACCTGCAGGTCGGCGTCGACGATCACTCCTGCCGGCGCGTATCCCTCGAGCACGATCTGGTCGGCTTCTTTGGAGGAATCGAAGTCATGCACGGGGGGTTTGGGCGCAGGCGCGGCGGTTCCAGCACCAGCCCGGCTGGCCGGGGAGGGTGGTATAGGAGCGAACGTTCCCGAGCGGGCCGCGTAGACCTTGGCCTTCTTGTCTACGATAGAGAAAAGATCGGTAGCTCCGCCCACCGACTCCGACTCTCCGAGTAGGAGGAACCCACCTGGACGGAGCGCGAAGTGTAGCAGGGGTATCACCCGGCGCTGCAGCAGCGGACCCAGGTATATGAGGACGTTTCTCAGGCTTATGAGGTCGAGCCTGGAAAAAGGCGGATCCCGGGTGAGGTCGTGCTTGGCGAACACGCACATCTCCCGGATGCTCTTGATTATCTGGTAGCCGGCGTCGACGCGAGAGAAGAAGCGCTCGAGCCGTTCGGGCGAAACGTCCGAGGCTATGCTCTCCGGGTAGACCGCCAGTCTGGCTTTGTCGATCACCTGCTGGTTGATGTCGCTGGCGAATATCTGAAGCTGGGTCTTCTCTAGATGGTCCGTGCCTTGGAACTCCGCCCAGGTCATGGCCAGAGAGTAGGCTTCTTCGCCGGTCGCGCAGCCCGGGACCCAGAACCTCACTCGGCTGGCGGTCTCGGCCTCGGCGATCCGGGGGAAGATCTCCTGCTTGAGTGTCTCGAATACCTGCGGTTGTCGGAAGAAACTCGTGACCCGGATGAGCAGATCCTGGTAGAGGTTCTCCACTTCGGCTGGGTCGTTGCGAAGGAGTTCCAGATAACCCTCGAGATCCTCGGCACGCCGGGTGGCCATGCGCCGGTTTATCCGGCGCATGATGGTGCTCTGTTTGTAGTGGCTGAAATCGGCCTTGGTCGCGGAGTGGATGAGGGTCAGCAAGTCGGCGAGGATGGGGTCCTCCGGGGCGAGGGGCCTGTTGAGCTGAGGCTGCGGCTCGGGCGGCACCGTGCCCGGATGGCCGGCGATGTCTGCGAGTTGTCGCGCCAGCAGCGGGATGGGCAGGACGAAATCCACCGCTCCGGTGGCGATTGCGTTCTCAGGCATGCCTCGGTACTTGGCGGTAGTCGGGTCTTGAACCAAGGTGATGCCCCCCTCCCGCTTTACGGCCTGCACGCCTGCCGCTCCGTCGGCCGCAGTGCCGGAGAGGACGACGGCCACTGCTTGGCTCGTGCGATCGCGCGCGAGAGAAGCGAGGAACGAGTCGACAGGAAGGTGATGACCGGTGGGAGGACGCGAGCCGAGCTTGAGAACGCCTTGCTCCATGGTCACGTCCCGGGTGGCGGGTGTGACATATACGGTGTTCGGCACCACCGTCATGTGCTCGGTAGCCTCGACCACGGTCATGGCCGTCTTCGAGCCGAGGAGGCCGGGGAGCATGCTCTCGTGGCTCGGGTCGAGATGCTGCACGATGACGAAGGCCATGCCGGTATCGGCAGGGAGGTGCTGGAGGAGTTCGGTGAATGCCTCGAGACCCCCGGCTGAGGCGCCGACGCCAACTACCGGAAAAGAATGAACGGCCCTTTCACGGACCGTGGAGGTCACGCCCGTGATGTTTCCGTCTTTCGGGATTTTGGGCTCAGAGTGCATGCTTCCCAAGTGGTTGCCGGCTGGAGAGACCAGCGGTTGCCCCAACAGTGTTAGGCTAGCACCGTTGCCCGTGATTTCGTTAGCGAAAAGGTCCAGCGCGGATCGAGGGACGACACTCGTGCGGTCACGCTGCCAGGTGCCGCCGGTTGTCTTCAGCGGGGGGCGTGTGGATGGGTCCGCGATCCCCGCATGCGCCCAACTCCGCCACGAGAGGTCTGTTCCGTATTCGAGCGGTTGGGGGCGTTCGCCGTGGCCGACAAAGGCTCGCGCTAGGCCAAAGCCCAGACTGCCAGACCAAGCGCGATAAGACCCAAATCCGTATTCGTGCTTATGGACTTCACCGCAAACAAGAAGATGGCTGCCAAGACGAACAGAATCGCAGCCACATATTTTAGAGACGAACGGTTCTTCGGCATGATCGCCACCCCTCCCCAGTCTTATTACGACCGGCCGGTCAGATCACGCCCAGGAGCCACAGAATGAGCACGATGACAAGAATGAGAAACAGAGTACTGCCTGGGAAATAGCCCCAGCCTCGACTGCGCGACGTAGGGATCACGCCCACCAGTAACAGCGCAAGGACAATCACCAGAATCAGTCCCAACATGGTGCCCTCCTTTGGCGGTGTCAAGTCGCTGGCACTGGCCGAGTACCGTTTCCCGCCCTGCGCAACGGCGAAACGCTCAGTTTGGCGGCAACCAAGCGCGCCTAGGCGCGGGATCTACGAAGGCCAAGCCACACGCATGACCCGCGATACGTCGAGCCGACGCGCTCTTGCCGACCGGGCTCCGCCGCATCGCTGGTTTGGGGGCGCCATAGCCAAGCCGAGGAAATATCAGGCGGAGGCTTTCACCCTCCGCTGTGGAATAGCTTGGGGAGCAAAGAACACCGCAGGCAAAAGTCAGTCCAAGCAGGGGGCCGCAAGCGTGGCGAATTCGGAGCCGGTGGGACGGGATCCACTTGACGAGAAGGTGAGAGCCTGGTGGCTTGAGGTCCTATCCGGCGAGGAGGGTCGCGATCACCCCATCTATGGTCCGAGCCTTCGCGCCAAGCTGGGGGGAGATGTCCTTGAGGTTTCCGGCGTAGTCGAGTCAAGAGATGCGCAGGAGAAGCTCAGAGCCGAGATCCGGACGCTCACCGAGGGCGGCATCCGCCGAGTCCGCTTCAAGGTGGAGGTGATTGAGACCAAAGGAGACCGCGGGGTTCTCAGGCAGACGATCATGGCCTTCTTTACCAATGCGGCGCAGAGCCGCATGGCGGAAAGATACTTGGAAGGCCATCCCGGCGTCACGCCCACTCGCGTAGAAGTACTTGATGAACGATCAGTGGGGCCCGTATTGAAGGAGCTCGCGAACGCGTGGCGACGAGAACTGGC
>Ga0182021_10011926_pt1 | contig 10327 bp, 15 predicted proteins | sample 612E3MmetaG_FD_120493 | JGI IMG/M metagenome (GOLD analysis project Ga0182021, IMG submission 120493) | Permafrost microbial communities from Stordalen Mire, Sweden - 612E3M metaG (Illumina Assembly) | ecosystem: Environmental > Terrestrial > Soil > Wetlands > Permafrost | place: Sweden... | reverse complement strand
TGCTTGCAGCGCGGATGCACGAGGACGTCGAGGTTCTGGATGAACTTGACACCCTCCTCGACGCTGTTCGGTCCCTTCACGCTGGGCTCGATGAGCGGGTAGCCGTGATGCTTCAGATGATCGATGCTCTCGGGCCGCGCGTTGTCCGCGATGATGACATGCTTGCGCGCCTCGCCGCCGTCGAGTCGATCAAACAGGCGCGACGTGTTGTCGAGCCGACAACCGATCTCCCACGCCTCGGCCCAGACGATGAGCGTACGCTTGTGCCGGTAGATCTTCACGAGCGTCGTCGGGTCGTTGGCAAAGCCCCAGTCTCCCCCGTACAGCGGAACCCACGACGGGTCGGGCATCGACGCAAGCTCCTCGTCGGTGAGCACGCGCCAGTTCTTAAAGACGCGCGCCTCGGAGTGCTTTTCGTATCCACCCTCCCAGACGTGCGTAAACTTCTCTGGGTCGTGAACACGGTCCCACTCGAGGTCCTTGCGCGACTCGTCGCTCAGGAACGGGTTGTCACGGTAAGAGCTTGTGATGACGACCGCGCCGGGCGGCGGGCCATTCGGTCCACAGAAGAACTGCTCGACCGGGTCATCGTAGAGATGTGGGTTCCACGAAAACCAGAGTTCGCTGCCCGGCTTGCGGATCGTGGGGCGCAGTAACGTGAGGGAGCGCTCTGAGAACGTCTGCGCCTCTTCCACCCACGCGATGTCGTAGCCCTCGAGAGACTTGATGTTGTTGGCCGTCGTCTTCTGCATGCCGCGGAAGATGATCTGCCCGTCACCCGGCGTCCGGATCTCCGTCTCGAGAGACTCAAAGTGCGCACCTAACTTCCGCTCCGAGATGCGGTCCTCGAGAAGTCGCTTGACCGACTCCTTGAGAGAGTTCTGCACCTCACGGATGCAGACGACGCGCAGACCCGGGATCCACAGCGCGCGTGTGAGGGTCAGGTCGCCGAAGAAGTGGCTCTTCGCACCGCCGCGCCCGCCGCGTGCCGCCTTGTACCGTGAGGGAGGGACGAGTGGCCGAAAGACCTCGGGCGTACCGCAGAAGCGGTGCATGTACGCGTAGGGATCGACGCGTCGGTCTCGCTCTCTAAGAAGCTTTCGTCCGACGATCGGTAGCAGGTCTGCGGACACTAGAGAACCTCTTCCTCTTCGGGAGGAATGTCCTCGGGCGAAAGCTCTCCAGCCTGCAACGCGCGCTCCTGGGCCAGGTTCATGAAGCGGATCATCTGCTGAAGTTCATCGTCGGTAAGATGCTTGACCCATGTGACGCTGTGAACGTTGACGTTGGCCTCGAGTTCGATCTTCGTCTGCTTTGGTACACCCACCCTGTCCAGGATATCCTGCACTGCCTTGAACCGGGTGTCCTCATCCCGAAGCATCCCACGCCCGCAGAGTGGACAGGGGTCGGCGGGCATACCGCGACCACAAGTCTTACAGGGAGTGCGTTGACACTCAGGGCAGGGATCACTCTTATCCTTATACTCTCCTAAGAGTGAGACGAGAACGTTGCACGCGTCGGCCGTACGTGGGATTAGGATCTCGCGCGCGATCTCACGCGCCTCGCGGGTCTTGTGGTTGACCATCCCCGGCTTAAGCCCACCGGAGCGACGGGGATCGGGGCCAGGCTTAAACGCACCGACGGGGATTCGCTTAATTGAAGAAGATGAGGAAGGTTGGGAGGACTCTGAAACTTGTGCGCTCTCGAGCGTCGCCGTGAGCGTCTGACCCAAGTGCCGTCCCTCGTGCCACTCGCTCACTCTTGGTTGCTTGGACTCGTCTAGGTGGTTCTCCTCCGACGGATAGATTGTATCAAGGTCGGTTTGAGCATGTCAACAGGAAACTGGATGAACCAGACCTGAAAATCGTCTTAGGAACTTTCTGTACTTATTGCACTTATTTTCCAACCCTAGAGAAAATTAGGTACCTATGAATCGCGCGAGTTGGAAAATAAGTTCCGAAAGTACACAAAGTTCCGCACCAGACGAGTCAATCACTTACGGCCATCACTTTTCGTCCTTCGGTATACATATTCTCGGTTTCTGGATACTCTCCGACGACTTCTCTTCTAACGTCACTCTTCACCCTTAAAACCCAGGTCTCCCTGCACCGATCTTAGGCACCATCTGTGTTCATGGCTCGTCTCCACGGGAGTGAAGAAGAGCCCCGCGGTGACCCGCTCCTTATGCTGCATGAGCCATCTTCCGACAGTGCGTCCGCTCCAGACTCCCTTCGGGTTGATCTCGATGAATCGCATCTTCAGCAACCCGATGGTTTCAGATGAAGTCGAGTTCTTCTCGACCTCTCCGACCGTCACCTGTTTCTTTTGATACGCCTGGTGCCACAGTCGGACGATGTCGACGAACTCTTCCCGTTGTGGGTCGCCGTTGTAGATGGACTGTCTCGTCTCAAGTGGGTCGGCCTCTCCGAGCCAGACGAGCGTCCCTCTCACAAACTCCCAGTCCTCGAAGGAGCCCATCGCGCCTAACTTTCCATCCATGGGACGATCCGCCTCGTGGTATGCCCTGAGCATCGTCAGCGCCGCACATACCATCTTACGGCGGTCTCGACGCGTCTCGGCCTTCGGACAGAAGTCAAACTTGCGCTCATCGGGCCTTTCCATCTTGGCGTCGATGCGGGCCACCACCGCACGGCGCGTGACGTCCCCGGCAAACACCAGGTTGTTGCCCGAGGCCAGCACCAGCGCGGTCGTCGGCAGGACGCGGCGTTCACTCTCTCCGAGGATCCGGGCCTGTACCACCTCCTGTGTCAGCAGCGAACAGAGGAAGTCTCCCGTGAGTGGAAGTTCACAGTTGTCGAGGTGTATGACTGGGTCACCGTAGTGTAGGACGGTCGCCAGTCTTTTCTCATCCTCCTCTGTGGTCTTTCCCTGGCTCATGGCCGGTGGCAGCGCGCCCGTCGCGAAGATCCCGATGGTCTCAGACGTCAGTGACTTTCCCGTGCCCGGCGTCGGTGAGTCGAACGCGTGAAGCGGCGCGGTTCGTAGGCTGGTGCGGATGAGGGCCGTCAACATTCCCGACGCCACTACGGCACGTGACGATGCGTTGATAAACGGCATCTTGCGGAACGGGTTCATCAGCGCCTTTAGGGCCGCCCGCGCGTCGTCCACCGTGGGCCGCTCAGGCACGGGAGGGAACTCACCCGACGCGATGTTGACCAACAGCCGACTCTCGACGTCGTATCCCGGCGCCTGGATGAGCCGGCCGTCGAGCGCGATCGTGGGGGTTCCCACCACGCCCCGCAACGCCGGGAAGCGCCACTCTCCGTTGCGGTGCAACAGCGTCCGGGCGTAGACGGCCTTGGGATCCACCGAGGACTTGACCGGCTGGCCGCCGATCTTAGTTACCTTGACCCAGCGCGCCGTCCGGTTGAACTGTTCGGTGAGCCACGTCTCGGTCACCGGTACCAGCACCACCGCGTCGTCGTCTCTCTTTACGTCCGTCTCTTTCTTAAGAAGCTGTCCGACGCGGCAGGGGCGCATGAGTTCTCCGCCCCGGTGGTATATCTGGCAACCGGAGGCCAGCAGCGCGGCCTCGGCGGCGTCCACCACCTGGCTGAGGCGTCCGGCCCGTGCCACGATCTCGACTCGCGTGTCCGGTGTAGGTTGCGGGGTGTCCATCTTGGAAACTCGTCTCTCTAGCGTGCGGGTTTACTCTACGCATGATAAGACTCATATCTCGTCCAAAAACCTCGCGAACGACAGTTGCGCGTCGGTCCACTCTGCGTCTTGGGCCTCGGCGACCTCGGTGTCGGTGAGGTCGCCGCTTACCACCTCTACCTTTTCATCCTCCGTCCAGTCCTCCGGGCCTCCCACGTCAAGCAGGTGGCCGACCTCGAAGTCTGGGAAGTTCTTCTGTACAGCGACGCGTACCGCGTCGGCCGTCAGTCCCGCCTCGAACAGTTGGCAGATGAGCAGCCGTGGGTCCCCTACCCGTCGTACCACGTCCGGCCGGTCTGCCAGGCGCGACGACCGACGTAGGTAGCGCTCCAGCTCGGTCGGGGTGATGGGCGGCCGGCAGCGCGCCGCGTTCTCGACGTGACACGTGGCGATGGCCGCGTCGACGCTCAGGCCGCGCAGTTGGAGAGAGCGCAGCAGCCTAAACATGACCTCATGACGCTCTCCCGCGCACACCATCGCCGGGAGCGCGAACGACGCGCCACCCGCGGTGACGCCGCGTTCATTCATCGGGCGGTCGTCCCACGCGAACGTCTCGACCGGGAAGATCGGGACGTCCTCGATCCGCCACGACCAGGTCCGGGCCGCGTATCTGACCCCAGATGGGTGTATCGAGTCCGGTCCGATAACGTACTGGCCGGAGTGCCGGAACTCCATCGTCAGGCCATTCTGGTGGACGTAGTGCGGCGCGTCGGCCCGTACCAGCCGGTAGTAGCGGTGGACGCCGCGCGCCGTGTCGACCATGAACGCCGTCGCGGGCGCGTGGGCCCGCGCCCACTCCTCCGCGGCCGGCTCGTCCGTGTCGAGGACGCCCAGCAGTCCGAGCCGCACGCCGTAGCTTTTGAACCCGGCGGCCCGCGCGGGCGTGCAGCTAAAGTCGTCCCACGATGGGCAGGCCGGCTCCTTCGAGCCGTCCTTGATGGGAAAGACGCCGACGCCGTTCTCAAGGAACCAGAGCCGTGAGTTCACGGGTGCCACCGCGTGAGGTTTCCCGCTTCTTTCCAGTGGTCTCGTACGAGTCTTTCATCTGGAGAACTGCATAACCATCCAAAATACCACCTATGATCTGGTGGGCATTCAGAATGACCACACGGAAGTTGGATCATGAAGTCTGGAACCCATCCTATTAGGTCAATCGGCTCATATTGCCATTTCCAATGAAGTAAGCCAAAGAACGCTGCCCACGTGGCCTCGAGTCGACTCCTAAACTCAACACCTGCGTAGCGGGTCTTATGCGCCTTAACCTGATAGTCCACGTGGCCTCCCTTGAGAATGTGCCGGTCTCTCCCGGCCGTCACGCCTAGCGCTCCAGACCTCTCGGTCACGTGTCCCCGGCGTTCGGGCGCTGTGTTTAGTTCTAGTCCATCGTCACCTCCCTCCTGGGCCTAGGGAGAAACTTCTACATCTCGCTTTCGGCACCCTCCGCGTCGGGGTCCACCACCTCGGCCTCTACCTCTCGGTCGACGGTGATGGTGCGGTCCTTGATGGCCTCGAAGATCTCCCTCGCGACCTCACGGTCCGCCGTGCCGAGCCACCCGGCGTTGTCGACCTTGAACGAGGCGAAGGTCCCCTTCTGGTTCGTCGTCATGACGGCCTGCAGCGAGTACACGCCGGCGTACACCGGGAACGCTCCCCGCTGCTTGATAAGCGTGTTGAAGAGCCGCGCGGTGAGCAGTCCCGAACTCTTAAACGAGAGTGCCACCAGCTCACAGTCACGCAGCGCCTTGACCGGCTCCAACATCAAGACGTAAAAGTCATAGAAGCGCGTGGCGACCGGCGGCACCGACCGCCCCTGCTCGTCCTTGGTGAACTGCATCCGGGGGTCGTCGAGCGGGACCGAGATGTCCTTGACACCACCGCCCTTCTCACGCGGGTGGAACTCGATGCCGCGTGGCGGGTCTCGCCGGACCACCACGATGTGCCACGGCCCGGTCCCGTACACCTCGTTGGTCACGTTGTTGAAGACCTGGCCCAGTGCCAGCCCCTGGATGTACTTGGGATCGCCCGGTCGCAGCTGCGGCGACAGGCCCTGTGCGAGTGCCAGCCGCGGCATCAGCATGTCGTCGCGGCCGATGCCCTCCGTTCCGCTGACGTCGCCCGCGACGAGGTCGTCCGGCCGCTCGTCCAGGACCTCGACGCCCGTCGTCTGGATCGCCGTCACCGGTGACGTCTTCTTCGTCATCGTCTTGTGTCCGTTTGCCATCTTGCGTTCCTCTTTCTTGCTTTCTTGCGTTTAAGCGTTATGCTTTATTGGACGTGCAACTTGGCCGGTGGTCTACGTCTTCTCCACCTCGTCGCCGGCCGTCGGCGAAGTGGGCGTCTTCTTCTCTCTTACGACAGTGGCGTACGCCTCTATCATCGCGTGAAGTATCTCGCGGTTCCCCTCTACCCTGATCTTTCCGTCGCGTTGGAGTATCAGCACGCAGCGGTCCACTCCCTTCTGCGCCCGTGCCTCGTTGACGCGTTACAGGTATCCCATCACTCCCCCTTCTTTCTCAATCCTGACACCACGAAATGAGTGTTTTTCACATACAGTTCTACTCCTGGTGGGGTAGCTTCACCGGCCAACAGTCGCTCTTTGGCCAACGCGTTGACCGTCCCCCACGCTGGGTTAAGTGAACGCTCCATCCCCTCAACCTTGAACCACTCACGTAGTTCGTCGGGGTTTGTTACCTGAGCATATGGCTCCGGCTGGTGCCGAATGGTGACACCTGCTTCCGTTTTTATGGTGTCCAATTCTTCAACTTCGAATCTTTCGGCGAGCATCTCCTCACAGGCCGTCTTTACGACCTCGAGCAGTGACGTCACCTCATCCGCCGCGTCCTTCGCGCGGCGCGCCGCGACGTAGACGTCGATGAGGTCACGGGTGCCGGGTGGGCAGCCGCTCGCGGTCTGAAAGGACGGGTATTCCTCAAACCCGGTCGCCAGGAGTTCGAGCGTCTGTCTTAGCTTGAGGAGCGTCGTGGCCTGCGGCGTCGCGCTCTTCGCGTCGAACACCTTCGACCTGAAGTCACCTCCCTCGGCCCCGGGTAGCGGCAGCCGGTCGAGTCCCTTTAGCGCCTGTGTGTACTTTCCCATGACACCTATTCCTTCCATTCGACGGTGACCGACTCGCTGTAGTAGCCGTTCGACTCGCCGAACCAGCGAATCACGACCGATCCCTTGATCGTGGTCAAACGGTAGAACGTCCAGGTGAAACTCTCACAGTCACTATGATGTTCCTCGAGTTGATCACTGTTGCTGTTTTCCTCGGCCAGTAGGATCGGCGAGTTCAGTAGATCGTGAGGGTCGCCACAAACGTCCTCGATTACACACGAGGCGCAACAGTCGTGATCGTAGTACAGCTTGACCGTCTGCCCGTTCTGGAGGGTTAGGGTGAAGTCTTCTTCCCCGACCGTCAGACCGGTAATTTTGACGATGGTCTCGCCGACTAGGTCGGCGAACGTCTTTCTCTTTTCCATGTTTACCTCTTACCCTCTAGACTCTGGATCCTCACCAGGAGCTCGTTCATGTCGTCCTCGCCGATCATGTCACCGTGTCTGAATTCGGCGAGTAGTCCGTCTGCTCCACGCAATGGTCGTCTGCGTGGGATGAGGTCCCACATCTTGTGAACGGTCTCTGTCCGGTCTCCGACGCCGAGGATGATCTTGATCGCCGTCCATCGCCACTTCCACCATGTTTGTATCTTCATTCCTTCTTTCCTCCGAAAACGCTGAGATCAAGAATACCTTCGCCCACAGGAGGCATCGCGCTAGTCCAGGCCACGGTCTACCACCCCACCCTTACGATCCGCACTGCCACCTTCAGCAGGACGCCCGTCCCGCCCCAGAAGAGCACGAAGGCGAGCCACGCGAGCAGCGTCTGTTCCCGGCCTGACAAGGTTCGTGAGATCGTAATCGTGTTCGTCATAGCGTTCACTCCAGTATATGGTGATGGCGACGAGCACGCAGCCAGCGGCGATTGCTATGAGGCCGAGCAGGTGCGCCGTGAAGGGCGTCACCGTTCGCTCCTAATGGCAATGATCTGTTTTTCTAGTCGTGCTATTCTTTCTATTTTGTCTTCCTCGCGTGTCCGCGCGATTGGGTGTACCGTCTCGATGAAGTGATCCTCGCCAGGTTCACCGCTTTTGTGGAAGTCAAATCTGTAATGCTGCTTTAGGCAGGGCTCTTCTAAGAACACGTCGTAGGCGTCGCTGATCGCGGTACATATCTCAACTTCGTGCTCACCAGTTCGGTGGAAGTATAGTCGTTGTTTCAGGTCAGGATGGATTCCGAGTGGATTGGTTGTTAGCATCACTTCACTTCCTTTTCACACGCCAGCGTCTGTAGGTCGTTCTCCAACAGCGCCTGCGCCTCCGCGCACGTAGCGCCGTACGCGATGATGCGGCCGCGCGGCTTGCACGGGTTGTCAACCGACGCCTTACACTCGAAGCGGAACCGCGAGGGTGTAGGGGTAGGCGTGGGACTTGCAGGCGGGGCACTTGATGTCCGAGGCTGTGTGTATCCGACTATCATGCCCACAGTAAGGCCGATTACCGCAATGACGATTGGGTCTAGCACGCTATTTAGTTTCACGCTATACCTCTTGTTTAACTACCGCCCGCTCGGCCGGGCGCTCGGTGCGCTGGGACTCCAGGGCGAGGATATCATCCTCGTCTGGAAAGCCAATGTCGCGGAAGTCGATGGAGATATCTTGGGCCTCGCACATCTCCAGCCTTCTCTTCAGCTCCTCGACCACCTTGGCGTGACGGGCGGCGGGCGTGGGGTCACTCATGGTCGGCCACCTTCGCCTTCTCGTCCGGCGCGGTCTCGGCGAGGAAGGCTCGCGCTTCCTCGCAGGTTGTCAAATCTCGTACGAGTGATAACAAGTCCTCTACATACCCACATGCCCGCCGCAGTTGTTCGCGCAGGATGTCAACCTCTTCACGCAGCGCCGATTCAGGTATGATCGTTCCGCCCTTCATCACTCCCCTCCCAGACCACGCGATTGGCATCACTCACCCCCGTCCACGTACTCGGTCAGGTCCGCGTCCAGGCCCGAGAGCTGCTCCACCATGCGCTCGACAGCATTGGCCCATGTCCCGTTCCTGCTCTCGTCGAGCGCCTTGCCGATTGCCTTGGCCATCTCTCGGGCGTCCCTGCGCGCGGCAGCCAGATCGGCGCGCAGTCGTTCGTTCACGTTGCGCTGTACTGCGTAGTCGTTCACCTCGGCGCGCAGCCCCTCTATGGTTTTCGTGCAAGCATTTATGGTTTTCGCGCAAGTCTCGAACTCCCGCTCGATCTCTTGGTTCACCGGATCGTCTGGCGGCAGCAGGGCATTCGCGCGTTCCAGTAGGGAGTGCAGGCGTCCGACCTCGGAGCGTTCCATGTCGCGTTCGGTTTTGAAAAGCTCTTCGGCAGCACGCGCCAAGCTGTAGTGCTGCCGGATCTCATCACGCTCTTGTTCGGCCTGTGCCAGTCTTACCATGGTTTCGGATTCACGATCCAATGTGTGCCCCCATTTGATTTCCCACTGTGCCAGCTCTGCCCTGAGCGCCTCGTTCGTCCGATACGCGTCCGTTAGCGCCAATTCCTTCTCGTGGCCAAGGGCTACGTTCGCAGCTCGCAGCCTGTCGCGCTCCAGGCGCACGTCGCGGGATGCCTCGACGGCGGCAGCCAGTTGGCCTATGCGCTGCTCTAGGTTGGCGATCCTCTCATCCTTCGCGTCCACGGCGTCGCGCACGAGGACAAGGATCTTGCCTAACGCTTTGGCTGGGCTATACATTCCGGCAGCGGTCTCGTACGTGATCTGCTGCGCGCGTATCTCGACCTCGTCCTGCTCCGACTGCGTGTGCCCCGCCAGGTCGGCCTGGCTGCCGCCGATGTCGGTCTCTTGCTCGGGAGCATCGTGGTAGCTCTCGTCCATGTTTCCTCCGCAAATACCCCCGTCCACGAGTCTGTCGCATCGGCCACTTAGGCCAGTGATCTCGTCGGCGTCATCGCGCTTCATCATACACCTCACCTACACGCGCCAGCAGGATCTGCTCCCACTCGTCCCTGGCGGCGGCCCCGGCGGCGGCCCAGGCGGCCCTGGCGGCGGCCCCGGCGGCGGCCCCGACGGCGGCCCAGGCGGCGGCCCCGACGGCGGCCCAGGCGGCGGCCCTGGCGGCGGCCCCGGCGGCGGCCCCGACGGCGGCCCAGGAGGCGGCCCCGACGGCGGCCCAGGAGGCGGCGGCCAGCTCGCTATCGTTCGCTACGCCCAGAAGCCAGCGCCGCTTCGTCTTGATCGTCTCCCACGAGCGCGGATCATCAACGCCGTAGCGCAGCATGGCGTGCTCAGCGACATCGCACGCCGCTCTGTGCAGGGCCGTGGCCACGTCTGCGTACCGCAGGACTCTCCGGTTGCAGCAGACCAGCTTGTCATCTTGCTCCTCGACCGATCCCCAGCACTCTACGCGAGAGAGCCAAGTCCCAGGAGCGTATTGCAGGGCATCCGCCATCCGGCGCGACGCATGCAGACCGAGCCGGCACATCTCGGGCGCGCCCTTGTATCGCAGAATCCCAACCTTCAGGGGGGTGCCATCGCGCAGGACGGGCTTGCCGTCGCGGTCTGCGCAGAAGTGCCAGGCGAGTATCTTCTTCGGCATCTACTT
>Ga0182021_10011925_pt1 | contig 10328 bp, 5 predicted proteins | sample 612E3MmetaG_FD_120493 | JGI IMG/M metagenome (GOLD analysis project Ga0182021, IMG submission 120493) | Permafrost microbial communities from Stordalen Mire, Sweden - 612E3M metaG (Illumina Assembly) | ecosystem: Environmental > Terrestrial > Soil > Wetlands > Permafrost | place: Sweden... | reverse complement strand
TGCTTTCCCGCGGGCACACCAATGCTCAAATTCCGGATTACTGTTGGACTCGTAATTTGCGATCAGGCTAACCAATTCCGATCTAGTAATTTCGACTTTTTCTGAGGAGAGGATATGCTGCCGGATGGACAGATCCTGGTTTTGCAGAGCAAACTCCAGCGCTCTGACCAAAACCTGCAGCCGTGTCAATTGGGCAGACTGGTTCTTGGGTTGACCTTCAAACAGCCGTTTGCTCCAAGCCTCAGCCTCCGGCCAACGATTCAAAACCGCTGCGGTTTTAACCAGGTTGCGAATTCCACACACACTTTTGGCGGTGACAATTTTGGATTCTTTCGCGAATCCGTTGATCTCCTGCTCAAATAAGGCTTCTGCAGTGATCCAGTCACCGCTGAGCCCTGCCTGACGACTGGCGCAAATTTTTAATACCTTGTCGTACGGGAAGCGCTCCAATGCGGACATCAGGATCTCTCCGGCGGTTTGTGTCTGACCGGCATCCATCAATATTTCGCTCACCTGCGCAGCCAAAGTCTGATCAGCATAAGTTCCTTCGTCTGCAGAAGTACTTTCAAGCCAGGGTAAAGTCTCAGACCCCTTACCGGTTGCATGGTCAGCTTCAATCCTGACCACCTGACTGGTTGGATCCGCGGCTAAGTTATTAAAATCAGCCAGTACCTGCTTGTAATTCCCGGATTCAAAAGCCAGTGCTTGTTCAAGCGTATCCACCGAAGCATTTTCATCCAACATACCTTGCCAATCATTGGCAGAAAATGCCAGATCTTTTTGATCGGGCCGATGATCATTCGATTCCGCCAGTGCCCCCAGCAAAGCGTATGCTTCACTGCTGTTGCCATTGGCGTGCATGGTCTCCGCTTTGATCAACTCCAGCCAACGTTGAGCTCCGAATTTCTGTTCGATCTCAGCAATTTGTTTCAGCGTTTCTGCAAAACGTTCTTTTGAGCGCAAATAAGCAGCTAAATCGGTAAGTGCAACTTCCGGGGCAGCGGTTTGATTCTTGGCCCGCAATTTCAATACATCCAAAACTGCCTGGGTGTCTCCCAATTTGTCAAACACTTTTGCGGCCCGCACGATCTGATCATTCTCTTTGGCTTTAGGCAGCAAATGTTTGAAATTTTCGGCAATATTTTTGGCTGCGTCCAAATCGTTACTCTCCAGCTTCATTTCAGCCAGTTTCACCAGCAGGGGGAATTTATCTGCATGGGTTTTGCACAATTCTTGAATGGCTTTTTCAGCTTCGTCTTTTTTGCCCAGGTTGCTCATAAAGTTGGCAAACCATTCAGCACTTTGCACAACATCCGGAGCGATTGTCAGCACCTGGTTCGCCTGGTCTACCGCAGTAGAGATTTCACCAGTAGCAGCGTCCACTTCGGCCAACGTCTGCCGGGCTGCTGTCCATTCCGGATGAGCATCGACGATATTCTGGATCGTGCTTAAAGCCAGATCAAATTTTTTCAAAAATGCCGCTGTCCAGGCAAATCCAGCTTTGATCCGGTCAAACCAATTGGAATTTTCGGTACTGCTTTCTTTTAACAAATTGGTGAGGAATTCAAAGGCTTTGGCTGTTTCACCTTGTTTGATCACCATTTCAGCAGTGAGCATTTTTGCGTAAATATTTTCAGGTTCAGATAACAGCACCTGAGTCAAGATCGACCGCGCATTTTGAACATCTGCATCGGCCGGCAGCTCATTCTGATGAATATTCCGGTAATTCTCGCCTAAGACTGCATCCACATAAGCCAGTTTCCATTCAGAAGGTATCGAGACACCCGTCAAAATGGGTTTGAGCAGTTTCTTCGCTTCGTCCCGGTCACCGGCAGTCAATCGTGAATCCGCATATTCATAGATGATCTCCGGGCTGGTTGGAAATTTCCGGTACGTTTTTTCGATCAATTCGGCACAATCCGAGTAATTCAGAACTTTTTGCGCCCGAATCTTCAAGAGTGCAGCATCCAGATCGGCTCCATTTTCTTCAGCCAATTCGTTTAAGGTTGCCAGAGCATCTGCAGCCTGCCCCTGTTCAAGTAGCTCTTTGGCTAGTTGCAGACGAATTTTTCTTGCACCGGGGAAGGTATTCCTGGCTGTCTGCAGCACTTCAATGGATTTGCCAGTCTCGCCTTTTTCTTTATGCAATTCCGCCATTAATAACCAAGGTTCGATGGAATCTGGAGAAAGCAAGACGGAACGATTGAGAAAATCGAGCGCTTTTTCGGTCTCACCCTGTTTATGATGCCCGTAACCCAAAATGGCCAGGGCTTGCCCATTTTCTGGCTGGCTGTCCAATACTTTTTGTGCATATTCAATAGCAACCGGAACTTTGTTGACTTTTAAAGCTGCTTCAGCATAGCCCAACCAATCGTTGGTATCTGTAGTTCCAAAATTTTGAATTAAATTTTCATATCCTTCGTATGCATCCGCCCAATCCTCCGCGCTAACGTACTCATTGGCTAATTGGCGAACCTGATCGCTGTTATCCCGTTCTAACAGGGTAAGCGTCTCCAGACCGGAGATCAGGCTGTCACGGTCAGACATGGCGCGGGCAATTTGGATGGAGCGATGCAATAGATCAACATCAGTCGGTGATTTCTTGAGCAGATCGTCAAGCAAGCGCCGGGCTTCCTGCCAAAGGCCAAATTCGATCAATTGATCGAGCAAAAGTCGCGGGTTCCAATTCAATGCCCGCCTGCTTTCAATGCTGATCGGAGCAAATGTCTGGTCAGTCCATAAAGTCTGTGCGGTTTCAGTTGCAATTTGTTTCGCCAGTGATTCATTGCCGGCTTTATAGATCGCTTCTGAACCCAATAAGACTGCCAATGGAGAAAAAGGTTCTTCGTTTGGTTCGGCCGCGCTGTCTAAGATCATGGCAATCTCATTTTGCACAATTTCGTTTTTACGTACGGATAGAGGAATTTGGTCAATTTCTTGTTGGGGTGAGGTTCCTCTTTCAACATTCAATGCCGAGCTTTGGATCAATGTGCCAGCCAGTTCGGCGGAATAATTCTGGATCGCGTTCTTAAGCAAATTTTCCGCCGATTCATAATCTCCGCTGATTTGTGCCATTGCGGCCAACTGCCGCTGGATATTCGCTGCGGTTAAAGATTTTTCTGAAGTCTGCCAGATCTCATCGATGCTTTTTGGTTCGACATCCTTCACCAGATGGCGTTCAAATAATCCGCCTGCCACCTGTTTCGCCAATTGGTCATCCCCTGCCAGACGCAGTTGCTGTAAAGCTATAACCTGAGAGGAGAGTGGAATAAAGGTGAGTGCGTTTGCATACAGTCCAGCCTTTTCTTTTTGGTCACAAGGCAGGCTTAAGATCAGGTGACGCAGCATTTCCAGCCCAAATTCTGGCTGTTTCACCTGCAATAATGCCTGCAAAAAAGGCAGCCGGTCTTCCAACCAGCCGTTCAATATCACCAATGAGGTGCCCCAATAATTCATCCAGGCTTGTTGGGATTCCAAATTTTGCCGGGTAGCAGTTTCGCGCAGTAAGCGCACCCAATCAGAATTTTGCTGGGATTTTTTGTATAAAGCCAAAGCGAGATTCGCTGCCAGTTGAAAATCGTCAACTGGAGCCTTATTTTGTAAATACTCTTCATAAGCCAGTATGGCCGGCTCAAGCACAGCGACTGAAGGTTGGATCTCTCCCGCCCCGGTTTGAAGCAGTGCAGGATCCAGTTTGAATAATGCCAGGTTGGCTGGTGTTAATTCAGCCTCGTTGGCAGGCCATTCCTGGGTAACCCTTTCAAGATTTTCTGGAGAAGAAAATTCCTTCCAAATAAGGGGATCCTGCTTAAATGCCCGCAGGGTGACCTCTGATTTTTCAGGGGGAACGGATTTACTCAAAGCTTGAAAGAGTCGGTTTGAAATCATAGAAAATCCTCTCGATAGGGATTTCAATTAATAAATAATGTTAGCGAATTTGCAGCACTAAAGCATAGGCTGAGCCTAATAAAGCGACCCCCAACAGCAATAAGAAAATTCCTACACCTGCAGTCGTTTTGACCAGATCATTCAAAGCGTCGATGAGTGAGCGAGCATTGCCGACCAAACCGGTGATGTCGTCGGTGATGCCCTTTTGTGCCAGTTTTGTGGTTTGATCAGCTATAGTCTGCAAATCTTTGCCTAACAGTTTTTTCACCAGCATAAAAGCACCAATGCCCAAAAAAACAAGACCCGCAATGAGAAGTGCAATTCCCATCGTCAAAATAAAATCGTTTACAGTCATCGAAAACATATACCCTCCAGAAATGAATCTCTAGAGGGTATTAATGCAAGTTCTGTGCCAGACAGTTAATTATTTTTTCGGGTAATTTCCAGGGGCAGGTCGGAAAGAGTGATCTTTTCTCCATCGCAGAAGATCATGGCCCGTTCGATCGTGTTTGAAAGTTCGCGGATATTGCCGCGCCAGGGATGGCTTTGTAACGCTTCCAGGGCGATCCCATCGATTCCCTGTACATTCATTGCCATATGCATATTGAAGTGATGAATAAAGAATCCCACCAAGTCCGGAATATCTTCCACCCTCTCGCGCAATGGAGGTAATTCGATCTCAACCACTTTGAGCCGGTAATACAGGTCTTCACGAAATTCGTGAGCTTCGATCATGGCGGGCAAATTATGATTCGATGCCGAGATGACCTGCACATCCACGCTCACCGGTTGGGTGCCGGCTACACGATAGAAATTTTGCGACTCGATCGCAGTCAATAATTTTGCCTGGATTTCCAAAGGCATGGAGGAAATCTCATTCAGGAACAGAACACTTTCGTCAGCAACTTCCATCAGCCCCACTTTGCGCTTCTGGGCTGAACCAGTGAAAGAATTTGCTTCATAACCAAAGAGTTCAATTTCGAGCATGGTGCTTTGAATGGCAGCGCAGTTGATGCTCACCATTGATTTTGTACTGCGGTTGCCCACCTTATGGATATATTTTGCCAAAACATCCTTGCCGGTTCCTGTTTCTCCAGTGATCAATACATTGGCCTTTTTTTGCGCCGCTTTCTTGGCCAGTTCCACGATCTCGATCATTTTTGGAGATTTACCTACGACAAAGTCAAAATTCTGATTTTGTGAATCGCGCAAATGATCCAGTTCGCGTTTCATTGAAACGAAATCGCTGGCTCGCTTGATGGCCTTTTGCAGTCTCGGAAAATCAACCGGTTTGGTGATGAAATCCATGGCTCCGCTCTTCATAATTTCAACCGCGGTTTCAATATCGCCGTAGCCAGTGATCATGATCACCGGCGGGTGGTAAGGCATAGTAGCCATTTCGATGATCAGGTTGGGCCCGTAACCATCGGTCAATTGCATATCCAGCAGAACCAGGTCACAATCACCCTTGAGCACGTGGTCTTTGGCTTCGGCATAGGTAGCAGCCAAAATTGTCCCATATCCGTCGTCCTTCAACAAGGCTTCCAGATTCAAGCGGGTATTCTCTTCATCGTCAACAATCAAAATCGTAATGCTCATTCAGAATCTCCAATAGCTGCTGGAATGCTCACAATAAAATGCGTGCCGCCAGGGAATGAGTTGACATTGATGCTTCCCTTGTGTGCGGTCACAATTTGTTTTGTAATAGATAGTCCCAGGCCGGTACCTTTTTGGCTGGTCGAAACAAAAGGTTCAAAGATTCGCTCTTTGAGCTCTTCCGGAATACCCGGGCCATTATCCGAGAAGGTGATTTCCACCATGGGCAGGTCAGCAGCCGTGGCATTTAATTTGGCATTGATTGCCAGAGTGTCTCCACTCACTGACATGGCATCCACCGCGTTTGAGATCAAGTTGGTAAATACCCTGTCCAATGCACGCGGATCTCCAATTATTTTATCAACGTTTTCTTCCACATTTAAATGAGAATTTATATGTGCATTGACTAAGCGTGGATGCCAACGGTCAAGGGTACGTTTTAAGAATGGTTCCACTTCAATAGTCTCAAGGTGTAGCTCTGGAGAACGTGCATAAGTCAGCAAAGACTCCATCAGGTGGCTTAAGCGAGTGCAATCATTTTGTATTCCCATCATTACCTCTCGGTTGGGATCATCCGGCGGGAATCTATTACTGATCCTCTGGATTCCCAGAGAGATATTATTGATGGGGTTGCGGATATCATGGGCGATAGCCGAGGTGTAATCTCCAAGTGTGGCGCGATGTTCCAAATGCTGAACCACGGCTTTATTGTTTTCAGTTTCACTGATGTCACTCAAGATAAGTTCGATGCCGATGATCTCACCCTTGATGACGACCGGCACCACCTGCATTAAAGCCGGGAAGGATTGCCCATCCCTGCGGTTGAAACTCACTTTGCCAATGTTATGTGTGGTCACGCCTTTCCTGGCTTCTTCCAGGGCCGGGGTCAGGCGGTCTGTCCCGATCATGATGTTGTCATAATCCTTCCCCTGAACTTCCTGGGAACTGTACCCCATGATCCATTCAGCAGCCGGGTTGATATGTTGGATGGTGAGATCAGGGCTGAGCAAAATTACCCCTTCATTGATATTGCTAAAAACCGCTTCCAACAAATTTATCATCTGAGTATAAGAATGGTTTTCCCTTTGCAGTGTCTCCACCAATAGATAATGCTGTTGCAACGCTCTTACCTGGGTTGACACGGTGAGCAATAGTTTTTCATTCAATACCTGAGGGATCTCATTCTTCCCCCCGCAGACAATTAACCCAACGGTAGCGCTGCCTTCCCCAAGAGGAGCCGAAGCCATGTATTTGAAACCGTTCGACCGGCCAAATTTATGCAGATCCGTCAACACGCGCATACCCGGATTCCAAATCTGCGCAGTCTCAAGACGTATTGAATCGACCAGCGGCAGCGTTTCGGGGAATTCAGCCCCAATGCCAGCACTGGCGACGCGTTTGAATTGTGGAAAATCCGCATCCGTCTGGTAAATAGCGATCCCCTCCGCACTCGTCACCTGGTGAATGATCGCCGCACCCTTATCCAGCGCGAGCAGAAAACTTTCGCTGTCCGCCAAAGAGGCAAAATCGAGCAGCTTCTCAATTGAGGCAGATTCAATTGATTTTTCTTCTACTGGAACATGGGTAGGATCGATAAATCGAACTCTCAGCCAGTGCGTGGCTGAATCCAAATAATTAAAGTGGGCATCCACTTTAATCGCAGGCAGATTCTTTCGGTTGACGATCATCTGGCGCGATTCCCCGGAAGAGAATACCGTCGAAACCAGCTCGGGGAATAATATCTGAAAAGGTTTTTCCAGAACTTCGTCATTCGAATATTCCGAAAAACGCATTAATTTACTATTGATAAAAACCAAAATCCCCTGCTCATGATCAACCAATGCACAGGGGTCATTTTCCAGGTTAAGTACAGCACAAATCTCACTCAAACCGGGGGCTTTATTCCGGTTGAAAAGGTTATCTGCAACAGATCTCGAAAAAGATTTCATTGACGTTGAGCAACCGCTTTTCGGAGATGAGCCGGTAAAATCCCTTCTATTGAGCGATATTTGGCCACTGTGCGTCTGGCAACGTCATATCCCTGCTCGGAGAGGATCTCTACCAACTCTGAATCACTAAATGGAGCATTTTCATGGTCGATAATTTCTTTCAATACTGTTCGCACGTTTAGACTGCGATCAAAAAACATAGAAAGTGGAATGATCTTCTTGTTCGGCAGTTGGACCGCCTTATTGGCAACGGCGCGGGAAATGGTAGACTCATGTACTTCGAGCTCACGCGAAATTTGCGCACGCGTTACTGACCGTAGATATTTCTCACCGTGCAGGATAAAATCCCGTTGTAAACTGACCACACGCGATAACAACCGCTCCATGGTGTGGTTGCGCTGCTGCAGACATTTTACAAAGAGCGAAGCTTTATCCAGATCACCCTTAAGTTCCTCTTTAGAATCAGTTTCGGCCTGTTGAACTGCCTGTTTAAAAAGTGGATTCACCTGCAAAGTTCCACTGATGGGCATGATGATCTCGACCACCAATGGATTATCCGGATTCTCGTTGAGATAATTAATAATAATGTCCGGCCGGTGAAAGACCTCAGTGGTATCTGTACCGGGTTGGCGTACATCCCCCCAGAACGATCTTGCCGGGAAGGGATTCAGATTCTCGCTGATAAATTGAGCTGCGAAAGAGACTTCTTTTTGAGAAACGTCAAATTTGTGTGCGATCTCTGAATATTGGTGATGGCTTAACAGGTCCATGCAGTCATGGACGATCTTCTCGGCCAACGGAGGAACATTGCCCGTCTCAGCCAGGATTTCCAACTGCACAATAAGCGCTTCATTGGTATTCAGCGATCCTACTCCTACCGGATCGGCGTGCTGGATCAACTGCTGCACCCTGCGCACCTGTTCCAATGGAAAATGGGTATACTGCGCCACATCCAACAAGGTGGTGGTCAAAAAACCCTCATCATTCAGATGGGTCAATAAAAATGCAGCCAGACCGCGTTCTTCCGGTTTGAGATCAGGAGCGATTTGTCTGAGAACATACGTGGGCAGATCAGTTTCGACCGGGGCGTAGGGTTCTTCTTCTACTTCGGTATCAATGTAATCTTTTTTGGGGATGAACTCGTCGCGAGGTGAAAGAAAAACCACCGGTTCTTCAGATGAGATGTTGGATGGCAAACTGCAAACCGGGCAGGCGCCGCGTTCCTTGATAATCCGATGACAGGTCGGGCAGCGATGTTCTTCCACCACCTCGAGCGCCGGGTTGGAAGCCAATTCAGATTCGATCTTTTGTCCTAGTTCTTCAGCAGTAAGTGTCAGCAGCGCCATCGTTTGAGCAAGATGGGCTGTAGTCATTGGTCGGCCGCTTGACATTGGAATCTGAAACATAAAAGCCTCGTTTTCTAGAATGAGTATAGCGTATTTCAGATAAAGGTGCAAGTTCTATGCCATGTATTTTTCCGGAAATGGTAGAATACATGGATAAAATTTTGGAGAATTATTATTGGAAAAACTGACGATTATTGGTGGTGGTTTGGCCGGGAGTGAGGCGGCCTGGCAGGCTGCGGAACGCGGCATTCAGGTTACGCTCTTCGAGATGCGCCCGCAAAAATCGACCGGCGCACATCTCACCGGCTTGCTGGGTGAATTGATCTGTTCCAATTCGTTGGGTTCCAACCAACCCGACCGTGCCGGCGGTGTGCTGAAACAAGAATTGGACAGGATGAATTCGCTGGTACTGGCCTGTGCAGAAGCAAACGCGCTCCCTGCCGGAGGTGCTTTGGCCGTTGACCGTGAGGCCTTTGCCGGCCAAATCACCCAGAAGATCAGCTCACACCCCAACATCACTCTGATCCGTGAGGAATGCACGGAAATTCCGGATGGACCCGTCATTATCGCATCCGGTCCATTGACTTCAACCGCCCTTTCTCGATCCATCGCCAATTTGACCGGGCAGGACGCGCTTTTCTTTTTCGATGCCATTGCACCCATCGTCAGCCTGGAATCCATTGATCTCTCAGTTGCCTTTCGGGCATCACGCTACGAGTTTGACGAGGACCCGGAGGCTGGAGACTACATCAACTGCCCGTTCGATGAAGCGCAATTCGACAAATTTGTCTATGAACTGGCCCACGCCGAGAGGATCCATCTGGAGAGTTTTGAGGGTATTTCCACTCAGGAAAAGCAAGCCGGCCATAAGCTGTTCTTCGAAGGCTGCCTTCCAATTGAAGTACTGGCAGATCGCAATCCGCAGTGCCTGGCCTTTGGCCCCATGCGCCCGGTAGGGCTTCGCGACCCGCACACCGGCCACCGCCCGCACTCTGTGCTGCAATTACGCCAGGACAACCTGGCCAATACCCTGTACAACCTGGTTGGCTTCCAAACCAATCTGACCTTTCCGGAACAAAAGCGCGTTTTTCAACTCATTCCCGGTTTGGAGCATGCCGAATTTGTGCGCTACGGCCAAATGCACCGCAACACGTTCATCTTCTCACCGGCCTTGCTGGATGACACCCTGCAATTCAAGACCCGCTTGGATCTGTTCTTTGCCGGGCAGATCGTTGGCGTAGAAGGCTACATGGGGAACGTTGCCACTGGCCTGGTCGCCGGGATCAATGCTGCCAATTTACTCTCAGGCAGCCCTTTGCTGGGCTTCCCACAAGAGACCATGACAGGTGCGCTGCTTCATTACATCACCCACGCCAGCCCGGCAGATTTCCAACCCATGAAGGCCAACTTCGGCATTCTGCCGAAGCTGAGCAAAATTCCGCGGGCCAAAAAAGAACGGGCGCTGCTTTATGCCAAACGAGCCATGGAAGCCTTTCAATCTCTCCCTTTCGGAGAAAATAAAGAATGAAAAAAGTTCGTTTCCTTCTCT
>Ga0182021_10011924_pt1 | contig 10328 bp, 7 predicted proteins | sample 612E3MmetaG_FD_120493 | JGI IMG/M metagenome (GOLD analysis project Ga0182021, IMG submission 120493) | Permafrost microbial communities from Stordalen Mire, Sweden - 612E3M metaG (Illumina Assembly) | ecosystem: Environmental > Terrestrial > Soil > Wetlands > Permafrost | place: Sweden... | reverse complement strand
TGTAGGCCAGATGATTGACGCACAAATCAGCCACGGCACGGGCACACGTTTCACCTTGACAAGTGGCATACACCCACAGCGCGATCAGAATCAAGGGGTCGGTCGCGGGCGCGCCCGGGGTGCCGGCGTCTACCTGGATGTCGGCGTAGAACTCGGACAAGTCCAACCCCTTGACCAGTTCCCAGATTTGGCGGGCCGGATGGTCAGGCGGCAACAAGTTCTCCAGACGGGCGGGCACGGGGCACACCGCTGCTCGATTCGCGCACCGCAGCCGCAAGCCGCGTGTGGGAGCGGGTATCACGTGCAAGGCTTCGGTAGAACTCAACGCGATTTCGGCAATGGGCAGCGTCGGGAGTACGTCCATGGCGACCAGTCTCCTGAGGGTATGAGTATGTCGCCAAGTTTACAGCATTCCTGCCATCGCTGCCACGTGGCTGGGCCTGCCCCCATAATATTTTCACAGACTCTCAGATGAAGTGAGTATCGTCGCAAGTTGACGGCGTTCTGGATGCCAAGGATGAAGGCGTCGTCGTAATGGATCATTTGCGTCGCTATGATCGTCGGCGCTTGCGTGATACGTTAAGGATCAGGAGTGACTGTTGACAGATTGGGCTCATGCAGTTCGTACGCTGGACCGGTGACTCCGTCAGGAGACTTGGTAAATGGAGCAAGCATGATTCCGCGCGGTGGTAGTTTGTAACCCCCAATCACCGTAAACACCCCCTCGCCGGGAGTGTTTACCCATTTGTTCTGGCAGACGTCTTGCCAGTAGGTTGCATCGCCGAATGGATCTTTTGTATCCCCAGGTATAAATGGTTCAATACCCGTCTGCCCGGTGCTGCAGTCTATCTGTTCCCAGTAGGCACACATCAGCAGCCCTTCCAAGTGCAGGTAAGGCAAGCCTTTTTCAGAGTAGGTGACGTGCCATGGTCGCCAGCCACTTTCGTACTGGAACCCCGTTCGTTTGATGTTAATGATTTGTTTGTAACGGCCATCGCTCTGAATGATAATTTGAGAATCCCAAGCATCTTCGATGGTACCGCCCCAGGTGCCTATCAAGTCCGATTCGGAGAACTTCTCTTTTGCAGGCCAATTGCATCCTCTCTTCGGTTCCTCGGCATTACAGGCGGTGAGCAAAAGAAACACCAACAATGCAAGGAGCGTGTATTTTTGCTTCATGATCGTTGTACCTCAATCTATGGATACGCAATTGAGAAAATGGCGTCACCACAACTACGCGTGAAAGTATAGCATGCACGAGCATGAAACAAAAAGCGACATGAGGTCGGCCTTACCCTGCCCGATGGTATAATCCCCCGCAATGAACACCTCGCCATCGCGCTCTTCATCGCAGTTGAAAACCATCGTCACGCTGTTTGTGATTCTGCGCGTGACGATTCTCTTGCTGTACACGCCGCAGGGGTTGCTCAACGCCTACACCGACTTTCAGCATTATTACCGTGTCGCCCGGCTATCCGATCAAGGATACTTGCCATTTATCAATTCGTGGTCAGAACATCCGCCGCTGCAAGCCTATACGTCACAAGCCGTGTATGGTTTCGTGCGCACATTTATGCCTGCGGGCGAACTCACCACACCCACCTATCAGTTCTTCGCGCGGCTGCTGGGCCTGGTCATGCTTTTCTTCGAGACAGGCGTGCTGATCCTGATTCACCGCATCGCCACCCGGACGTGGGACATGGAACGCGCCAACTGGCTGGCCTGGGTATACACCGCGTTGAGTGTGCCGCTGTTTTACTGGAACGCCAGCCAGGCCTCCAACTTCGTGTTCTTTACCCTACTCGCCGTGTATGGGTTCATCACCAATAAGCGCACCGCTTCCGCCGTTTCACTCGCGCTGGGCATGTTGATCAAGCTGACGCCCGTCTTCCTGATCGGAGCGGTCGCGCGCTTTTTGTGGCCCGCCCCTAAACCGATCGCCCGCTACGTCATCATCGTCGCCGTGGTGTTCGCCTTGGCCTTCGTGCCGTTCGTGTTGCTCGGCGGTGGATCGTGGACGATGGCGTCGCTGGCCTCCAACGGAGTGCGCGCTTCGTGGTCGACACCATGGGCGTTGATCGATGGCAACTGGGGCGTGGGCGATGTGGGCGATGTGCCGGCGCGCACGCAGCTCGATCTGGCCTACCAGGTTTACGGCAATCCGCCGGTGATTCCAGCCGTGCTGGGGATCATCGTCTTCGGGCTTATTTTCCTGTGGCTGTTCCGCCGCCCGATCGATCAGCGCAGCCCTCAGCACTTCATCTGGTTCACCACGTTGACACTGCTGCTGTTTCATCTGTGGTCCAAAGGCTGGAGTCCGCAGTGGGCGATGTTGATCATCCCCTTCATTTTGCTCTCGTTTCCCAATCAGCGCGGGCTGGGACTGGTGTTGATCTTCACGTTATTACTCTTCATCGAGTGGCCGCTGGCCGATGTGCTGAGGTGGCCGCCCATCAGCGCCACCGCCATCCTCGGGCGCACGGCCTTATTCGTCGTCATGAGTGTGCTGCTCTTCCGCAAGATCTGGCCGCGTGGCACGTCTCTATCTGCTGATACGCCACGCTCCGCCGAGGATTACATTTCGTGAACGATCGACGTCGAACCGTTTACCCGACCTAGGAGAGCGCTGAAAAACCCGCTCAAAGCCCCGTCCTCGGGGCGGTTCCACGCGTGAGGTCGCCGCCGGGGACGGCGGCTGGAGCACTTTTTCATCAGACTCCTAGAACGGTTTCCAGGTTGGTTTATGGTATTGCGCCGTGCCGTGTCATTCCCGCGAAGGCGGGAATGACTGAGCCGTAAATCAAAGTGGAATTCGCTATAATGACCGAAGCCCCCAACGCTGAATGCCGCTGCCAACAAAAAAGAGCCGGGACGATATCGCCCCGGCTCTCTCACTCTATCACGCGCACTACTTCAACTTCAAAACCATTCCCACTTCAATGCGATTGGGGTCTGTGATATTGTTGAGCGCGATCAGGGTTGCCACGGAAACACCAAAGCGCCTGGCAATCTTGCTCAGCGAATCGCCCTTGACCACGGTGTAAGTACCCGGGGCTGGAATGGGCAGCGTCCCTGTAACGGGCGTGGTCGGCGCTGTCGTACCCACCGTGCCGCTGACCGGCTTGGTCGAAGTAACCGGCGACTTGACAGGCGCAGGAGACTTGGCTCCAGACTTGGCCGCGCCACCCGTCACTACATTCAAGCTAGCCTCGTCCACATACACATCAACGTGTTGCAACGCCATGTTCGGCTTGGACTTGGTCCACACCGACACGATATTATTCCTTGCTATCGCGTCGACCGTGAACTGGGTGAACTTGTCAAAGCTTTCCGCCGGGGCCGACCAGATGATGTTGGAACTCCACGGATTGTTACCGCCTGTGGGATCAATACCCACCTGCAGATTCATGCGCTGACCCAAATCCGAATGGAACGGATCGTTGGCGCCGTTTGACCAGCCTTCCTGGTAGACGCTGAAGCGCAGATGATCGCCGGGCTTCACACCGCTGACTACTTGATAGATACCGGCTTCGTGCACAGAGTAGAACGTGAAATATTTCTGCGAATTGTCACCCGCCACCTTGCGCGACGGACCGGTTTCCTGCGGGCCGCCCAAAGTGTCACGATACTCTGGATTGTGCCACGCCTTGCAATCGTCGGGCGTAGACTTCCTGTCCGGGCAATAATTTGGATAGGTGTTGAAGTAGTTGGGATCACTAAAGTTGCTATTAGGCTGCTGCCACCAGGCTGACCAACCAGACGGCACCTGCGTGGTCTCCCACTGCTTGATGGTGCCCACTTCGGAATTGTAATCAGCCGGGCACGGAACCTGCACCCACGGTTGACCATAGCGCAACGCGCACTGCTTGACGTACTTGCCGTCCATGCCGGGGTTCGTCAACAAATTCGGTCCTAACGCCTCCGCCGCCGCAGGCTGCGGCGTGATATCCGCCTGACCAGAGCTTGCCAGTACGGTCAACGGCAGCACCGCCACAAAAACGGCGGCCACAATCAGCACAGTAACGAGTCGCTTGAACTGCATCGTATCTACTCCTTTTGTTTTTTTTTCAGCAAAACGCGGCCTTACTGGCCGCGCCCCATTAGACGGGGCCAATTTTACGCCAATTCGCTGGCCTGTCAAATCATTAGGGTGTGGCTAAATCTGGTTGAGTCGTAGGGGCGACCCTCGCGGTCGCCCGCATTTGGACAGGCGCAAGGCCCTGCCCTTACATTGGCGATCAACTGAGTTTAGCCACACCCAAATCATTACGGCCCAGCCTGCCTCACCCCCGGCCCCTCTCCTGCAGGGCTGTTCAGTTCTATACTGCCCACGGGCATAAAATGCGTTTTTGATTCTGATAAAATTGTGGCATGACTATCCCATTGTCCATCCCACCTGAAACCGCCCGTGTGAAGTATAACGTCACCCTGGCCATGGCAATCTCCGGAATGCAGCATCAATCTCGTACGCTGGCTCGTGGAATAATCTGGCGGCGGCCGCAATCATGATGAGCATTCCCGTCGTGATTGTCTTCATCGCCTTGCAGCGCTATCTGTTGCGTGGAACATTGTTTGACGCGGTTGAGGAATAGACTTTGCTCCCCTCTCCCGAAATATGCTCTTCCATTTCGGGAGAGGGGCTGGGGGGTGAGGTGTTCAAAATCGCCTTACTACAAATGACTTCCAGCGGCGTCGATCAAGCCGCGAATCTCGCCAAAGGCGAAGACTTCTGCCGCCGCGCCAAAACGCTGGACGCCGACCTGGCCCTGTTCCCTGAGATGTGGAACATCGGATATACTTTCTTCGATCCCAACGAACCCGGCGCGCGCGAACGCTGGGCCGCGCAAGCCATCGGGGTCGAGTCAGAATTCGTTACGCACTTTCGACAGCTGGCCCGCGAACTCGACATGGCGCTTGCGCTGACGTATCTGGAACGCTGGCCGGTCGCGCCACGCAATTCGCTGTCCCTGTTCGATCGGCATGGTGACCTCCTCTTCACCTATGCTAAGATCCACACGTGCGACTTCGACATCGAAGCCGCGCTCACGCCCGGCGACGATTTCTACGTCGCCGCGCTCGACACACGGCATGGCCCGATCAATGTCGGCGCGATGATTTGTTATGATCGAGAATTTCCCGAAAGCGCGCGGATTCTCATGCTCAAAGGCGCGGAAGTGATCCTAACGCCCAACGCGTGCGAACTGGAGATCAACCGGCTCAGTCAATATCGCGCGCGGGCCTATGAGAACATGACGGCGCTGGCCATGACGAACTACGCTGCGTCGCAAGAGAACGGTCACTCGATCGCGTTTGACGGCGTCGCCTTCGACGACAACGGTTCACGCGATATGACCGCTATCGAAGCCGATGGGCGTGAAGAGGTGTTTATTGCCGCGCTCGATCTCGATCGCTTGCGACATTACCGCTCGCATGAGTCGTGGGGCAACGCCTATCGCAAGCCGAGCCGGTATGCGCTGCTCACCTCGACCGAAGTGCACGCGCCATTTATTCGATCGGACGCGCGCCGGTAATTTTGATCTTGTCTTATCATGCAGGAGGCACTATGAGTGTCATCACCCCCCCCGAGTGGGTCAAAGATGCGGTCTTCTATCAAATCTTTCCCGACCGTTTTGCCAAGAGCGAAAGGCTGCACCGCGACGGCTTGCATCTTGAAGAGTGGGATTCTCCGCCCAATCCTTTCGGCTTCAAAGGCGGCGATTTATTTGGCGTGGCCGAGAAACTGGATTATCTGCAAGACCTCGGCGTGACGGCGATCTATTTCAATCCCATCTTTGCTTCGCCGGCCAATCATCGCTATCACACTTACGACTATTTCAGCGTCGATCCCCTCCTGGGTGGCAATGCGGCCTTCCGGCACTTGATCGACGAAGCGCATGCGCGCGGCCTGCGCGTGGTCCCTGATGGCGTGTTCAACCACGCCAGCCGCGGCTTCTGGCAATTCAATCACACGCTGGAAAATGGCGCCTCCTCGCCCTACGTCGATTGGTTCCACTTCGATCCTGATCGCCTTTATGGCAAGAAGCACTTCGCGCCCTATCCCGATCCGGCGGCTCAGCACGCCTTGCAAAAAGGTAAAGGCAGTTTCAAAGCGATCGGTTATCAAGCGTGGTGGGACCTGCCCGCGCTGCCCAAATTCAACACCCGCACTCCCGCCGTGCGCGAATTCATCTGGAATGTCGCCACGCACTGGATCGAATTCGGCATCGATGGCTGGCGCCTGGATGTGCCGCAAGAGATTGACGACGACGAATTCTGGCGCGAGTTTCGCCGTCGCGTCAAGACCCTCAATTCCGAAGCGTATATCGTGGGCGAGATTTGGGAACAATCGCAGCGCTGGCTGCAAGGCGATCAATTCGACGCCGTGATGAATTATCCGGTGACGCTGGCTTGTTTGGGCTTCTTTGGCGGGCACCAGCTCGATCTGGAAGAAACGCGCAAAGCGGGCGGCTATCGCGGGGCCCGACCGATGGACGGCGTCGATTTCGCCAATGCGATCGAAACGGTGTTGGGTTGGTACGATCCGCAAATCACGCTGGCGCAGTTGAACCTGCTGGACAGCCACGATACGCCGCGCTTCATCAGCAGCGTGCGCGAAGACTGGTCGGCATTGAAGCTGGCCTACTGGTTTTTGTTTACCTATCCCGGCGCGCCGTGCATTTACTATGGCGACGAAATCGGCATGGTCGGCCGGCATGACCCTGAATGCCGCGCGGCCTTCCCGTGGGACGAATCTCGCTGGAATCTCGATCTGCTGGCTCACGTCAAGCAGCTCACGGCGCTGCGCAAAGCCTATCCCGCCTTGCGTCGTGGCTCGTTTCATCGCCTGTATGCCGATCGGGAGGTGGTCGCCTTCGGGCGCTGGCTCGATCAAGACAAGTTGGTGGTCGTGCTGAACGCTTCGACTGCCCCCCAAGCGATCGACATCCCGGTTAAAGCGATCGGGTTGGGTGAGGGCGCACTGGGCGATGCTTTCAATCTCGATCAGCGCTGGCCGATTGTGGACGGCGTCCTGCGCGAGGTGAAGCTCCCACCGCGCTCAGGCCTGGTGTTGATCTAACACAGCAATTCTCAATATGAAAACAATTGACGCCGGTAGTTGCGACTTCAGTCGCTTTTTGGCCGCAAACCACGACTGAAGTCGTTACTACGGATCCAAATTGAGAACTGCTGGCTCTAACACCCGATCGGCCCGCCGGCAGTCGATCGGCTTGGCGAGGGCGTGACAGTTGCCACTTGCATGAATCGGCCATTCTGCGGTAAACTATTACCTAAATTAAAAATAGGCCCAGATTGGGCTACAAATTATCGGAGGCGGCCCCCATGGCATCAGTAACGTTCGAGAACGTGGTCAAGCGGTATGGCAATGTGACGGCGGTGAACAACCTCAATCTGGAGATTCCCGACAAGGAATTCCTGGTCTTCGTCGGCCCTTCGGGGTGCGGCAAATCGACCAGCCTGCGTATGTTAGCCGGCCTGGAAGACATCAGCGAAGGCACCATCTACATCGGCGATCGCCCCGTCAACGATGTGCCCCCCAAAGACCGCGACATCGCCATGGTGTTCCAGTCCTACGCGCTCTACCCGCACATGAGCGTGTATGACAACATGGCCTTCGCCTTGAAACTGCGCGCCAAGACCGGCCGCCTGCGTAAAATGTTCACCGCCGTGCTCAATCGCGGCGCGTACAACAAGATCAAGGCGGAAGAAAAGGACATCGACGACCGCGTGCAGAAAGCGGCCGGTATTCTGGGCATTCAGCCGTTGCTGCCGCGCAAGCCCCGGCAGTTGTCGGGCGGGCAGCGCCAGCGCGTGGCGGTGGGCCGCGCCATCGTGCGCGAGCCGAAGGTCTTCCTGTTCGACGAGCCGCTCTCCAACCTGGACGCCAAGTTGCGCGTGCAGACCCGCGCCGAGATCACCAAGTTGCATCAGCAGTTGGCCACGACTTTCATCTACGTGACGCACGACCAGACGGAAGCCATGACGATGGGCACGCGCATCGCGGTGATGAAGGACGGCCTGTTGCAGCAGGTCGATTCGCCGCAGAAGTTGTACGATCACCCCGACAACATGTTCGTGGCGGGCTTCATCGGCAGCCCCAGCATGAACTTCTTTGACGTGACGGTGAAGGGCACGGGCGACAACGTGGAAGTGGAAGGCGACGGCTTCAAGCTGCCCATCCCGGCCGAGCGCGTCCAAGGCTTGAAGAACTTCGTCGGCAAGCAAGTGTTCATGGGCATCCGGCCGGAAGACCTCTATGACGCGGACTATGTCGCGCCGAACATTCACCCCGGCAACATCGACGCCAAGGTGGAAGTGACCGAATTGATGGGCAACGAAGTATTCCTGTATCTGCTGACGGGCAAGAATTCGTATGTGGCGCGCGTCGATCCGCGCAGCAAGGCGCGCGTGGGCAACCCCGTGCGCATGGTGGCGAATCTGGACAACGTGCACTTCTTCGAGAAGGACACCCCCGACAATCGCGCCCTGCGCTAGACACTTCAGAACATCGAGTCAGACCCTCGGCCACTGGCCGGGGGTTTTTTGTTAGTCACCAGGAGGAGATCATGACCCACGCCGAACGGTTAAAGGAGATCGAATCTTACGGCCTGTGCCAAACATCCACGATGAGTTACAATTTCGGTGATCGCGCAATGGAGCAGAGTAACGATGAGAGTACGTATTTTATCGGTCTTACTGGTGAGTCTGATTATTACGGCCTGCGCCGTGCCAGCTAATTCGCCCGCGCGCCAGACTGTGTCGACACCTGCCTCAGCTGTCGCGGTACCGACCGTCGTTCCGCCCACGCTTCGGCCAACCGCAACTTCGCCGGCCAGCACGATCGCCACTTCACCCACTGCACAGCTGACGGCGACGCCGATACAGAGGGAGAACGCCTTCACGCTGGTACTGGAACCGATTGTGACCAGCGGCCTGACACGTCCAACCGATCTGGCCGTCGCGAATGATGCCACTGGGCGATTGTTTGTCGTCGAGCAGCCGGGGCGCATCCGCACCATCTCGAATGGTCGCTTATTCGATCAGCCTTTTCTGGACATCACCGATCGCGTCTTGTCCGAAGGGAATGAACAAGGACTGCTGAGCGTGGCCCTTCATCCCGATTTCAGAACCAACGGACAACTCTTCGTCGACTACACGCGCCAACCGGATGGCGCGACGGTGATCGAACGTTACACGGTGAGCGGCGATCCCAATTACGCCGACAAAAATTCGGCGACCCAAATACTGGTCATCCCACAGCCGCAGGCGAATCACAACGGCGGGCAATTGCAGTTCGGGCCGGACGGCTATCTGTACATCGGCATGGGCGATGGCGGGGGCCAGGGGGATCAGCACGGCTCGATCGGGAATGGACAGAATCGCAATGTGTTGCTGGGTAAACTGCTGCGGATCGATGTCACTCATCAAGACACGTATGCCATCCCACCGACGAATCCTTTTAACACGGAAGTGTGGGCCTTTGGTCTACGCAATCCGTGGCGCTTCTCGTTCGATCGGGCCACCGGCGATCTCTACATCGCCGACGTGGGACAGGATACTTACGAGGAAGTGGACTTTCAGCCGGCAGCGAGCAAAGGCGGTGAGAATTACGGTTGGCGCAGCATGGAAGGCCGGCATTGCTACGATCCGCAAGAGGGTTGCGATCAAACAGGTCTGGTGCTGCCGGTGGCTGAATATAGTCATGCCGTCGGGGGTTGCGCCATCACGGGCGGTTACATCTATCGCGGCGCGCAATATCCGGTCTTGCAAGGCCAATACTTCTTTGGCGACTATTGCACTGGCATCATGTGGTCACTGCAGCGCGCTGGCGATCAGTGGCAGATGACCAAACGGCTGGAGTCCGGCCTGCATATCAGTTCGTTCGGCGAAGATGTGTACGGCGAGATCTATGTGATCGATCTCGGCGGCGGCGTTTATCGCCTGAGTGCGAAGTAAGGTATACTACGCCCCGATCAATTTTCTTCTCCCAAGGAGCCTGTCATACGGATGGTTGATCTCTCGACCCTGATTGCGCCGAGTCCCGAAGGTACCCCGCCTTTCGAGCGCACTGACATCGCTTATTTGTCCCATGCGGGCGGTGCGGCGCAAGCGCAAGCTATTTCCACCTGTAAAAAATCCCGTGACAGGTAGGTGAGGTATCATGTTAAGCCCAACCGTGATAGGAGACATCGGCTATGGCGACCATCGAGGTCATTCTGCGGGATGAAGGCGGGGAAGCTCCAGTGGAGTTGGGGGGTTGGGCGTACAGTTTGGAAGTAGGCGCGCAGCGGTTTGAGCAGATCGCGCAG
>Ga0182021_10011923_pt1 | contig 10328 bp, 8 predicted proteins | sample 612E3MmetaG_FD_120493 | JGI IMG/M metagenome (GOLD analysis project Ga0182021, IMG submission 120493) | Permafrost microbial communities from Stordalen Mire, Sweden - 612E3M metaG (Illumina Assembly) | ecosystem: Environmental > Terrestrial > Soil > Wetlands > Permafrost | place: Sweden... | reverse complement strand
TACGACTCCGAGAGCGGCAAACAGGCCCATTGAGGTAGTGGTGCCGATGTTGAGAGCCACAAGCCCGCACAGAGCGATGATGACCGTGAGCCCGGCAAACACCACCGTGGATCCAGCCGTGCCCATTGCGTGGCCGATGGCCGCACCAGGCTCCTTGCCGACAGCGATCTCATGCCGGAACCGCGACACAATAAGCAGCGCATAGTCGATGGCTACCGCCAGACCGATCATCACCGCAAGAGTCGGGGTGGCCGATGAGATGTGTATGAACCCGCTGAGCGTGGTCATGATGCCCATCGTGATCCCCACGCCAAGGATGGCGGTGAGCAGCGGCAGGCCGGCGGCCACGAGCGAGCCGAAGGTTATGATGAGTACGAGCGCGGCGACCAGGACTCCCGATGCATCAACGGCGCCCATCTTAGGTATCACCGTGAGCGCGTCGCCACCGATCTCCACTGTGAGGCCGGCGTCCCGGCCCGACGTCACCGCCGCCTTCAGGGAGTCTTGCGCGGCGCTCGTCAGGCCGATCGCCGAGACGGCATAGGTGACTTGCGCGTACCCGATCGTTCCAGCCGGATTGACTGCCTGAGCCTCGAACGGGTCGATCACGCGAGCGACCTGAGGCCCCGCCTTCAGCTTGCCGACGACCTGCTCGATAGCAGCTCGGTTGCTCGCGGTGGTCAAGGTCTGTCCCGCGGGGGCAGCGAACACCACCTGGGCGGTCGCTCCCTGAGCCGCAAGCTGAGGGAAGCGGTTGCCTAGCAGATCGATCGCCTTTTGCGCCTCTGTTCCGGGGACGGAGAAGTCAGTCGAGGCCGGTCCCGACAGAGTGAAGGCGCCGACGCCGAAGGCCACGAGCAGTGCGACCCATATGGCAAGGGTGAGCTTGCGCCGCCGATAGCAGAACGAGCCAAGCCGATGCAGAACCGTAGCCATCACTCACTCCAATCCAGATACGACGGGATTTTCGGCATGCTGAGCGTCAGCGCATGCCTCACTTTCCATGCCAGGCAGGCCCCAAGGGACTGCCGATCCTTAGCCGGTCGCGCAGTATATCGACAAATGCCATCAAATCCTTAACGGGTCGCGAAGTATATCGACAGACGTCTTCAAATAGTTAATGGATCGTGGAGTATAACGCCGGACTGCGTCTTGCATGTCCCGGTAGAAATGGAAACATGGTTACGCATAAAGTTCATCACTAATTAATCTAGCCCTGAGAGGCGCGGGATTGCCGTCCCGTTAGGGCAGGTCGGCGCGTCGAAATCATGCATAATGGCCCTGTCGGGCAAGCGGGGTCTGTCGGGCAGGGTGAAAGGCCATGGACGAAGCTCGGAATCAGTTGATCACTGAGGTCCTCGACTCACTGGACGAACTGTGGGGCGGCGCAGGGGGCACGGGCATACTCGATGGGTTCTCCCAGGCGGATCTCCTTGACCTCACTGTGCCGCAGGTGTGCGTTCTCATGTTCCTTAGGCCGGCGCCACAGCGCATCGGTCGGCTTGCGGAGCGACTGAGAACCAGTCTGCCTTCGGCCACCAGCATCGCCAATCGCCTGGAGCAGCGAGGTCTCATTGAGCGGGTGCGCGACGAGACCGATGGCCGCGTGGTTCTGTGCCGTCTCACGCAATCTGGCGAGGAGCGGATCGATGTCCTCTACCAGCATCAGCGGGGGCTCATGGCCAGTGGGTTCGAGAGTCTCAGTCTGGGGGAATTGGGCACTGTCAGTCACGCCTGTGCGCTGATGACCAGAGCTATGCTGCACTTCAACGGCGACAAAGGAGCCGGCCAACTCACGCAGGACACATGAGACGCGTGAAGGGAGCCGTCGCTTGAGCCAAGCCAACGATCGGAGTATCAAGGCGGAGGGGATCGCCCGCTATTTCGGCGATGTGAAGGCGGTGGACGGCATCGATCTGGCCATCGAATCGGGTCGCATCTTCGGCTTTCTGGGACCGAACGGATCGGGCAAAACTACCACAGTGAAGGTACTCACGACGATCCTTGCCCCCACCGCCGGCACGGCCAAGGTGGCGGGCTTCGACGTGACCAAGGAGCAGGAAGCGGTACGCTCCCGCATCGGGGTTGCACTACAGGAGATCGGTCTTGACCCTCTAATGACCGCTCGCGAGATGCTGGTGTTGCAGTCCCGACTCTTTGCGACCGACGCCGCTACGGCACGCGCGGCGTCGGAGCGCCTGCTGGAGACCGTCGGCCTTGCGGACGTCGATGCGAAGAAGAAGGTAGGGGAGTTCTCGGGCGGGATGAAGAGGAGGCTGGATCTTGCCCTGGCGCTCGTGAACGACCCGGACGTGCTCTTCCTGGACGAACCGACCACGGGCCTCGATCCGGCCAGCCGTCTGGGCATTTGGGAAGAGGTTCGCCGCCTCAACGCAGACCGGGGGGTGACCATCTTCCTCACCACCCAGTATCTCGAAGAGGCCGACCGGCTGGCGGACGAGGTGGCCATCATCAATAAAGGGAAGATCGTTGCCCAGGGAGACCCGAAGTCTCTCAAGAAGGACATGGGCAACGAAGTGGTCACGCTCACCTTCGGTTCGCCCGAGGAGGCGCAGAGGGCGGACGGCGTACTAGCGGGGCCGGCTCCCGCGAGGCAACTATCGGGTAACGACCTCGTGTGCTACTTCTCGGCGGCGGCCGACAAGCTGCCCGGTATCATCCGGGCGCTGGACGAGGCCGGAATAGCCCTTGCCAGCCTCAACTTGGCCCAGCCCACTCTGGACGACGTCTTCCTGCGCGTCACCGGCGAGCGCCTGCCTGGACAAAAGGAGGCGTCATGACAGAGATCCTGCTGCTCATCCGGCGCGCGCTTTTGATCAGCTTGCGCACGCCCGCCGCGGTGATCCCCAATATCGCCATCAGCGTCTTTTTTCTCTTCGTCTTCAACTCCGGGCTCTCATCCGTGGCGAATCTGCCGGGGTTCAAGGGTTCCTATCTGGCCTTCATCATCCCCGTCTCCATCGTCTCGGCGTCGGTGGGCGGGGCGGGCACGGCCGGCCAAGCCCTGGTGCGCGACATCGAGACCGGCTACTTCACCAAGCTGCTGCTGACCCCGGCCTCACGGCTGTCGCTTGTCTGGGGACCCATGGTAGCGGCTGCAGTCCTGTTGGTGGGCCAGGTGGCGCTCATCCTGGCGCTTGGTCTGGCCCTGGGTCTGAGAGCCGCGGGCGGCCTGGGTGGCCTTGTCATGGTGTTGCTCTTCGCCTTCTTCTGGGGCATGGCCTTTGCCGGGTACGCGGTGGCCATCGCGCTAAAGACGAAGAACGCTGCCGCGGCTCAAGCCGCCACTTTCGCCTTCTTTCCGCTCATCTTCCTCTCCTCGACCTTCGTCCCCAAGCAGTACATCGGCGCGACTTGGTTGAAGTGGGCGGCCACCGTAAACCCGACCACCTATGTGTACGACGCCATGCGCTCCCTGCTCATCGACGGGTGGAAGGCGCGCCCGCTTCTGATCGGGGCAGGAGTCATGCTGGCGTTTGCGACTCTCACCGGTGTGCTGGCCCTACGCCAAGCCCGGAGAGCGACGCAGTTGGGGTAGTGCCCATGATGACTCCGTACACGGCAAATGGCAGACCGTTTCGCATCACCGGTGTCGTCTTCGACTTCGATGGGACCCTTACGAAGCCTGGCGCTATCGACTTTGCCGCCGTGCACGAGGCGGTAGGCTGCCCGCGTGATGTGGGGTTGTTGGAATTCCTGGCCGGCATCGAAGATTTGGAGGAGCGACGACACAGGGAGGCAACCCTGACCCGGGCCGAATTGACAGCGGCCGAACGCTGCGAGGCTAACGAGGGAGCGGCGGAGTTCGTCGCCTTTCTTCGCGAGAACCAAGTACCGATGGCCATTGTCACCCGCAACAGCCGAGAGGCGGTAAGGACGGCCTTTGCCGGACTTCGCGACGTCGATCCCACGAGTTTCGGCGTCGTTCTCACTCGCGACCTGCCCCTCAACCCGAAGCCTTTCCCCGATGCTGTTGAGCTGGCAGCCCGGGAGCTGGGCTTGGAGGTTGACGAGCTTCTCATGATCGGTGACCACGACTTCGACATCGAGGCGGGGCGGCGGGCGGGGGCGCTCACCATGTTCCTGCGGAACGACCCGCACTCGAACGCACCCGTTCCGGAGGCAGACTTCGTGGTAGACACGCTGGCCGAGGCGCTGCAGGTGGTCCGCTACGGCCTTCCTCTCCGCGCAGGCAAGCTGCCGGCTGAGTTTCTGGAGGAGAGCCTCAGCAGGATACCCGTGGACGATCCGACGGTGCTGGTGGGCGCGCGTATTGGCGAGGACGCGGCCGTCGTAGACGTGTCGGCCGGCGAGGTTCTGGTGCTGTCGTCGGACCCTATCACCCTGGCCGCCGACTCCATAGCCCGGTATACGGTGCTGGTGAACGCCAACGACGTCGCTACCAGCGGGGCGGAGCCCCAGTGGCTGCTAAGCACGCTCCTCTTTCCGCTCGGGTCGAGTGCGTCCGAGGTGTTGGCGGTGACGCGAGACATCGAGCGGGAATGTGCTGCCGGCGGGATGACCCTCTGCGGGGGGCACACGGAGATCTCGGATGCTGTCTCGCGGCCTTTGGCCGTGGGCACGGTGGCCGGAATCGCTCTGAAGGCCCAGTTGCTGGACAAGAGGCGGATGCGGCTCGGCGACCGTCTGCTCCTCACCAAGGGGGTGGCGGTGGAAGGCACCGGCCTCATCGCTCGCGAGTTCGCTCCGCGACTGCAGGCCGCGGGGATGACCGTAGAAGAGGTCGGCAAAGCAGGCGCCTTCCTGGAGAGGATAGGTATCCTCGAGGAGGCTCGCATCGCCCGTTCTTTCGAGGGAGTCACGGCGCTCCACGACGTCACCGAAGGCGGACTGGCCACGGCCGTCAGGGAGCTGGGCTCAGCCGGCGGGCGCCGGCTGAGCCTCCCCCTGGAGAGCATCCCCGTCTATCCACTGACCCGACGTGTCTGCGCTGCGCTGGGCCTCGACCCGCTGGGTCTGATCGGCTCCGGGAGCCTCCTCATCACCTGCTCACCCGGCGACGCTGGTCCGCTTTCCGCCGCCGTCCGCGAGGCGGGCATCGAGATTGCCGATATCGGCGAAGTGCTGGAGGCCGGGGAGGGAGTGGAGGCCACGCAAGACGGGGCTCCCGCGGAGTGGCCCTCCTTTCAGCGAGACGAGGTGTCCAGACTCAGCCGTTAGGTGGCTGCTGCAGTTAGGTGGCGCCGTATAGTATGGCGTTGACAAATAGTACGGTACAGCCGTAGCATAGTTACCAGGATGACCGAACCTATCGACTCAGCCACGCCACCTCAGCAGCCCTCCGCCTCCGACCGGCTGCGCGCCGCCTCCGACCGGCTGCGCGCCGCCTACTGGCAGGTGCTGCACGACCTTGACGCTGTTCGGCTGCAACAGTGGGAGCAATCCAACCTCACCCTGCCCCAGCTTCGCGTGCTGTTTCAAGTCAGGCGATCACCCGGCATCACCACCGGCCAGCTAGCGAAGTGTTTGGGAATCACCATGTCGACCACCAGTGGCCTGGTGACCAAGCTGGCCGACAACGGCCTACTCACTCGGGGGACGAGCCAGGACGACCGGCGCCAGATACCCCTGCAACTAAGCGAGAAGGGCCAGGAACTGGCGGGCGAGCTGGCGGAAACAACCCGGCCCTTTCTTGACGGGGTGATCGAGTGCCTCGGCGATGATGTCGACCGGGTGGCTTCGGCGCTCGAAGCCCTCGCCGCGGCTGCGGCCCGAGTGAGGCCACAGTGAGACCGACATTCGCCGGTCTGACGGCGTTTACCCAAGGCTTCAGCTCCCTGCGCAACCGCAACTACCGTCTCTTCTGGTTCGGACAGCTCGTGTCGCTGGCCGGAACCTGGATGCAGGACGTCGCCCTCAGCTGGCTCGTCCTTAGCGTGACCAACTCTCCCGTGGCGCTGGGCCTGACCATGACCATCCGTTTTGCGCCCGCTCTTCTCTTCTCCCTACACGGGGGCGTGCTGGCCGACCGACTGCGCAAACGGCAGACCATCATCGTATCGGAGACTACTCAGCTCATTGTCGCCTTGGCTCTCGCCGTGCTCACTTCCACCAATCTGGTGACGGTGACGATCATCTACGTCCTCGCCGGTGTGCGGGGGTTCGTGGATGCCATCGAGGGGCCCACCCGGCAGGCCTTCGTCTCCGAGATGGTGGGCACCAAGGACCTTCGCAACGCCGTGGCCCTCAACACCACTCTCTTCAACAGCGCGCGCATTATTGGTCCCGCCCTGGGAGCCGGCGTCATCAGCGTTTTCGGCGGCGGCATGCATGGGATCGCCGCGTGCTTCTACCTCAACGCTGTCAGCTTCGCCGCGGTCATCGGAGCGCTCTTTGCCATGCGCAAACGCGAGCTACACCTGTTGCCCCGCATCCCCCGAGGGGACTCCTGGCGGCAGCTTCGGGAGGGACTGCGGTATGCCCGCAACACTCCATCGGTGCTGGTCATGTTCATCGTGATGGGCTTCCTGGGTGCCTTTGGATTCAACTTTCAGACTATCCTGCCGCTGGTGACCAAGTACGTCCTCCACGCGGAGGCCTCCACCCTGGCCTTGCTGACCACCGCCATGGGGGGTGGGTCGGTCGCCGCCGGGCTCGTGGTGGCGTATCGGGGCAGGCCGACTCAGCGCTTGATGTTGATTTCGGCAGCCTGTTTCACCGTTCTCCTGGGCCTCGTGGGAATCTCCCGTTGGACGGTCGTGACGGCGGTACTATTGTTTGCGCTCGGGTTTGCGGCAGTCCTCACCATGACCAGCGTCAACACCCGTCTGCAGCTTGGGGTTCCCGGCGACTTGCGCGGCCGCGTCCTGGGCATGTACATATTGCTGTTCATCGGGACCACGCCCATCGGGAGCTACTTGATTGGCGTGCTGGCGAAATATGCGCACGTCCGGCCGACCGTTCTCATCATGGCGGGCCTGTCCGCGGTGGGGGTGATAGCGGCCTACCTCTACGCCCTCCGCTCGTCCTCGGGATCGTGGCCAGAGGAGTTAGAGCAAGAGTGACCAAGGGGTCGCGCAGGCCTCTTTCCAGTGGAACGCATCAATGTTCAGGGGGCGTGGGGGTCCGTCTGCGCTTTGGTCGCACGCTCGCTCAAACGCTCCGACGGACCCCCACGCCCCCTGGCCCCTGATTCATTTGAGGACGCCTGCGCGACCCCTTGGGCCCTGGCTGTAAGGGGGAGCAGGCGGGGGGCGCCATCGCCTTCGGCTCGGCGCGCTCAGTGTTGGTGCTCGCTGGCGCATCGCGCCCTGGCGGCGAAGCTTCATTCTTCAGCGGCTTGGTAAGCTTGGCGTAGATGCAATCGACCGGCCGTCCGGAGTCTACATGCGTGTTTCGCCCCGCGGCCTGCGTGCGGCCGTGACATACCTGGCGGCGATCATCGCCCTGTCGGGCGTCGCTCTCGCTTGCCCTAGCTGTGCCGATCCCCTCGCGGGCTCAGCCGGTCTCGGAGATCCCTATCTGCCCTCTGCGGGCAACGGCGGCTACGAAGTGTCGCACTACCAGGTTACCTTGACGGTGGATCCGGTGGCGGACACCCTCGCGGGCACCACCACGGTTCAGGCACGGGCCACGCAGGAGCTTGCCTCCTTCCACCTGGATCTGAGGGGGCTGGAGGTGAAGAGCGTCAGCCTCGACGGAAAGGCCGCCAAGTTCCGGCGCAAGGGCTCGGAACTGGCAATCGTCTGCCCTTCGACACTCAACTCCGGCCAGGACTTCGCTGTGGAAGTTTCCTATGCGGGCACGCCCAAACCAGTCAAGGACTCCGGCTCGTTTTCGTTGGGCTGGCAGGATCAAGACGGCTACATTTTCACCCTCGACGAGCCCAGTGGCGCGGACTCCTGGTTCCCTTCGAACGATCACCCGTCCGACAAGGCCACCTACGAGTTCCGCATCACCGTTCCCAAACCTGGAGTGGCGGCGGCCAATGGGGTGCTGGTGGCTACCGAGGACCAGGGAAGCGATCAGACTTTTGTATGGGAGATGCGGCAGCCTCTTGCCACCTACCTGGCGCAGGTCACGGTGGGCGACTACGTGGTGCAGACCGACACGTCCCCCAAAGGTGTGGCTCTCCGCAACTACTTCGCTCCCGCGCTAGCCGACCGAGCGGCCGCGGTTTTCGCGCGCACCGGCGACATCATCGACTACTATGCCGGTCTCTTCGGCCCGTATCCCTTCGATGCCTACGGGGTGGTAGTGCCGCCCGTGCAGACAGGCGCGGCCATGGAGAACCAGACCCTGTCGCTCTTTGGTGAGGACATGCTGGAGAAGCGCATGTTCGATCCCACGTCGGCGATGGTGTACTTGGCGCACGAACTGGCCCACCAGTGGTACGGCGACAGCGTTACCGTCGGCCGTTGGGAGGACATCTGGCTGAACGAGGGCTTCGCCGAGTACGCCAGCTGGCTCTGGCTGGAACACGATCAAGGGCGGCAGGCTCTGCAGTCCAAGGTAGATCAGAGCATCGCGAAGCTGACGGGGGAGAGCTACCCGCCACTCGGCAACCCCGGCCTGGACGGGATGTTCAGCACCAACGTGTACGAGCGCGGAGCGCTCACGCTGCATGCCCTGCGGCTCACCATGGGCGACAAGGTCTTCTTCGGCATCCTCAGAGATTGGGCCTCGAAATATCGGTACGGCAACGCCACCACCGATGACTTCATCGCTCTGGTGCGGGCAGACGCGCCCGCCATTTCCGCCGACCGGTTGACCGGATTGCTCCAGTCATGGTTGTTCGGCCGGAAACTGCCCTCCCTGCCCGGACCTTCATCGTGAACCGGTCCCCGCGTCTCTCCCGCTTCGGCAGCTTGGGGATCTTCTTCAGCCGTGACTTCCTGCGCTATCTCGGTCCCGGCTTCATCGTCACGGTGGGCTTCATCGACCCGGGGAACTGGGCTACAAACGTGGCCGGCGGCAGTGAGTTCGGCTACACGTTGCTCTGGGTGATCACGCTCGGGACTCTTCTCTTGATCCTCTTCCAGGGGATGTCGGCGCGGCTCGGCATCGTCACCGGGCACAGCCTGGCCTACAACGCGCGCCGCCGCTTCTCCCGGCCGTGGACGGCGGCGTTGGGCGGGAGCATCGTGCTGGCCTGCATCGCCACCGACGTTGCCGAACTACTGGGCGGGGCGCTGGGCTTTCGGCTGCTGTTCGGGCTGCCGCTGATGGCCGGCGCGGTGATCACCGTCGTCCTTAAGGTCGGGTTGATCGTGACCGGACACTACCGGCACGTCGAGCGAGTGGTCGTGCTGTTCATAGCGGTCATCGCCGCGTGCTACCTGGTCGAACTGGCCCTTGTGGGACCGGATTGGACGCAAGCGGCCCGAGGCGCTTTCGTCCCGCAACTGAGCGGCGCCAGCATCGCCATCGCCATCGGGATGCTCGGGGCGGTCGTCATGCCGCACAACATCTACCTGCACTCCAACGTGGTGCAGAACCGGGAGCAGCCCAGCGACGACGAAGGCCGGCGCAGGCTGATCACCTACGAGAAAGGCGACACCGCCCTCGCCATGGGGGTCGGATGGATGGTCAACATCGCAATGCTGATGGTGGCGGCCGCGGTGTTCTTCAGACACGGGATATCGATCACCACGCTCGAGCAGGCCTCGAAGACCCTGGAGCCCCTGGTGGGGAGCGCCGCTAGGTTGCTGTTCGGCGTCGGGCTCTTGCTGGCGGGTCTCGGCTCGAGCTTCACCTCGGCCATGGCAGAGGTGAACGTGCTCACCGCCTATCTCGGGCGGCCCGAGGACCCGCGCACCACGTTCTACCGCGTCGGGCTCGTCGTGCTGGCTCTCCCGGCACTCGCGGTGATCGCCGTCGCCCGGGACCCGTACCACATCCTCATCTTCAGCCAAGTGGCGCTCAGCATCCAACTGCCGTTCACCCTTGTCCCGCTGCTGCTGCTCGTGTCCGACCGCCGGTTGATGGGCGTGTTCACCAGCCGGGGGGTGGAGCGGGCCTTGGGCATAGTGGGCGCCGCTGTGGTCATGGTTCTCAACCTGCTTCTCATCTACAATCTCGCCGGAGGTCGTCTTTGATGTACCAGCGCATACTCGCTCCACTCAAGCAAGACGAGACCGACGGAGCAGTGATTGAGCACGCCGGCTATTTAGCTGGGCTCACCGGGGGGCACGTGACCCTGATGCACGTCGTCCACAGCCACTCCCGCGACGAGTTGGTCTATAGGGAAGAACAGGTGCGCAAATACCTGGAGGAGTGGGCCGCCCGGCTGTCTCACCGAGCGGCGTCTGTTTCTATCCGCGTGGTTCCGGGGGAGCCCGCGGAGG
>Ga0182021_10011922_pt1 | contig 10329 bp, 11 predicted proteins | sample 612E3MmetaG_FD_120493 | JGI IMG/M metagenome (GOLD analysis project Ga0182021, IMG submission 120493) | Permafrost microbial communities from Stordalen Mire, Sweden - 612E3M metaG (Illumina Assembly) | ecosystem: Environmental > Terrestrial > Soil > Wetlands > Permafrost | place: Sweden... | reverse complement strand
GCGCGATCGATGCCGCGGCAATGACGGTCGTAGCCCAAGACCGCGGCCTTGCGCGCCTTCTGTTCCGCACGCAGCGTCTCCAGCCGCTCGGCCGTGCAGAAGCAGGGATACGCCGCACCCTGTTCCACCAGCGCCTCGGCATGTTCGCGGTAGATCGCCGAACGCTCACTCTGACGGTACGGGCCGTGAGGTCCGCCGACGTCCGGACCCTCGTCCCAGCTCAGACCGAGCCAGTGCAGTGCATCGAAGATCATCCGCTCGCTCGCGGGATGGCTGCGCTGCCGGTCTGTGTCCTCGATACGCAGGATGAACTGGCCGCCGCACTGGCGCGCCAGGGCGTAGTTGAAGAGCGCCACGTAGGCCGTGCCGACGTGCGGGTCGCCCGTCGGGCTCGGCGCGATGCGGGTGCGAACTGCCTCAGACGACATCGGTGATCTCCGGGGTGAGGAGAGCGGAGCGGCAAGCTCCGTCCTGGGAACGGAGGATAGCACAGCAGCCGCGCCCTACCGCGCCCGCGAGGGCACACTGCCGCATGCTGCAATTTGCCCCGCGACTTGACGATTGGACCGACAGCACCGACCGCCAAGCCCATCGACGCGCGAACCGCCGTTTTGCAGCGGTTCAGCGACCGGATTCGGAAGACGCGGTCAATCGGCCCGGTTCGCTTTTCCTTGACAGCTCCGACTGTAGTAACTATCCTAGTAGTTACTATCGAGTAGATATGCTCGATGCGGGGCCGGGAGCGCTGACGACCCGGCTCCAGGGAGCACAGTCATGAAACAGGCCAACAGGAATTCGAAAGAGTACTTCGCCGAGGTCGCCGGCCGATGGGACGACCTCCGGACGGGCTACTTCACGGAGGAGATGCGAGACGACGCAATCAGGCGGGTTCAGCTCTCGCCCCTCGCCGTGGTCGCGGATGTGGGAACGGGCACCGGCTTCGTCGCTCGAGGATTGGCGTCCAGGGTCGGCCGGGTCATGGGTTTCCACGAGTCCCCCGAGATGCTGGCTGTGGCCCGGAAGAACCTCTCCGACCTTCACAACGTCGAGCTCATCGAAGCTCCCGGCAACACCCTGCCATTGCCCGACGCGTCCCTGGATGCCGTCTTCGCCAACATGTACCTCCACCATGCGCCGGACCCGGCTGTGGCTATCGCCGAAATGGCCCGGACCCTGAAGCCGGGCGGCACGCTGGTCGTAATGGACGCCGACGAACACGACCAGACCTGGATGCGCGAGGCCATGGCCGATCGATGGCTGGGCTTCAAGCGGAACGATATCCGGGCTTGGTTCGACGCCGCCTGTCTCACCGACGTCGTTGTCGATTGCGCCAAGGGGACATGCTGCCCCCGGCCCGGCGATGGCGAAACGCTCGCCCTCAGTGTCTTCGTCGCCCTCGGGACCAGACCTCGATGAGAACGCCGACGAACCTCGACAATGGAGGGTGACTCCGATGACTGGGAATCCATATCACTATCCCCGTCAGACACTCGTCTTGAACGACGATGTCCCGGGCGCACGGCAGTGGGCCGTGGCGTTGGACAAGGTCATGCTGACCTATTTCGAAATCGATCCCGGATGCCTATTCGAACGACATGCGCACGAGAGCGAACAGATCACCTGGGTCCTGGAAGGCGAACTGATCTTCGTCTTTGACGACGGCGAGATACGGGCCCGACCCGGCGACGTCGTTGCCATTCCCGCGGGGGTTGAACATGCTGTCCGAACTGATCATCTCGCCTCCAAGGCGATCGATGCTTGGTCTCCCCCAGAGGACAAATACCGGAACAGAGGACATGCGTAGGTGAGCTTCCTCCGGTTTCCTCAGAGCTGGTCGCACTCGAACCTCATGGGAGCCTGCGCAGCGGTGGTCACCAACTGCGACGCCTGCACGCAGTGGCACGTCGAGGAAGCTGCCGCGGCGGGAGCGAAGGCCGAGGAGCTGATCGAAGCCATCGAGATCGCGATCAAGATGGGCAGCGCGCCGACCGTGGTGGCCGCCCGGCTGGCCCTCGAGGCCATGGACGGCGTGTTCAAGCACTAGCCTCCGTAGGGCCGCGCACATTGTCGGGATCGCTGTGGTTGGGTATGCTCCTCCATCGAGAGATCCATGCCGATTGCTCGAGACGACACGATTGCCTCGCTGGAACGCCTCGGATTGTCTACCTACGAATCCAAGGCCTACCTCGCAGCCATCGGGCAGCCCCCCATCACGTGCTACAAGCTGGCCCAGCTCTCCGGGGTGCCCCGTGCGCGTATCTACGACATCGTGGACAGGCTGGCGGCAAAAGGGCTCCTGATCTTCCAATCCGGGGACAAGACGCTCTTGACTGCGGCGAACTACGAGAGGTTCCTCGCTCAGAAGGAATCCGAAGTCCGAGAGAACCTCAATCGCTTGCGGAAGTCACTGGCTGCCATCCCCTCCGCAGAATCCTCTGGAATTTGGAGCATCAATGGGCGGAGTCAGGTTCTGCAGACGGCCCGGGATCTCATGGCAGCTGCGGAACGGTACGTGTACGTTGAGGCGCTGGCTGCTGATGTCCAAGAGCTGCTCCCGACCATGCAGAGAATCCGGCAACGGAAGATCGACATCCACGGCATCTATTGCGGTGACCTTCCTCAGGGTCTTCCCGGACTCGCAAAGCACCTCGGAGAGACGGAGCTGATCTGCAGCGAGATCGCCGTCATTGTCGATGGCGAACACGCCTTGATCGGTTGCACGCAACCCGAGAAAGCAGCTTCTGCGGCCATGACCCAGAACAAGGGAATCATCCATATCGCGCGGGAGTACATCCGTCACGAGGTCTTCCTGAATTCCCTTGTCAGTGGCAGGGATGCGACGGCCGAAAGACGGTACGTTCGCAAGTACCGGAGTCTGATGCAGCGGCTCCCTTGACTCGAGGGCGGCCGTGCGGTGAACGGAGTGATTCCGCGACACCGACTCGATCCTGCGCAAGCGGGGCCACGATAATGCGGCAGGCCCGATCCAATGGCTGTCGCGCTGGCGAACGACTTGTTGCGACATGGATGGCCGGAAAGCGATCCGTGAAGCGCATTGCATCGTAGGAGATACAGTGGTAAGCGTGGCTCCTCGCTCGGGCAGCGACAGCTCGACGGTCGGCCGTGGTGACGCCGGCACGCTGCGTGCGGCAGACGACGTCCTGCGCGGCGCCTCGGGCCGTGGCCGATTGCGCCGACTGCTGCCATTCCTCGGCCCGGCGTTCATCGCCGCCGTGGCCTACGTCGACCCCGGCAACTTCGCCACCAACATCCAGGGCGGCGCGCGCTTCGGCTACCTGCTCGTGTGGGTCATCGTCGCGAGCAACCTGATGGCAATGCTGGTCCAGATGCTGTCGGCCAAACTCGGGATTGCGACCGGCCTCAACCTGGCCGAGATGTGTCGCGAGCGCTTCCCACGCGCCGTGGTCTGGGGCTTGTGGCCGCTGGCCGAAATCGTCGCGATGGCCACGGACCTGGCCGAGTTCCTCGGGGCAGCGCTCGGGTTCGAGCTGCTGTTCGGCATGCCGCTGCTGTGGGGCGGCCTACTGACCGCGGTCATCACGTTCCTCATTCTCGGGCTCCAGCGCTACGGCTTCCGCCCGATGGAGATCGCCATCTCCGTCTTTGTCGGCGTCATCGCGGCCTGCTATCTGATCGAGACCTTCCTGGCGCGTCCCGACTGGGGCGCGATCGCCTTCAACGCGGTGGTCCCGCGCTTTTCCGGGACCGAGAGCGTGATCCTCGCCTCAGGCATCCTCGGCGCCACTGTCATGCCGCACGTGATCTACCTGCACTCGGCGCTGACACAGGGCCGCATCGTCACGCGCGACCCAGGGATGCTGCGACGGTTGCTGCGTTTCGAGCTCGTCGACGTCGTCATCGCCATGGGCCTGGCCGGCTTTGTCAACGCGGCGATGCTGATCATGGCCGCTGCCACCTTCTTCCAGCATGGGCTCGCGAACGTGGCGTCGATCGAGGCCGCGCACCAGACGCTGACGCCCCTGCTCGGCCGGGCATCGAGCTGGGTCTTTGGCGTGTCGCTCCTGGCCTCGGGGCTGTCTTCGTCCACTGTGGGCACGCTCTCCGGCCAAGTGGTCATGCAGGGTTTCGTGCGCCTGGAGATCCCGATCTGGATCCGCCGCGCAGTGACGATGCTGCCATCCCTCGTCGTCGTGGCGCTCGGGTTCGATCCCACGCACACTTTGGTCATGAGCCAGGTGGTGTTGAGCTTCGGCATCCCGTTCGCTCTGGTGCCGCTGGTGATGTTCACGAGCCGGCGCGACATCATGGGCGTGCTCGCGAACCGGCGGCTGACCACCGTCGCCGCCAGCGCCACGGCAGCGTTGATCATCGGACTCAACGTGTTTCTGCTCTACCAGACGTTCCTGGGAGGCGCACCATGAGCACGACCCCGGAGACGTTCACGATCCTGGTCCCCCTCGACGGCTCGCGCCTGGCCGAGTCTGTGCTGCCTGCGGCCGAGGCCTTTGCCCGTCGCTTGCACGCGTCCTTCGCGCTCGTGCACGTCATCGAGAAGAACGTGCCGACGACGATCCACGGCGAGCGGCACCTCGCGGCCGTGCCAGAGGCGGCGAGCTATCTCGAGTCCGTCGCCGCACGTCTGCGCGCCGCCGGGGCACAGGTGACCTGCCACGTGCATGAGGAGCAGCAGGGGGACGTCGCGCTGAGCATCGTCGAGCACGCCGACGAGATCCAGGCCACGTTGATCCTGATGTGCTCTCATGGCCGCGGCGGTCTGCGCGATCTGCTCTTCGGCTCCATCGCCCAGCAGACCCTGAAGCGAGGCCGGCGCTGCGTGCTGCTGATCCATCCTCAGCCCGACGGGGCCCCAGCGGAGTTCGAGCCCAGGCACATTCTCGTACCGCTCGACGGCACGGCCGCGCATGAGCCGGCGCTGCCGATGGCGCTGCGCCTGGCACGCGGATTCGACGCCGAGCTGAGCCTGCTGCTGGTCATCCCCACCCTCGCGACCTTGTCAGCAGACCGCGCCCTGACCGGCCGCGGCCTGCCGGCCACGATGCGCGCGGTGCTGGATCTGGCGGAGCAGGACGGCCACGCATACCTGGATGCGGCCAGCTCACAGTGCCGCGCCGACGGCGCGCGCGTCAACGGCCAGCTCGTGCGTGGCGACCCTGTGCCCGAGATCGTCGCCGCTGCCGAGCGCAGCCACGCCGAGCTGATAGTACTCGCGAGCCACGGCCGTCGCGGCCTGGATGCCCTCTTCCGCGGCAGCGTCGCCCCAAGGGTGACCGGCCGGATCGGGCGACCCTTGCTGCTTGTCCACGCAGCCTCGTCCGAGCCCACAGCGTGAGCGCCCGCCGCGGCCCGTGTACCTCGGACGGCGATAGGGGCTAGAATCTGATGGCGTCGCAGCCCAACGCCAAGGAGGTTCTTAGGTGCCGCAGTCATGCAAGATGCTCGCACTCCTACTCGTCACGCTCGCCAGCGTGACCGGCTGCGGCAGCGTCGAGAAGCCGGCCGTGACCGCGCCAGCGGCGCCCAGCTTGGCAGTGTCCGTCAGCCTCAAGACGCTGCAGTTCTCCTGGTCCGCTGTTGCGAGCGCTGATCACTTTCGTCTCCTGGAGGATCCCACGGGCAGGGGGCCCTTCGCCGCGATCGAGGAGAATCTCGCTGCCACGGCCACGAGCGACACACGGGACATCGGCGTGCACCGGATCGACTGGGACCACGCTCAGTACGCGCTCGAGGCCTGCAATACCGCGGGCTGCACGCGCTCGGCGAGCGTCGGCGTACGCGGGCAGTCAGCCGGCGCGATTGGCTACCTCAAGGCCTCCGACACGGCGACGCGGCAGTCCCTCGGCAGCGCGACGGCCGTGAGCGGCGATGGCAACACGGTGGCCGTCGGCGCAGTCGGCACGGGCGCGATCAGCGGGGCTGTGTCCGTGTTCGTCCGTCAGAATGGCAGCTGGCGCTTTCAGGCGCGAGTGCAAGGCGACGCCACCGAGCCGGGAGACGGCTTTGGGGCTGCTCTCGCGCTCAGCTCAGACGGCAACACGCTGGTCGTGGGAGCGCCCGACGAAAATGGCGGCTCAAGCGGGATCAACGGCAACCAACACAACAACTCGCTCGCCAATGCCGGCGCAGCCTATGTCTTCGTGCGCAGCGGCGACGCCTGGACCCAGCAAGCCTACCTGAAGGCATCGAACGCGGACGCAGGAGACGAGTTCGGAATTTCCGTGGCTGCCGCCGCTGACGGCAACACCGTCGCGGTCGGCGCGCCGTATGAGGACGGCAGTGCGAGAGGGATCAACGGGAATCAGGAGAGCAACAGCGGCACCGACTCCGGGGCCGCATACGTCTTTGTCCGCGATGGCACGGCATGGAGCCAACAAGCCTACATCAAGGCCGCCAACAAGGACCCCTACGACTGGTTCGGCTACTGCGTCGCGCTCTCGGGCAACGGCAACGCGCTTCTGGTCGGCGCGCCTGGGGAGGACAGTGGAGCGACTGGCGTCGATGGCGACCAGACGAACGACGGCGTGCGTAAAGCGGGCGCCGCTTACCTCTTCAGCCGCAGCGGCACGTCCTGGTCCGGGCAGGTGTACGCCAAGGCTTCCACGAACGGCGCTGGCAACTGGTTCGGCTGGCGCGTGGCCATCTCCGGCGATGGCAGCACCTTCGCCGTCGCGGCGCCCCGAGAGGACGGCACATCGGGCGGCATCGGCGGCGACCAGAACACGGATGGTCGGCCGCTATCGGGCGCGGTCTACGTCTTTGCCCAGAGTGGCGCGACGTGGTTGCAGACGACGTACATCAAAGCCTCGAACCCAGATAGCGGCGACCAGTTCGGCTCAGCGCTGGCGCTGAACGGCGCCGGTGACACGCTCGCGGTCGGCGCTCCCGGCGAGAGCAGCAATGCCCTGGCGATCGGCGGAAACTTCCTCGACAACAGCGCACCGCAGGCAGGCGCAGCGTACGTCTTCGCACGCGCGACCGGCACCTGGAACTGGACACAGCAGGCCTACGTCAAGGCCAGCAACACGGACGCAGGGGACCGCTTCGGCTACGCTGTGGCGCTTTCGGCCAAAGGAGACACCCTGGCCGTCGGTGCGCCGAGCGAGGCCAGCGCCGCCACCGCCATTGGCGGCAACCAGGCCGACAACTCGCGCGCCGACGCTGGCGCTGCCTATCTCTACTAACCCACCGGCTGGCCGCACCGCGCGCCGCGGATGGTCCGCAGCGCATGCATTGGCTTGACTTCGCCTGGCCTCGATGCCAGACTTTTCTTGGCACTAGTTGACGTTGCTCTGGCGTTCTAGCAGGAGCCGCCCACGGTGGGCGGCTTTCGTACGTGGACGCGCAGGTGACGTAGCTGCTAGGCACGGGCTCTAGGAGGCCTGCACGTTCATGATCGAAGGTACTGTGAAGTGGTTCAACGATTCCAAGGGATTCGGTTTCCTGTCTCGTGAGGGTGGCCCGGACGTGTTCGTCCATCACACAGAGATCCGCTTGGAGGGGTTCCGCACCCTCAGCGAGGGTGACAAGGTCCGCTTCGAGGTTGCCGACAGCCCCAAAGGACCTCGCGCGACCAACGTGACCCGCATCTAGGACGCGTTCACTTCCACTACGAACGCCCGGGGCCTCGGCTCCGGGCGTTCTCGTTTCTAGCAGGAGATCGTTGATGACGCCCACGGACATCCTCAAGACGGAGCATAGAGCCATCGAGGTAGTGCTGGAGTGCCTGATGCGCATCGCTCAGCAGGCCGAGCAGGGCGGGCAACTCGACACGGCCAGTGCCGCACAGGCCATCGAGTTCCTGCAGGCCTTCGCCGACGCCCGCCACCACGTCAAGGAAGAGCGCCTGCTGTTCGAGCAGCTCGTCGCTAGGGGTTGGCAGCGCGACGGCGGCCCGATCGGCGTGATGATCGCCGACCATGAGGAGGGGCGCGCGCTTATCCGAAAGATGGTGATGGCGCGCGACGCGGCCGCCGCCGGCAACGCGAGTGCCGCCAAGGAATTCGCTCGCAACGCGGAGGCCTACGTCAATCTGCTGCGCGGACACATACGCCGGGAAGACCTCGTGCTCTTCGCGAGGGCTGATCTCGCCCTCGCGCCAGCTGACCAGGCGTCACTGCTGGCGGCTTTCGAACGCGCCGACGCCCAGCACGAGGCGACGCGACCTTGCGGCCGCACACTGGATCTCGCGCGCAAGCTGGCCGACCGCTTCGGCGTGCCAGCGACGGCGCTATCGGAGGCTGGCTGCGGCCCTCACCAAGACTGAGCCATTCGCCCATGCGCATCACCCTGCTCCAGCACGTCGCTTTCGAAGGACCCGGCGCGATCCGCGATTGGGCAGAGGCCAGGGGCCACGACCTCGATACGGTGCGCGTCGACCACTCCGACTCGCTCCGCACGAGAGCGGTGCCGCAGGCACTGGTCGTCATGGGCGGACCGATGGGGGTCGCCGACGAGAACACGTACCCGTGGCTCACTGCCGAGAAGCGCTTCGTTGCTGAGAGCGCGCGCTCCGGCGCCCCTGTCCTCGGCATCTGTCTCGGCGCGCAGTTGCTCGCGGACGCGCTGGGCGCTGCCGTATGGCGCAACGCGCACAAGGAAATCGGCTGGCACGCCATCGAATGGCAGGAGGCCGCCCGGGCCCTGCCCGCGTTCTCCCATGTCCCGCAGACCAGCCTCGTGTTCCATTGGCACGGCGACACCTTCGATCTGCCGAACGGCGCTCTGCCTGTCGCGTCTAGTCAGGCCTGCCGCCAACAGGGGTTCACGTCGCGCGACGGGCGCCTGATCGGCCTGCAGTTTCACCTGGAGCTGCGGCCCGAGGACGTGCAGACGCTGTGTCGGCACGGCGTTCAAGAGCTGCACTCAGGCCAGCCCTATGTGCAGACCGAAGAACAGATGCGCGACGGCTGCGCACAGCACTGCGTCGCGTTGACCCCCTTGCTCTTCACGCTCCTCGATCGCTGGGCCAGCACCGGCCTGCCTTGAGGGACGCGCGAACGGACGGCCCGCAGGGCCCGCCAGCGTCGCTACGGTTTGTCGGTACCCGTCGGGTGCGGGAGTGGCTTTCCGCAGTAGGGGCACAGTCTCCAACGCGGCTCGATAGTCGCTCCGCACGCGCAGAGCGAACCGACCACGCCCTGCCCTTCGTGCTCTCCGACAGCCGACTTGGTCTTACCAGTGGCATCGACGTCGGCCCCGACCTCGTGGCTACCGAACAAGGACGCGAGCATGGTCTTGCCGACGACGTTCATCAGCAGGCTGAAGAGCGCCAGTCCCGCCAGCATCGCCGCGCCGGCAATGATGCGGCCGACCACGGTGGTGGGCACCATGTCGCCATACCCTGTCGTCGTGATCGTGACGATGCACCACCACATCGCGGCCGGGATTGACGTGAAGGTCGTACTGGCAACGTCCTGCTCGGCATAGAACTCCAGGGTCGAGAAGATGGTGAGCACGGCGAACAGCGCAATGAAGTAGATCTGGAGGTCCATCTTCAGCGTGTTGAAGCGCTGCTCCCGACTCTTCTCGTACTGCCGCACGGCGACCTTGGCCAGCTTGAGCACGCGCAGCATGCGCAGCAGCCGCAGGAAACGCAGTATCCGCAGGATGCGCGTGACCTTGAGCCCGCGCAGGTCAAAGAGCAGGAGTATCGACGGCAGGATCGCCAGGAGATCGATGATGCCCCACGGGCCGAGAATGTACTTCTTGCGATCCGGCGCGACGTAGATGTTGATCGCGTACTCGATCGTGAACAGCGTCACGACCACAAGCTCGGACAGGTTGAAGATCCACTCGTTGCCTTCGTAGATCGAGCGCACCGAGGCCAGCGTCACCGACACAACCGAAAGCAGAATCAGACCGACGATCGCGCGGTTGATGGCGTGGTAGAGCGGCGAGTCCTCGTTGCCAAACCCCTCGTGCAGAAGCTGGTCGATCCTGCGTCCCGCGCGCGCCAGAGCGTCCATAGTCCGGTCCTCAGAAGCCTGAGACTGACGACGATGATACACCCAGTGGCTCCGCGCTCAACAACAACGCATACGACCCCCGACCGCCGGCACGTCGCCGCACCCACGACCAGCGCTCACACCGCTCAGCGGCGGCCCGTTTGGCTGAATTGGACGTTGGCCACGCCAGACGGCGAGCCACTCGCGCGCCGCCGAGACGACAACGATGGCCACGAGGATCAAGAATATGCCGGCCATCGCCGCGTCGAGCCGCGCGTTGAAGACCTGGATCGCGCGTGTCGCCGCATCCGTCGGCAGCGCGCCTGAAGCGCGCGCCGATGCCTCTGCTAGAAAGCCGATGCTCGGATCAGGATGGAAGATCTTC
>Ga0182021_10011921_pt1 | contig 10329 bp, 5 predicted proteins | sample 612E3MmetaG_FD_120493 | JGI IMG/M metagenome (GOLD analysis project Ga0182021, IMG submission 120493) | Permafrost microbial communities from Stordalen Mire, Sweden - 612E3M metaG (Illumina Assembly) | ecosystem: Environmental > Terrestrial > Soil > Wetlands > Permafrost | place: Sweden... | reverse complement strand
GCCCTCGTGCCGGGATCCCCGCCGCACCCAGAACCCCACCGCGCAGCTCCGCACGTGAGGCAGCGGCTCGATCAGGATCTCAGTGCCCTCGGGCGTGACGGTGCGGAAGGGTGAGGTTGCCATCCGAACAGTCTAACGGTTACCAGGAGATGCTGACCTTCGAGAGCAAACCAACCCTCACGATAAATGACTTGAATGTTGTTTTCGGCTTGGGTAAACAGGAAGCCTGCATATACGTCCAATCGCACCGCTCGAACCAACCGAAATTCCTAATATCAGGGATTGTTGTTCGAGTTCCATGCCGAAGTTCCCTGATAAGGATTGCCCCGTGATGAAACCTTCTTCCAGGCTGTCTTCCCTTGGATCCCGGTTGGGCATTCAGTTGGTTTTGATCGGCATCCTTTGCGCCTGCGGTGGTGGGGGCGGCACCCAGCAACCAGAGGCGTGCATTCCCGTCGACCTTCCGACCGCGACCGATCCAAACGCGATGGGCGCGGTGGTTGACTCGGGGCCCGAGTGCGTGGGCCACACCAACGGACTCTTCACCAGTGTGACGCTGTGCGAACCGGGCACTTCCACGTGCCAGACCATCGATCATCTGCTGATCGACACCGGCTCGGTCGGTGTGCGCGTGCTCGAATCGGAACTGGCCCTGGTCCTGCCGGCGGTCACGAGCACGAGCGGGCGGGCGCTGGCCGAGTGCACGCACTTCGTCGACGGATCCTCGTGGGGACCGGTGAGGACCGCGGACGTGATCCTGGGTGGAGAATTCGCCGTGAGCTTGCCCATTCAGGTCATCGGCGAGGGAAGCTACACTTTGCCGGCAAACTGCACCGGAACGCCCATCAACGATTTCAAGACCTTGGCCGCGAACGGCATCTTGGGCGTGGGCGTCCATTTGCAGGATTGTGGCGCCGACTGCGCCCAGCCGACCAGCTCGATCCTGAACCCGGGCCTCTACTATGAATGCAGCTCGGCCCAGACTTGCGCAGTCGCCTCGGTTCCCGTCGCCCAGCAGGTTGCGCATCCCGTGGCCGCGTTTCCTTTCGACAACAACGGCACCATCATCCAATTGCCAAGCGTGCCGGCCGATGGCGCGCTCTCCGTGTCCGGCCTGCTGATGTTCGGGATCGGCACGCAGCCCAACAACGGACTGGGTGTTGCCACCGTGCTCGCGGTCAACGGGCAAGGGTTCTTCACCACGACCTTCCCGATAGGCGGCACCGGGTACACCAGCTACCTTGATAGCGGATCGAACGGCCTCTTCTTTCTCGACGCGGCGACGGCGAATCTCAAACAGTGCACCGGCGGAGTGAAGGAATTCTACTGCCCAACCTCGACCGCGAAGCTGGGCGCGACGCTGTCATCGTCGAGCGGAGCCAGCACCACCATCGTCTTCAGCGTCGCCAACCCCTCGACCCTCAGCAGCGAGGCTTTCGCCTTCGGCAACCTGGCGGGCCCGATGCCGGGATTCCCCCTCAACCCGTCGGCGCCCGGCTTCGACTGGGGTTTGCCCTTCTTCTTCGGCCGGACCATCTACACCGCCATCGAGAACCAGAGCACGCCCGCTGGCGCAGGTCCCTACGTCGCGTTCTAGTCGCGTGGGGAGCGTGCCTAAATCAGTCGCACTCACTGCAACACCTTCGTCGCCCCGTACGTGGAGGGCGGAGTCTGGTTTGGGTTCCGGGTGAACCACCAGGTCGCTGCGCCGCCGACAGCCAACACGCCGACCACGGAGCTCCAGAACCACGCCTTCTTGTAGAAGGGCTTCGCGGCCGGCTCGAGAGGCAGTGCCGCTTGCGTCGTGAGCGAGAGCGCGGGCGCGGGGGCTGGCGGCGGCGACGGAGCGAGCACCGGCGCCGGAGCCTTGGCAGCCACCGGGGGTGGTTCAATCGCTTTCTCGACCGGTGTGGGCTCAACCGGCGGCGAAGCCGGGGCTGGCTTGGAGGCAGGGGCTGGAGCGTTCTCGATATCGTCGGGCTGCTTGCCCGTGCCCACGGGCTCCCTCGGAGGACAAACCAATTCGGGCGTTATGTTTTCGATCTCAGCCGCGGCTCGCTCGACTTGCGCGCGGTACTTCGTGCCCGGACCGGCTGCGCGTAGAAAGGAGCTGTAGGAAGACACTGCCTTATTGGGTTTTCCCGCCAGGCGAAACGCCTGGCCTAGGTTGAAGAGAAGGATCGGATCCTGGGTCAGGGCATAGGCCTGCGAAAGATGCTCGATGGCCTCCTCATACTGGCCAAGATTGAGCGCAACGATGCCTTTCGTGCGCTCGGCGCGAGCAGTCTCGCTTTCCCCGGAGCCCTTCGCAAGCACCAAGTGGCTGGGAAACGCGAGCAGCAGCGCCATCCCGAGGATGGGAAGCCGCATCAGTCTACGACCGGGACACATGGCAAGGAACCTCCGCAGTAGGAAACAAGAACAATTGGGCAGAGCTTAACAGCCCGGCGTGTGACCGAATCAAGGACAGATTGCGTTAGTTACGGAAGTGTCACGCTATGGTTGCGGAGAGTTTGCGGATCGCTGGCTCCCCGGCGGTGACCAGTAACACGGCGGCGAGGTCCAGTATTTGCCAACGAGGACTCACCACGTGGTGCGAGGATGGTCGCCCATGAGTCTGCCATAGCAAACCCCAAATCTGGTAACCGCGCCTGGCAGAGGGTCTGTAACGGACCAGTCACATATCTGTCGCAAAGTCCTCACCCGCATTTCCAGGCAAAGGGCCTAGAAAGGCGCCCAGTTTCGAGCGTCCTCCCTTCCAAGCGGAATACCCAACAGCCGATGCGCACTCGACTTTTTCCACCACGTCCCGCCTTCGCTCTGGCGGCGATCTGTAGTCTTGGCGGCGCGAGTTGTGGCGCCAGCGCGTCCCGGCCGCTCATGGACAGCGGCCTGCAGCCGATGCCTGACGGCGGCCCGAAACCGGAAGCAGCACCGGTGGGGGATGCAAGGCCGGAAGCAGGGCCGGTGTCGGAAGTAGGGTCCATCGACAGTCCGGCCTGTCCGGCGTCTTGCGACGACAACAACCCGTGCACGGCGGACAGCTGCGACATCACCACCTACAGATGTCTGAATGTTCCGCTGCCCGACGGCACGAGTTGCCAAGGCACACCCTGCACCACCAACAGCGTATGCGGAGGCGGGCTTTGCCTCGATGGTTCCTTCAAAAAGTGCACCGCCATCGATCAATGCCATGTCGCCGGCCGTTGCGACCCCAAGACCGGCGAGTGCAGCAATCCTGTCCTTACCAATGGTACGGCTTGCAACGATGACGATAAGTGCACGTACGGAGACACGTGCCGGAATGGTGCTTGCGCGGGTGACCAGCTCATGTGTCCCCACCAGACGGTTTGCGACCCCGTTTCCGGCTCTTGCCCGCCCATTGGCGGATTTCCTAACGCGCTTAGCGGATGGGCGTTCGGCAACGTCAAGTGGCCGACCTACGGCAGCGGGCTGGTGCGGGATGCCGCCGGACACATCTTTGCCGGGGGGGCCTTTTTCGACCAGACCGACCTCGGGGCGGGTGCCTTCAAGGTGGCGGGGACCACCCAGACGGGGCAGTCCTATACCAACATCTTTCTGGCGCAGATCGATCCTGGGACGACCAAGGCCGCGTGGATGCAGTCCTATCCAGGTCCTGGCTCGCAAAACCAGACCGTGAGTTCCTTCGCCGCGAATGGATCGGGTCAGATTGGCGTTGTGGGCAGTCTCGGCGGCGGCTCCTTGACCGTGGCAGGAGATGAGGTGTTGCAGGTCCGCTCGGGAGACCAGTTCATCCTCGTGGCCAATGCGCTGGACGGCAGCGGGGTATCGGGCTGGCGCTTGAACCTGCAGAATGGGGACACGAACACCAATCGAGGACTCCTGCGCGCGATTGCCGGCGACCCGAAAGGGAGCTCCTTCATGGTTTGCGGAAACGCGGTGTGCGGAACCGGGACCATCGTCGTGGATGGTGGCGTGCTTCCGAGTCCAAGCAAGGACTTCTCTCCGTCGCTCGACTGCATGGGCGGTACCGATGTCATCCTGGCTCGCATCGAAGTCCGCGATGCGGCCATCGATGGCGGCGGCAGCGCGATCACACTTCGCGGCGCCACGAAATGGGCCACCGAGCTGGGTGGTGCCAACGATGAGGATTGTGCCTCACTGGCCATGGACAGTGAATCGAGCGCCTACGTCCTCGGCACATACAGATTTGGCAGCACGCTTAGCTTCGGCCAGACGACCCTACCGATGGTGGGCAGGACCGCCGACACCCGGCTTTTCCTGGCCAAGCTCAGCTCCAACAACGAGTGGTTGTGGGTGAAGGACATCGGCAGTGACAACCAGACGATCCAACCTGATGCCATGATTGCCGTCGGCACCGACGTGGTGATCGCTGGCAGAATCAGTGGGGCAAGCCACTCGGTGCTAGGCAGTGACCTGCCATCCCCTGCGTTTGTCGCCAAGCTTTCCGGCTCTACCGGTGACCTGGTCTGGATTCAAGAGTCTCTTGACGTTGGTTTTGACCAGGAAAGCGCAGGTGTCCAGGTCAGCAGGATGACGGATGCTGGTGGCAACATCCTGATCGCCGGAAACTACGCTGCCGCCTACACCCTCGCCACAACGCCGATGCCGAAGCCATCTATCGCACAGGCGGCCTTCGTTGCCCAGTTGGATGGGAGCACTGGCGCCATCCTTGCCGCCAGGGGTTACGGGGATCCCGAAGGTGGGAACGAGAGCCTGGCGGTTGGAATTGTCGGGCGAACCGACGCGGTGGGGAGCGAAGCCGATAGCAGCCTTCTTCTGCTCAACTTCGCTGGGCAGTTGAATTTCGGCTCTCCCGTCGGGGTTCTGCAATCGTCGGTTGGCGCGACAACCTGGGCCACTTCCCTGACGAAACACGCCCCATGATGAAGAAATGCATGGGAGGCGTGACAATTCGGACACCGGAAAGTCACAAATAGCTCACGCGAGTTCGACAAAGAAAGCGGTATCTAGGCGCAACAACCGTGCCCCGGCAGGGGCCTGACCACCAGCGAGGAATCCATGATCCGACATTCACATCGAAGAATTACTGTTCGCAGCACGCGTCTCGGCAGTCTTGTTCTGACCGGAGCGATATCCGCGTTGGTGGCCACCGGTTGCGGTGGCGGTGGCAGCGGCGGCGGCGGCGGCAGTGGCGGCTCGTCGACAGTGAAATACGATGCGAAGGCGGATCTCCCGCCACCCCTCCCGGATACGGCAACCGTCAGTCCTGACCTTGGGCCGGACATTGCGACTACGCTTCCGGACACGGCGCCTGCTGGAACCGGTGGAGCCGGAGGCATCGATGCAGGTGTTGACCGGGGCGGCACCGGCGGCGCAATAGGTGTGGAGGTCGGCCCCGATACTGGCAGCGGAGGGGCTGGAATCGACGGAGGCAAGGACGGCCTTCCCGACGCCCCGATGGTGGACGCTTCCGTGGACACGGCGCTACCCATTGACAGCCGCATCGACGGCGGCAACCCCGTCTGCCCAAGCGCGACCCACGCCTGGAACTATCCGGCCATCACCGCCGTGCCCAACATCGCATGGGACACCGACGGGAATCTGGTCATGGGAAACTCAGCCTATGTTGGTACGGAATTCGCGGGGATGCCCTGGACGAGCGGTGGCAACGCGGACGCCCTGGTGTCCAAGCTCAATCCCAGCACTGGTAAGGCGGTCTGGCTGTTCACTGCCGGCGATTCCCAAGCCCAGCTCGTCAACGGCGTGGCCGTCACCAGCGCTGGCCTCGGCGTGATCGGCTCGTTCAAGGGCACCCTCGACGTCGACCCCGTCAATCAGGTGATTCCCCCGATCGTCAATAACGGGTCAAACACCATCGACTACCTCATGGGGCTCAAGGACAGCGATGGCACGGGAGTGTGGTCGAAGAAGGTCGACCTGAAGGGTGGTCAGCTTGCCGTCATCGCGGGCAACCCCACCAAGGACTATTTCCTTGTTTGCGGCGCGGCCATGAACACCGCCGCGAATCTCATCGCCACGAACCTGGGCGTTGTTGGAGCCCCGGGCGGTGGACTAGACGTCATCGTGGCCGCCGTGAGCGCGGCCGACGGTAGCGTCAAGTGGGCCAAGCTCTTCGGCGGTGACATGGATCAGACGTGCACCTCGGCCGCTCTGGACGACGCAGGCAACGCCGTGTTCGCGGGAACCTATACCGGGACGCTTGACTTTGGAGCGGGTGCGCTATCGCCGGCTCCAACGGATGCCACCACACGCATCCTTTGGGTGGCGAAGTTTGACGGTGCGACCGGGACCCTGGCGGTGGCCAAAGCCTTCGGTTCCACGGGCTTTGTTATCCCGTACGCCGTGACCTTTGATACCCAGGGCAATGCCATCGTGGTCGGAAGCTTGGACACCCAGGTTACCTTCGGCAGCCAGACGCTCGTTCCCTTGTCTCAGCCTGGCATCGGCAACAACGCGCTCGTGGTCAAACTCGACTCGTCGCTGGCGCCGATCTGGGCTCGGCGGTGGGGCAGCAGCACGGTGGCTTCCTGCAGGGGTGCTGCGGTGGATTCCACCGGCAAGATCACGGTCGTGGGTTCCTTCACACAGTCCGCCGATGTGGGACCGGGGACTGCCGTTATGCAGGCCAACAGCCCGACCAGCCTAGAGTCCTTTGTGGTTACGCTGGATGGCACGAGTGGCCTGACCCTCTGCGCCCGCAACTACGGCGATGCCGCCAGCAAGGGCGGGGGCGCCTCGTGCATCGGGATCAACCGCAGGGCGAGTGGCGCGGACAAGGATCGCATAATCATCGGCGGTACGTTCACGAACGTCATCGATTTCGGTGGAGCGACGACCGCGCTTGCCGCCCCCGGGGCGGGAAATGCATCCTACTTGGTGGAAATGTAACCCCCGACGGGCGCCAGTCGCCCTGCCCACCAAGCCATGGGGATTAGGCCAGGTACACCGCAATGACGTCGAACAAGGTGATCAAGCACCATCAGCGAAGTCGCAGCGTACTTTGCATCCTGATCCCCATCGTGCTGGGGGCATGCGGCAGCAATGCCCCGAATGAAAAGGTTGATGCCGGACAACGTCGGTATTGTGATGCCGCTTGCTTGGACGTCCCAGCCGACCAGGCAAGTGAAGCTGGCGGAAATCGAGATACACAGGACACGAGTCCTCGCGTGCTCGACGCGGGCCTTGACGACACCGTCAGGCCAGACGGTTCGCAGGATGGGGTCGCCGGCGAGGCCCGTTTCGATGACGCCATCGATGGGGCTGGCGGAGGGGGGGGCGTCGATGTGGCAGGCGACACGGGCGATGGGGGCGGCAAGGAGGTAGCGCCGGAAGTTGGGCCGGAAAGCGGCCCCGAAACCAGCCCCGAAACCAGCCCCGAAACCAGGGATCTCCCAGCCGGGGACAGCGCGGATGGCAAGTCAGATGTGGCTGATGTTCCCAGCGCTCCCGGACCCGAGGTTGCCGACGTGCCGTCAGACGGCACAGACCTCCCGCCGCCAGATACGCCACCAGAGACACCACGTGACACCGTTGACCTTCCACCTCCACCGGACTCACCGCCTGCGGTCTGCAGCATCGGCAGCGGCTCATCCTCCTGGGCCAAGGCGTGGAATGGTGTTGCCAATGCCAAGCTTCCGCTTCAGCAAGGAATGGCGACTGCGCTGGACGGAACCCTCTGGGTTTCGGGGCAATATAGCGCCAACTTCAACTTCGGCAGTGGCACAGTCACCTATGGGCCGCCTTATGGGGGTACGACGCCCGGCACAACCCCCAATGGGTTTGTGGCCAAGCTGAATCCCGCCACCGGCCTGGCCAGCGCGGCCTGGGGCTTCGCCAAACCGAGTGACAAGCAACAGTTGCCGCTGCTCATCGCAATCGCCGGAGTCGACGGCAGCGGCGGCGGAAATGTTGGTATTGCTGGCTCCTTTGATGGCGAGATGGATTTCACCGGCAACTACTCCGACGACACGTTGAGTCCCAGCGGCGTCGCAGGAACCGCTGGCATCGACTACCTCGCCACCAGCGGGGTCAAAGGGTTCTACGCCGTGTTCGATAGCACTTCCGCAGGCGCTTACGTCACTCCAGTGAAGGCACACATTGTCAATGTCGGGTCGGGAACGCTGTACGCGTTTGCTTCTCATCCGAGCCAGAAAGCGTTCGTCATCTGCGGGAAGACGAGCATCGCGGTCGCCAACTGGAAGGACAGCGGCACAAACGCAGGCATCATCAGGAACCCTCTCGCGCTGGACGCCGGCGTAGGGACCTTCGGAGGCGGCAACACAGATCTCGTGGTTGCCAAGATCGACGCCACTACCGGCCTCGTCATCTGGGGCAGGCAGTACGGTGGGGCCGGCGACCAAGTCTGCGAGTCCGCAGCACTGGATGCCGACGGCAACGTCATCATTGCTGGGAACTACAATGGAGATTTGTTCCAATTGGACAACGTGGCCGACACCAGCGGCACCGTGACACAGCTCTTCCTGGCCAAACTGAGTGCAGACACTGGCGATCTCGTCAGTGCTGTGGCCTTTGCCGCGGTGGGTACTCCGGGGATATCGCATGCCTTCGCTCTGGCTGTCGATGGGGGCGGCAACATTGTGATGGGGGGCAGTATTGCCAATGGAGTAGATTTCAAGAGTGGCCACGTTGCCAGCTACAGCGGCCTGACCGATGCTTTCGTCGCGAAGTTCGATTCATCCTTCAATTCGTTGTGGGTCATGTCGGATGGCGATAGCGGTTACGATCAGAGTGTCAGGAGCGTGGCAGTCTCTTCCACTGGGGACGTCTTCATCGGAGGCAGTCTCAAGGGTAGCCTGCCGTACCTCGGATTGGGGGACAGCACACACAATGGTGCTTTGGACGCCTTTGCGGCGCAGCTCGCCTCGGGGAACGGTAGCAAAGTCTGCGCTCACGCCTACGGTGACGCCGATGGCGCGCAGTCGATCAACAACGTCACCGTTGCGCGCACCGCGCCTGGCGAGCTGAAGGACTCAGTCTTCGTTGGTGGCCCATTCACAAACACGATTACGTTTGGCAGTACGACCATTGTCTCGCCGGGGAACTCCTGCACGGTCGATACGGTTGCCAACGACTGCAAAACGCAAACGACGGGTACCTGCCAAGGGGGGATTTGCTTCGACAACTCCACGCTTGCCTCCTTCGTCGCTCGCCTGGCCCCATAGCGCTCTCGCGGGCCGTGAATAGCAAGACTGGCGTGAGTTGGTGCCCTTAGCAACGAAGTCGCGTATTCCGCCATGGCTCATGACCTCGCTGCTGGCGCTGGTGACGAGCGGCATCTATTGGCCGGCCACGCAGTGCGAATTCATCGGCTTCGATGATCCTGAGTATGTCACCGCGAACTCCCACGTTCAGGGCGGCTTGAGCTGGGAGGGCTTAGCATGGGTCCTGCGCACTCCTATTGCCGCCAATTGGCACCCTCTCACCGTCTTGTCCCACATGGTGGACTGCCAACTGTTCGGCTTGAATGCCTGGGGGCATCACATGAGCGGCGTGCTGCTGCATGCAGTCAACAGCGCACTGGCTTTTCTGCTTCTGCGGCGCCTGACCGGCGCTCTGTGGCGCAGCTTGCTGGTGGCGGCGCTGTTTGCCTTGCACCCGTTGCGTGTGGAATCCGTGGCCTGGGTGGCGGAGCGGAAGGATGTGCTTAGCACATGCTTCGGACTGCTCTGCTTGATGGCCTATGCGCGATACGCCGAGGACGCCACCACTTCGACACCCGTTCCACGGCACCGATCAGGCTACTACGCCCTGGCGCTGCTTCTTCTGATCCTGGGCCTGATGAGCAAGGCGATGCTGGTGACCTGGCCCTTGGTCATGCTGCTGCTGGATTTTTGGCCGCTTGGGAGAATGGCAGGTGGCATACGACGGTTGGGGCGCCTGATGCTGGAGAAGGTCCCGTTCTTTGCCCTCGCGGCGGCGGCAAGCGTTGTGACCTTGATGGTCCAGCAGCGCGAAGGTGCGGTCAAGACGGTTGCAAACCTGTCTTTGGCAGCGCGCAGCGAAAACGCCGTGATCGCCTACTGTCGCTATCTGGGCAAGCTGTTCTGGCCGAGGAATCTGGCCTTTTTCTATCCGCACCCGGGATATTGGCCGCTCTGGCAGGTGTTGCTTGCTGGCGGGGTGCTATTGAGTATCACCCTGGTTCTGGCTGTGAATCGGAAACGGTATCCCTTCTTGTTGATGGGGTGGCTGTGGTATTGCGGGACGCTGGTGCCGGTGCTCGGGTGGGTCCAAGTGGGTGAACAGGCCATGGCCGACCGGTATACCTATGTTCCTTCGATAGGGATGCTCATCTTCACGATCTGGGGCGTGCACGAGCTG
>Ga0182021_10011920_pt1 | contig 10331 bp, 9 predicted proteins | sample 612E3MmetaG_FD_120493 | JGI IMG/M metagenome (GOLD analysis project Ga0182021, IMG submission 120493) | Permafrost microbial communities from Stordalen Mire, Sweden - 612E3M metaG (Illumina Assembly) | ecosystem: Environmental > Terrestrial > Soil > Wetlands > Permafrost | place: Sweden... | reverse complement strand
GTGAACAGGTGGCCGTTCAGCGCGCCCAGGTCTTCGTAGGTTGCGCCTTCGACAGCCCGGCGCATCATCTCGCGCTGGATGTCGTCGTCGGTTTCGTCTGATTCATCGACGAGCGTGCCGGCGGCGTTGTCACCGTACAGCATTTGGGCAAACTTCATCTTGGTTCCCATCAGCGCCAGGGCAGCGGCTTCCATTGTGCCCTTGTAGGCGTTGAACGTGACATGAACCCGCTGAGACTGCCCCAACCGCCACACACGCCGCATAGCCTGCCACAGCACGTAGAGCGAGTAGGTAATCTCAAAGAACTCAATATCTTGGAACATCACCAAGTCGAGGCCCGTTTCCACGAGTTTCGGATTGACGATCAGCGCGTCGAGCTTACCGACGTTCTGAGCGATCCACAGTTCGCGCGCGCGCGGCTTGATGTCCGAGGACAACACCCCTACTCTCGTGCCGGGGGCCAGTGTTTCGATCTGCGCCTTGAGCCGCATCCGGATGTCACGGCTGGCCGTCTGCTCGACGAACACCAGCGTCTTACGGCCGCGTTCTTTGTTGACCAGGATCGAGTTAGCGAGATCGGCTTCTTTCGGCAGTGGTTTGCCATTGCTGGCGTCAGGCAGGTCATACACTGCCTCGCCGCGCACCATCGCTTGTTCATCACGAAAAGCGGAGTTAGGTCGGCGCATGGCAACGTTCAGCCAGGCAGCCAGCGGTCCCGCGTCGTGATCTTCCTTCAAGGCCACCATCGCATCGTGCAGCAGCGTTTCACACGCTTCGTCATACTGCGTTTGCTGGTCGGTCGCCATGTCGATGGAGTTGATGCTCTCGGACAATGGCGGCAAGTGATAGCCCAAGTCGGTGATCTTGCCGAAGATGATTTGAGGCAGTATGAACCGAATCACTGCCGGCGAGATCCCCGGCTTCTCTTTGCTGCGTTTGTTGAAGCGGCGCAGACCAGTGGAGACACCGCGCTGACTTCCTTGCAGTTCTTCCGTCCACTTGTGCTCCCACAGACCGAAGTCATCTACCCACTGCGAGTGCCCGTCCTTGAACTCGTAGCGTTGACGGACTTCATTCACGCGCCGATAGAGCAGGTAGAACAGGGACGAGGCTTTACCGCCGAACAGCGTGCCCGTCAGCGCGATTGAGTGCTCGACCGATGAGACGAACCGCCCATCGGCTGTGCCGATGTCGGTGTCTCCGGCCTGGCACTTGTGAATTTCGTCTGCGATGTACACCTTGAAGAAGTGGGCGTACTTCCGCTGCACCAGTTGGGCCAGCGATTGCTTGCGCCAACGGGTCGCGCTCTGGTACTCGCCCATGCAGAAGTGTTCCATCAACTTCCACTTGCGCTTCACGATCTTCTTCATCTCGCTGGTTTCGGGGTCTAGTTCTTCCGTGATTTCCGGCGGCAGTTCTTCGTGATCGAACAACTTATTGCCGCAGCGATTCTCGTATTTCGGGTGTGGCTTGAGCGGCAAGCCGCACGTCGGACAGCACTTCTTACGGACCAGACTGACGTCACCATTGTCCGCGACTACGCGCACCATCTGAGTGATGGACACATCCTTGAAGCCTGCGCCCATCTTGGCTACCTCGAAGCTGCAAATCAGGACAGCCTTGCGGCCCAACTTGCCAGCCTTGTAGTCCTCTACGAAGTCAACCAGGGTATACGGATCACGGTCAGCTACCTCGATGGTGGTGTATAGAAAGCGCGTGTGCGGCTCGGTGCCTTGCACGATTTCAGGCTTTAGACGCATGCCCTTGAGCCGTGCTAAGAGGATGGTCAGGCGATCGGCCCTGATGTCCAGCACGATGCGCGCGCGGCGCCCATTGCTGTCTTCAGTCGGAGCTAACTGAAGGCGGGTATACTCGACGATGCGGCCCAACTGCTCCATCTTCTTTTCGGGGTTGCCCTCGATCAGCGGCTTTAGCGATGACTCGTACCATGACTCGCTTTCGCGCACAGCCAGGTCAACGATACGGCCCACGATCTTCTCGTCTTGTGCGGACACTTCCGCTAGTTCCCGTTTCCACTTCTCTTGCATATGGCCGGGGCACATCAGGATGACAGGCCACTTGTTAAGCAGCTCGAGCGACGCCACGGATACGCTCGTCTTGCCGAACCCCATCTCGCAGTTCAGGATGATGTGGTGAAACCGCTTAGAGACACGCTCAGCGGCGATGGCGACATGCTTCTGCATAGCGAACAAGCCGCGCTCTTTGCGGCCGGGCAGAGGCTTGAGGCCCAGGCCCAACTTGCCAAGCAAATCCCATTCCCACTTGTAGGGCTTCATATCATAGGTCGGCACGTTGCGCGCCAACAGAGACTTGGCGATCTCCTGCCCGTACTGCATCATCATCTCGGACACTTCATCCGCTCGTGAGATGAGTTTGATTTCACCGGTGTGCTTGGTCAGGCTGATGCGCGTGACCAACTTCTCGGTTTCGGTAACCTTCTGCGTTTCCGCGTCTGGGTCGTCGTTCTTCTCAACCTTCTGAACGGCTTCCTTAACGAGCGTACCCTTGATCAACGCCGGATGGCCGTCGATCTCGATGGGCACAACGCCCACGTCGCCACTGGACAGTTCCATAGCGATATGCCCGGTCTTCTCTTGAATGGCGGGGCTGATGGGCGCGCCGAGGGGCCGAATGTAGTGCAACTTGTGATACTCGGCGTTGCTTTTCACTGGTGAAATTTGACTGATGGCATACATCCGGGCTGAGTGCGTCATCGGGGTGTACGAGAACACATCATCGTATTCGTCGTTCAAAGCTGGAATGACGTAGGGCGCAACCTCTGCCGGCCGCGCGCAGATGTCCATGAGAGTCGCCTCATAGATTTTGCCGCAGTATTTGATGCCTTCGACGGCGGTGTTTTTCGGAGTGCGGTACTTGTCCTTGCGAACGCCGATAACGAACACCTGCTTATAGGTGTTGTAGTCTTGGCCCACGAACTTAAAGACGCGCAGCCGGTCGAACCATCCTGCCAGCACAGTGGCCAGCGCATCATCAGCAAGTTGCGCTTGCGGAATGACGCCGACCATGATGCCGCCTGGCACCAGCTTGGACGCGCATTTCTGAATGAACAGCCGTTCGTGGCGAATCTTGTTGCCCGCCACGTCCCGGTATTCGCTGTGATCGTAAGGTGGATTCACCCACGCAAACGACACCGACCTATCCCACCACTTGGCGAGATAGAACGATGTGGGCAGGCAGCGATCTACGCGCGGAGCCGCAATAGCGAAACGCTCAGGGGACAGTTCAATGCCCCATGTCTCGCAGTTGCCGCCCAGATTGTCCTTAATTTGAACCAGCGCCTCGGCTTCCCCAATGCAGGGGTCTACGAGGCGGCTTCTATTGGGATTAGAGAGCCAGGTCGTCAATAGATCGACCTGGCTCTCAGGGCATGGGTAGTAGCCTAACTTGGCTACTGACGGAGGTCTAGCCAATGGTGATAAATCCTTCTTTCAGACCGGTGGAGATAACGCTCTCCCACTCGATCGTGTTTTTGTCCACGCGCACAGCCCACTTCCACTCATCGCCGATGATTGGCAGTTGATCGACCAGCCCGGCCTCGGTGCCAGCCTTGAGCAGATAGTCGTACCAGGCAGGCAGGACAGCGTGCGGCGTGCCCAGATTCAAGTGATCGCCAAACACCTGCAGGGCGTCGACGTTAGGATCGTTCTCAACAGCCACATAGAAGAAGTCGGTCAGTGTCATGCGCGGATCGTCGGCTGAAGGGTGCAGGTAACAGCGCGCATTGCCGACGGCGTTGACTTTTTCAAGGCTTACGGTGTTGACCTTATAGCCTTTGCCAAACGTCGTCAGGTCTACTTGCCGTTCGGGGTCATAGCGAGGCGCGCTGGTATTGGTCATCGACAGGCTTCTGCCGTTCTTTACGGTCAGGCTCATGCGAATGGCTTCCAGCATCTGGAGCGTGTTCTCGACGAGCACCAGACCGACCGCCATGTTTTCATCTTTGGGCGAGTACACAGCAGCTGCTACTGAAGCACCCGCGTGCCCGTTGGTCAGATTCCATTCAGGAGGAAGTTGTTCAGTCATATCAATCCTTGAAATTTAGGTAAGCGAACTCGCCGTGCAACTCGCGCGCGGCTTTATCGTATGCATGTGCCGCTTCTTCGGGAGTATTGAAGTTACCAAGGTGCTTCTGGACACCATTCAACGCAATCTGGGCTTGCCATTTTTCCCCGTGGCGACGAACACCTTTAAACCCCGATGTGTTATCACAGCGTCTTCCTTGGTTGCGCTGATTCTGGGCCTTTGTGCAGATACGCAGGTTGTTGCGCGTATTGTTCAGGCCGTTTCGGTCTTTGTGATCCACAAGCACACTACGAGGCACATCCATGACCGCGTTCTGCATTGGCAGATGAACATAGCGTCCGTTTTCTGTGATGTGTTTCTTGGCGTAGTACGTATTACGCCTCCTATGTGCGTGCCACTTGAGCTGGCTAATGCGCTCAAAGTCTTCGTCGTCCACGATGGCGAACTTACCCTGGGTCAATGGGATTTGTTTCATTTAACCTACTAGCTCGTCGAGCACGCCGTGATGAACTTGATCGCGTTCAGTCCAGCGTTGGGTATGGCACCTGACGACCACCGTACCTGGTGATTTCTTGTGTGCTATTGCGATCTTGTGCATCGTTTCGCGGTCAAAACCAGTACCGATACTGCCCACCGGCTTCATCTCGGGCAGACGCGAGATAACGATTGCGCCGAATTCATACGAAGCATTGGTTGAGGGGGTTAAGTCAGTAATGACGGCCGTGAAAGGCACGTGATACTTTGTCCTGATGATGGTCGATTTGTCGGCCTTCTGCTTGCCACCGACATACTTGGAGTCGACGCGAATCCATACTTCACCCTCGCGTTCTTCGAGGACTTGTTTCTCGCACAGGGCTGTCTTCTCGTCAGTCGTGCGCGCCACGGGTACTAACTCGAAGTGATCCGGAGCGTGCTCGACCAGCCACTGGCCGATCTTCTCGCGGGCCTTGATGCGCTCGATTTCGTAAGCATCGAGCAGATCGCCTTGTGCCGTGGTATACAGCGCCTTGAAGATGCACAGGCACGGGCGTGGCATGATCTGGGGCCGTCCCAATTGATCGTTGACCAATTGCGCCTGCGGTCCCGTGCGGTGTTCGCCGCCGGCAGCGTCGTACCACACTTCCTCATCGTCGAGGATGAACATGCCGAACACGTCGGCAGCTTCCCTGAGCGTTTGGTCGATGATTTCGTTCGGGGCATTGCGGAACTTGAGACTGCGTGACTGATACCACACCTTGTTCGGCATGGCGATCACTACACAACGCTCGCCGTCCCGCTTGGGCATACCGAGCCAGCGGTCGCTATTGACGTAGGTCAAGCGTGACGTGCCGTCGGGCGCGTCCACCGGCTGCATGGTGACGATGTGCCCAGGCTGCAGGCGGGCGGATAAGTCCTCGATAGACTTGTCGGTCGCCCGGATGATCGGCTGCTGCTTTTGCGCCGGCGCAAGAGTCGAATTACGGGACCCTGTGGGCGTCGTCTTGATGGCGTCGGCGGGGGCCAGGATGTTGCCTTGCAATTCGTAAGCCTTCTTCCACCAGCCACGGGCCATCTCGGGGTAGCCCATTTCTTCAGCGCAGCGAGCAAACGCGATGCACTTCGGTGCGGCGATGTTGTTGGCGTAACCAGCCTGGAAGTAGGACAGAACGCCCGCTTCGCCTTGATTCATCCAGCCGTGGATGACGATGCGGGTGTCCCATCGTTCATAGATGTCAGCCGGGACTTTCTTCTTGGATGTGCGTTGTTCTGCGATGAATTCAGACAGCATGTTGAGTGATCTCCTGATTAGAATGGGAATTCGTTTTCGGTAACTTCGTCTCGTGGACTAGCGGATTCACGGCGGTATTCTGGAATCGGATCCACCTCGCGCAGCAGCTCGATAATCGGCTCCGGCGCGCCCTTGCCGCGTTTCACGGCCAGCGCGTTAAGGTCATCCACAATCGCGGCGATGCTGTCGGCGTGGATCGTGTAGCCTTTGCGCGAATACTTAAACGCGCGAAGCAGAGAGCCGCCCGGTTCCTCTGAGCCGATGTACACAAGGTGCTGCTCTTGGATGTCGGTGTAGAAGTCGTCATGCACTTGAGACTTCCAAAACTTATTGAGAGGGTCCCACCACACGACGGCCGCGCACACCGTGAAGTCAAAGTGCGCGACGATCTTCTCGGCGGTATCCAGCGGCCAGCGATGGACTAACTGCACTGGCTTGGTATCCTCGTCATCTTCCGCCGGGATTAGCGAGACGGCGTTCTCGGTTTCGTAGAATTCCATCTCTACGCCAAGGTTGGCGTACTGACTCGCAAGGATGTGGCCGGCGTCGAGGGAGTCCATATATTCCAGGCCAAACAGATCGATGTCGGTCTTCTCATTCTCGCGTGCTACGACATTGCGGATGAGGCCACCGGCGAGATACACACGCTGATTGACCAGCAGATGTAGCACAGGCACGGGAAGTGCCGCGATAACCCGGTCTAGGTCTTTCTTGAAAAGTTGCTTCATCAGTCACCTATCCTATTGAATCGCGCTGCCGCAAAGCAGCAGCTCAGAATGAAAACGATGATTCCGACCACCACCAAAGCGACAAATCCCCCAAGTCCGAACATGCCTATCCTCCTCGAAAGTGTCTGTCTATGATGGGGCCGATTTGCCTTATTTCAAGGCTTGGCGGTGCAAACAAAAACGGGGACTGGTAGTCAGTCCCCGTTTTTGTCCGTGTTTGAAAACTAAGGAATTTCTTCCTCGAACTCGCCCGGTACTGCAACCGGAATGTCCTTCGTGTGAGGCGCGAAGTTGTCCTCACCCGTCCCTTGTACGCTGCCGCCCTCGTCACCCGCTGCTTCATAGGCCCCCGCCTCAGCCTTGCTCAAGAAGCGCACGGTGTTGGCCGTCAGTTCATACTTCGCGCCATACGAACCATCTTGGCGCTTGAACGTCCTGGGGCCACCGGTGGCCTTATCGGGGGTCAGCCGGCCCTCGACCAGCACGGCTGCCCCTTTCTTCAACCACTGCGCGCAGGTTTCCGCCTGCTTGTCGTATGCGGCGACGGTGAACCAGGTTGTCTCTTTGACCACCTGTCCATCACCGCCAGTCCACTTGCGGTTCACGGCCACATTGAAGTTCGTGACGGGTTTGCCGTTGGGCATGTATCGCATTTCGGGGTCCTTGCCGAGGTTCCCGACGATCAGTAGCATTTGGTACATTGAAGCTCCTTGTCTCAAGTGTAGAATAGTGTGTGTAGAGAGACTGCCCCTCTCACGATCGCTACAGCAATAGGCGAAGCTGATCTCGCTGCGGCCTAAGCCTGGAGCCGCCGCCTGACGCATGTGGTCACCCTGCCAGCAGAGTATGCTGTGGCGATCGTGAGAGGGGGCGAGATGGTTCTCGCCGCCCGATTACTTCTGTGAAATTGGCGCGAATGCCAGCGTCGCCACGACTCCGATAATGGCGCCCAGCACGAAGTACAGGATTGACGCATTTTTCCAATCCTTGACGACGAGCATGAGCATCACAATGATTACGGCGACAAGCATTAGGTTCACCTTGCTTACAATCGGCTCTTTCATAGACTCCTTTGCGAATTGAAATTAGGCGCAGGGGGCAGGAGTCGGACCTGCGGCTTCTGCTTTTGGAGAGCAGCACTCTGGCCTCTGAGTTACCCGTGCATACTGCGCCCATTCGTGGCTTCCAGGGCTTGGAGGTGACTTTGCGACTATCCGCACACGTCCAGCGTATTCGTATTCACCGAGATCATCTGCCACTAGACATCGCAAACAACGCGTTCGCGCCAACCAATTCGGCTCCGTCGTAAGGGCTGTGCCCATTCGTGCCGTCTTTTCGGCATATTGGTTGCTCTCCCCGTAGTCTGACGGGTGTACTTCTGGATCAGGGTTACACTTTCCCTCACCGCTATCACCACGACCACAATACGTGGCCCGGACATCGCGGCGTCCGTCTTAGCGTCAGTTTTTGCGCCGGCGCAAAACGGCTCGGCTTACCTTTTCCTGTGAACGTGCTGCCTATACCGGCAACTGGCATTACATCCATTCACTTGTTGGCTGGCTGGCAACCATAGGGTTACAGTGCAACGCGCTACTTCCGCGTATGTCACCTCTGTGACCAGCATCAAGTCTTAGATTGCGCCAACTTCTCAGCCGATGCTCGTGAACTGGCAAGGTCTTTAGCGGCTCATCACGCTCGTCATGGCTCCAGAGGCCAGTTCACTGACTACTGCAATGGGAGAGGACAAGGCGTCGTCCTCGTTAGACCATAGAAAGGCCTTCGGCCTTTTACCGCATCCCACTGCACCCAGAGGTTTACTGAATCTTTACCGGCGCATCAGGCACGGATTCATTAGCCACTCCGGTGTTAAGCCCCGAAGGGCTGCGCAAGTCACCATCCCAATCGACATTTTGGCCGCGGGCCTAGAGTAGGCGCGACGGATACATCGACCTGCGCTTCACAAGAATCAGTATGCGGCTGATTTTCAAAAACTCAATCTTTGGCGATCAGATCGCCACACATGCCAACTCCGGAAACCACTTCATCAGGCCAAAACGGATCTCCGTCCCATCGGGATTTGCCCACATGGGTTGCAGCCCGTAGTCAAGCGCCAGTTCGGTGATGATCTTGGACTTCGTGGTAGTCACTTGAGTGGGGTCAATCGTGGGTGGAAATGCAATCTCAGACATGGAAGATGCTCTGAAGATCACAACCTGGGACTTCTGGGACGTGGTGCGCACTTTCATGGTGACGTAGCCACGCCGATTCACGGCCAATGCTGTGATTACGTCCTTGAGCTCACTGAGCATGAATAGCCCCTCGCTCTGTACATGGGGCCAAGCGCACCATGCACTTGTTCTTTTCGGCAGCATCCAGTTCGGCGATGCGCTGATCGAGGACTTTGGTGACGTACATCTCGCACGTCGCCGGCAGCTTGTCCAACCACCCCAACCGAAATAACTCAAAGGTGCGCTCGTCGAAGTCGCGCGCTAATTTCCGCAAAATGGGAACGGCCTGGCGCTTCGCGGTGTAACCGGCTTTGCGGATCTGCGCGGCCAGAAACATGCTTTTCCCAAGGCGATCGTGCGCCTCAGTGCTCATTCGGGCATGCACGCGCCGCTCGATCATTCTCAGGCGGGCTATCTCAACTGCGCGGGCCTGTGCCTGCAGGTTGGCTAGAATCTGCGCGCCTTGTACGCCGTCGAGGTTGCGCTCGAACTTGTACTCTATGCGCCCGTATCTGTACTGCATGTTCGTTGCTACTACGTAATCCATGATGTTGCTCCTCGTCTGCCGGATGCGCCGGCCCGCAATTTGCTTTGTGGGATAACAAAAAGGCCGACACCTTTTCAGATGTCGGCCTCTACGAGCGTGTCAAACGCAAACAAAAACGCCCCGACCGGCTGGGTCAGGGCGTTGCGCTGGTTAATTGGATTGCGTCAGGGCCAGAGGATTTGAAACCACGACCCCTACGCAGACGTGTTGCATCTGCTCTGTATACAGTTTTCTCCTCTTCACTAAAGGATTCTGCAACACCATTTGCCGAGAGGCGGCACAGTTGAAAATGGCGCCTAACTCGCGCAGCCGGACACGGCCTGCCCTGAGCGAAGCGAATGGGTCCGTAGCTCGCCGAAACTGAACCCACTCGTCGGCCAGATTGTGATGCTAGAGCGTGTCCTTGAAACGACGAAATGCGTCGGCCCGGTGTGGAGGCAAATTGCAAATTGCAGTGCCGCAGAACGCCGCTGGCGCAGATCACCGCGTGATTAATGGCAGCCACACGCGTTTATCTAGCATGGGCGGAGCAGGTTCGACAATCAGGAGGACAGCAGCTGTTACCTGATCGGTAGGATACGCGATGTCGGCAACACTAACGGTTCCATAATAGGTGCCGGTCAATAAACCTGTCGCATCGACAGTAACACTGATGACTCCGTCTCCGCTACCGCTGGAAGGCATCACGCTTAGCCAGGTCAGGCCACCGGTCGCCGTGATGCTGGTCTTCCACATCAATGTCGGCGAGACAGGTTGAATCGAAACGGCTAAGTGTTGAGCAGCAGGGGCAGAACCACTCAGTACGGCGGTGAACGTGATCGCGCTCGGCGAGAGTTGCAAGGTCGGCGGAAGTGTGGAAGGTTCGCTGACCGTGATGTAATTGGTGCGGGTCAGGAGTGAAGTTCCGCCTGGCCCACTAGCTTGTAGAGCAACGGTGAAAACGCCTGCTGAAGTATATTGATGAATTGGGTTCTGAGCGGCACCCGTGTTGCCGT